>Ga0209611_10007954_pt1 | contig 16812 bp, 20 predicted proteins | sample S1TSphgellanicum_3_FD_187693 | JGI IMG/M metagenome (GOLD analysis project Ga0209611, IMG submission 187693) | Host-associated microbial communities from peat moss isolated from Minnesota, USA - S1T2_Fc - Sphagnum magellanicum MG (SPAdes) (version 2) | ecosystem: Host-associated > Plants > Peat...
ATACCGCGAGCGCGGGCGAACCGCCATATTTGCGCTTGCGCGGCCCGAACTTATGGCCCGACGCACTCCCCGAGTTACGCCCATCGATTCTTGCGTGGATGGAGACGCTGCGCGAAATTTCCGGCGCCATACTCGGGCACGTGCTCGACGTGGCGGGGTTCGAAAGCGAGACGTTCGTTTCGGGATTTGCGAACCGGCCGCACGAGCGGTTGAAGATCATCCGCTATCCCGGCGTCGATGGTGCCGATTCGACCCAGGGTGTCGGCGAGCACCGCGATTCGGGATTTCTTTCGATCATCGTGCACGATGGAACGGCCGGCCTCGAAGTCCACGACGGCGAGCGGTTCGTGGACGCGCAGGTGGCGCGCGGCGAGACGATCGTCGTCCTCGGCAGCGCATTGCACGCCGCAACGGGCGGCGCGCTCGAGGCCGCGCTGCACCGCGTCACGAGCCCGCGCGCCGGCACGGATCGCGTGAGCGTCGCGTATTTCCTCAACCCGCGGCTCGATTTCGTCTTCGACGCAAGCGCCGCGGACGAGCGTGCCGTAGAATACGGATACGAGGCGCTCAAGGTGGTGCTTCGCTCTCACCCGCACGTCGCTGAACGATATTTCGCCGACCTCATCCCCCGGACCACGGAGACCACATGCGCGTAACGACACTCATCATGGCAGCCGCCATCTCGGCGACGTCCGGTTCCGGTTCCGGGCCCGCGGCCATCGGCGCCCCGGCGCCCGCATTGCCGGCGACGGCGCTCGACGGGTCGCCGATCGCACGAGAGGCCGCGCCTGGAAAAGTAACGGTCCTAAACTTTTGGGCGACGTGGTGCCCGCCGTGCCGCGCCGAGACGCCCGACTATGCGACCGCGTATCGTAAACTGCATGCCCCGGACGTCGCGTTTCTCGGAATCGATACGACCGAAACCGCGCCGATCGTGAAAACGTTCGTCTCGGCGAAGGGTATTCCGTATCCGATCGCGCTCGCCGGTCCGGATCTCTACAACGCGTACGGTATCTCGTATATCCCGACGACGATCGTTCTCGATGCGAAGGGCATCGTGCGCGCGCGTTGGATCGGTGGCGTGACACCGGCGCAACTCGCGCAATACGTCGCCGATGCTCGTGCCGGACGCTCGTCGACATACGTGAGCCCCACGCAGCGGGAGATCGATACGATTCTCGCGCCGCAAACATATCATCTCGATGGCTCCGCTAGCGCGCGCGTCGCAGCGGATACCGCGGAAAAGGCCGCCGTCGCCAAAGCCGACAAGCTGGAGTACGCGCATCTCAAAGACGTCGATTTCGAACGCACGTCACGCGAGGAAGGCAACCTCGTACTCGCACTCGGACATGCGGAGAGCGATGCCGCGCAGACACCCGCCGAACATCTCGAAGCCCTCCGTACGCTCGCGAGCGGCTACGGCGACCTCAACGATTGGACCGACGCCGCGAGCGCCGATACCGACGCGCTCGCGCTCTCGCCGAACGACCCGCAGCTGGTCGACGCGCTCTCGCATGCGTATTATCGACTCCACGATTACGACGCGATGATCGCGCAAGCCGAACGCTACACGCAGCTCGCGCCGACCGATGGCGATGGCTGGTCGACACTCGGACTCGCCTACCAACGCGCGCGGAAATACGACGACGCCGCGAAAGCCTACGCAACGTCGTTGACGTTACTCGAGGCTGCCGCAACCAAAGCGACGGATGAGGATCCGATCGTCGACGTCGCCGATACCGCGCTCGATGCGGCGAACGTCTACGTCTCGCTCGGCGACGCCGCGAACGCGAAGCGCGTCTTCGATTTGGCGAACGCGTATACCGATCGGCTGCAGCCGCACGGAAAGTACGCGGTGTTCGTCAACAACGTTCGCGAGCGAACGCAAGAGGGGCTCGTCGCGGTCACGCTCGCCGGCGGCACGCACGTACCCGTCGCATCGATCACCCCGTGGACCGGCGCCGATCTTCCCGGCAGCCTCGCCTCGACGCTCAAGTACCGTCTGATCGTTGCGGGCCCACCGGATACGAGCGTGACGCTCCGCGTGCGAGGCCTCGCCGATACGTGGGTCGCATCGTTCTGCGCCGACGGCCTCTGCTCGCCGCACACGGTCACGTTCACCGTTCCATCCGCCGGCGTGAAGACGTACGAGTTTCAACTCGTGCCGCCCCACGAGGGCGCGAAGCCCGGAAACGTCGCGGTATCCGTTGACGGCGGCGCCATCGTCCCGATCCCGGAGAGCACGGCAACGACGGTGAGCAGCGCGCGCTAGCTCGAGAACGTGAGCGATTCCTCCACTCCGTACTGGAACGGATTCGGAAATCTCCTGGAGTGCCTACGCGAGTACGCCTCGCAAGAGCACGCCGATCGAATTGAGCGGGGAGAATCCCCTGACTATGTCAACTGCACGGAAATGGCTCTCGGCTTCGATGACGTGGCCTTTACGTTTGATGCCGAGGGCGCGAAGTATCTCTCGCTCTCACCCGCTATCGTCGAGAAGCTCGTCGCCTTCCAGAGAGCGATCGACGACGTGACCGAAGACGGCAGCGATCCAGAGGAAAATAGACGCCACTTCTTCGCACTCTACGCCGCCCTCCGCGACGGCGCGACTCCACCGATGCCTCCGCCAAATGGCCCCCGATGGAGATCGGACCGCGACATCGTCATGAGCGATGATTGGAAGCACATTCAAGAACTGGCTCGCGAGTTGCTGACGCTCATAGCAAACCGCGAGATCCGCACGACCTCCGGACCTTAGCTCGCAGTTGGCTGCGACATCGCCGAGAACGCCTCCGCGCCAATCCGATACAGCACGTGGGGGCGGATCGGGTGCCCCGGGGGCAGGAGCGGGTGGTCGAAATCGTCGCGTGGATCGCGGCTCATGCCGAGTCGTTCCATCACGCGGCGGGAGCGCACGTTCGCGACCGTCGTCATCGCGACGATCTCCGAGCATCCGAGATTCGCGAACGCGAAGCTTAGCGCCGCGCGCGCTGCTTCCGTTGCGTAACCGCGACCCCAATTGGCGACGCTCAGGCGCCACCCGACTTCCAGCGCGGGCGTGAAGTGCGCGTCGTACGGCACGTCTTGGATTGCGATCGTGCCGGCGAATGCATCGCCATCCTTCACGTCGATCGCCCACCATCCGTACCCGTTGCGATCGAAGCGCTCGCGAAGGCGCGCGGCCGTTTCCTGAGATTGCTCGCGATTTTGCGTCGATGGAAAGAATTCCATCACGCGCTCGTCGGCGCAGAGGGCGACCCACGCTTCGACGTCGGAATCGCGCCACGGCCGTAAGATCAGGCGCGGCGTTTCGAGAGTCGGTCCCATCGCCGGGCAGGGTTTGCTTTGCGACGAATCAGATCACCTTCGCATGCGCGCCCTGACGTTATTTTTCGCCTGCACGTGCCTCCTGGCGTTAAGCGCGGTTCCCGCTGGAGCGCGAGGTGATACGGCGAGCATTCTCGCGGCCCTACAAGGGCTCGTGCCGTTTAGCGTTCTGCTCGACACGCCGGCCGGACGAGCGGCACTGGCAGACAACTATCGCATCACCGCCGCCGTACAGCATGGCACGGCAGGCCAGCCTGGTCTGCAGCCGTTCCAAGCGCAGCGAGAACGAGCGATTCAGGACGCGACGATCACCAATAGCAATGCCTTCCAGCTGGCCGACGGACTCGGCACGAAACTCGGCGGTGCGTATCAATCGCTGAGTGGTTACACGAGCGCGGACGACGGAACGACGACGAACTCGAAGAACGTCTCCCCGGCGGTCGCGACGCTGCTTGCCGACACGTCCGACATCAGCGGCGCAGATTCGGCTACGGCAAAACTGTTCTTTGCGGACGCGGCCGAGTTTACAGCGAAGACGACGAAGTCGATTGCGGACGATGGCAGCGCGATCATGCAGACGGCCGGCGGCACGACGGACGTGTATGGGAAAGCCTACCATCACGTCGCCGGCAGCGCCGGTGCGGATCCATATGGAGACTCGCGCCCCTTTCAAACGGAACCCGACACCGTGCACTATTCGGGCCACGACTTCTTCGGCGTGCAATCGAGCAACTACGATTTTCTCAACGGCCCGAAGCAGAATCTTATTTCGAGCCCCTCATTCCCGAGCGGCCACACGACTTACGGCTACACGGAATCGCTTCTGCTCGCACTACTGGTTCCCGAGCGCTACACGCAGATGATCACGCGCGGAGCCGAGTACGGGAACAGCCGCATCATTCTCGGCGCACACTATGCGATGGACGTGATCGCCGGGCGAACGTTAGCCTATTACGTCGTCGCGCATCTGCTCGACAACAACACCGATTACGAGACGGAGTTCCGATCGGCGGCAAACGTTCTTACCATCGCGCTCGCGGCCAACTGCGGCAAATCGCTGACGGCATGCGCGCTCGACGATACGAGCCGCTTCCGGGATCCGGCAAAGAATCGCGCGTTCTACGAATCGACCCAGACGTACGGGCTCGGAGTGGTCTACAAAACGACGGCGGCCGAAGTCGAGAACGTCGGCGCGATCGCTCCGGAGGCCGGCAACCTTCTCACGGCTGCGTTTCCGCAGCTATCGCTCGAGCAGGCCGACAACATCCTCACCGAAACCGAAGGCCCCGGCGGCGGATTTCTCGACAACGGCTCGCCATTCGGACTCTATTCGCGTCTCGATCTCTATCGCGCGGGTGAAGAGGCCGCCGCGCTCTCTTCGGGACAAAAGAAGAGCTCGCCGTGACGGAGTCGTTGAATCGGCGTACGACGATGCGGGTCGGCGCCTTCATGGCCGTGCTGATCGTCGTGAAAGCGCTCTGCGATTCGCCGGCGTCGGCGAGCGCGCTGACGAGCGTTCTCGCGCCGACGGCGCTACGCATCGCGCTCATTGCCATCGCAATCGGCCTCGACGTCCTCGCGCTCGCGATCGGCATCGGGGTCACCGGCGTTCCGTGGAACGTGCGTTTCCGCGTGGGTGCTGCCTTTGCTGCCGCCGAGATCGGCATGCAGCTTCTCGGCGTTGCAATCGGAACCGGTGCCGGGCATCTCGTTGGTGACGTCGCGGCCTACGTGGGATTTGCGGCGCTCGCATTGATCGGCGTACTCATGTTACGCGAGAGTTTCGGCGAGCACGATCCGCTCAGTCTCGACGCGACGACGGGTTGGGGACTCGTCGTTGCGTCCGCTTCGATCAGTCTCGACTCGCTCGGCGTCGGCTTCTCGCTGCCATCGCTCGGCGTGCCGCTCGTCCCACTCTTCGCGACGGTCGCGGTCACGACCGTCGCATTCACCCTCACGGGACTCGCATTCGGAAACGCGCTAGGCGAGCGTTACCGCACGGGCGCGGAGCGAGGATGCGGCATCGTGCTGATCGTTCTCGCCGCGATCTTCACGATCCAACACGTCCATCACTGATAGCGCGTTCCAGCATCTCGGCCATCGGCGGAAGATCGCCGGGATGCGTTCCCCGATAGATCCACGCGAGCTTTCCGTTGGCATCCACGATTGCCGCGCCCGGGAGTTGCGCGCCGTCGCTCAGTTTCGTCGCGCGCCAGTCTTGCGAGAAGCCGGCGGCGGCGTTCTCTTTGCGACGTGCCTTTAGCGCCGGATCGGTGAAGAGCTTGAGGAGATTGAAATCCTCGAGACCCATCGCGCGATACGACGCCTTCGTCTCGTCGCCGATGCAGAGCGCGGCGGAATCCTGACGCCCGCAGAACTCTTCAGCTTTTTCTTGCGAACCGATCGTCACGAAGCGGACGGCAAACCCGCTCTTCGCTGCGTCGTAGTCGGACTCGCGCAACTGCGCGAGCGGCTCCTGGAAAAACGTTCAACCGACGTGTCGGAGCCAAATCACGAGCGCCGGGAACGGAATCCCGAGCGCTACGACCTCTTGCGGGACGGAGTCGCCGACATGCGGTGCTGCTTGCGTTTTCATCGAGGCGAAGCGTTCGTCGGCAAAGAGTTCGGCGCCCTCTGAGCAAACCGAGGACGCATGCTCAAACTCGGGATCATTTGCTTCGGAATTCTGCTCGTGCTCCTGAGCTTTTCGACGCTTGCGGCCTTCCATTTACCATGGTATCAGGCACTCGGGCTCTCGCTTTTCGGCGGCATGCTCGCGAGCGTTTTCGGCATCGCGATACAGCTCGCGGTCGTCGACAACAAGCGCGGCGACGACCACGAACACTAGCGAAACCTACGCGCGGTGGATCGGATCGATCCACGCCTCGTCGGCGCACGTGGCGTCGGCTTCGGGGATGTTGAGGTTGACGACGACGGGTTCCTGACCGCTCCGCACGAGAACGCAATCGAGTGGGTCGCTCGTGCTCGCATTGATCTCCTGATGCGGCACGTAGGGCGGCACGAAGATAAAATCGCCCGGCCCCGCTTCGGCCGTGAACTCCAAGTGTTCGCCCCAGCGCATACGCGCGTGGCCGCTCACCACGTAGATCACGCTCTCCAGGTCGCCGTGATGGTGCGCGCCCGTTTTTGCGTTCGCGTGAATCGTGACCGTTCCGGCCCAGAGCTTCTCGGCTCCGGCGCGAGCGTGCGTGATCGCGGCCGCGCGATTCATTCCCGGCGTTTGCGGCGTATTCGTGTCGAGTTCGCTCCCCTTGACTACGCGAACCCCATCGTGCTGCCAGTCGCTCATCGTTCACCCATGAGCCGAAGAATCGGCACGGGCGTTCCCGCTTCCCGCATCCCATCGAAAACGTTCGCCACGAAGCCGTCGTCACTCTCGGGCTCGAGGAGCACGGCGAGGAGTGCCCCGAGTGGCTGGTGGGGCGAAACGATGATGCTTCTCGGCGAGTCCGCCGAGGACGACGCAGCATAGCGGATGCCGTGCGCCACGAGTAGCGGTTCGACAGCGGCGGCGAACGCGGCATCTACGGCGTACGCGCGGGGTGGGGTCGCGTACGCCGCTCCGACGTACCGATCGAAGATCGGAAGGCTCGCGCTCTGGTACGTGCCGGTGCGACGGAAGCCGATCGGAACGCCGGGCTCGTGTTCCGCGGAACCGTCGAGCGTCAGATTTTCCCACGCGATCGTCTGGAAACTCGTCGGCGCGGGTGAGAGCGCCGCCGCGACCGCGACCCGCCCGTCACGCGCGCGCGAACCCTCGCGCGCGACGGCGCGCACGTGTGTCGCATTCGCCGAGCAGAAGCCGAGAATCGTCTCGACGGACGCGCGCGTCGTGAAGATGCGCCGTTCGAGCGGATCGTGCGCGTACGCGGAAACGAGCATCGCGAGCGCTCCGCGCAGTCCCATGTAGTTGGCGGCGACGCGCGGGCGGTAGTCGCCGGCGAACCATCCGTAATCGGGGTCGCCCGGCGGCGGCGGTTCGAGCAGAGCACGCGAGCGCCCGAATCCGCCGAACGTAAACGTTTCGATCGCGAACGCGTCGCGCATTTCATTGCGGACGCTCGGCAAGAGAACGTCGCGCACGTAGGGTCCCGCAATCAACGCGGCCGGGTGCAACGCCGGAGCGTACGTCGCGCCGAAGGCATCGAAGGTCGTTCCATCCGACGAGAGGTCGACGAACACGTCGGGTTGCCACGCATTCACGAATCCGAGCAACGCGCGCGTCTCCGGTGCCGTCGCGCGTACGAAATCGTTCGTGAGATCGATGCCCCGCGCGTTCGTCCGCGTACCGACGCGTTCGGGACCGTTCTGTTGCGGCGCGTTCGTAAGCGCGGGACCCGGGCGTTCGCTCGCATCGACGTTCACAAGCGGCACCGCGAGCAGCACGATCTCCTCGAGAAGCGTCTTCTGCGTCGAGAGGCAGAGGTCGCGGATCATCGCGAGGAGCGCGTCCGTACCCTCGACCTTGCTGCCGTCGAGTGCGGCTTGCACGAACACGATCGGGCGCTCGAGCGCGCGCGCTTCGGCGACCGTTCGCACCATCGGCCGCGAAGCGATCACGTAGGGAATCTCGCGCCCTTCGGACGTGGTCCCGATCGATCCACGCACGATCGGTGCGCCGCGCGCGTCGAGTTCGGCGAGAATCCGCGCGACGTCGTCCACGCCCGACGCTTCGCGATATCCGGTCGTCTCGGCACGCGTCGCAAGTCGCTCGCGCGACGTCGGCTTCGGCACGAACGCCGATGCGGGCGCAGCGCGGAACGCGCACGCGGCTGCGAGCGACGATGCGAACGTGCGGCGAATCACGCCGCGCGGATCATGCCGCCGCTTGCGTCGCGAACGTTCCCGCGGCCGCGACGATCGTATCGTGCGGCGCGAGATGCGTCGCGATCGCCGTTCTCACATCGGCTGCCGTCACGCTCTCGAGGCGTTCGCGATAGTCGTCGACATAATCGTCCGGAAGCTCGTGGTACGCCATACGTTCGAGTTGCGCTGCGATACCGGCGTTCGTGGCGAGTGCGACCGCTTGCGAGCCCGCCATCGAGTTCCGCTGCTGGGTGAGCTCGCGATCGGTCGGGCCGCCCGCCGCATAATCCGCAAGCACGCTGCGCGCGGATTCGATCGCACGATCGACGTTCGCGGGATTCACGCTGACGCCGATCCGCCACGCGCCCGGCAGTTTTCCCCCCGCGAGAAACGCGCTCGTGACGCCGTACGTCAAGCCTTCGCGGTCGCGAAGGCGCAAGCCCAGCCGCGAGCTCAGCGTCGACTGCCCGAGAATCCCGTTGGCGATCGACGCCGCGAGATAGTCGTCGTCCGCACGAACGAGCGAGGTCGCGCGGCCGAGGATGATATCGACGTTCGCCTTGCGCTCGAGTTCGACGTCGGAGCGAATCTGCTGCGCGGGCCGGCGGCGCACTTCGATGCGCGAAGCACCGACGACGTCGCGCGAAGCAAACGCGATCCCACCGAGCGTCGATTCCAAGAGCTTCGCGAATTCCGCCGCTTCCGGAGCGCCGGCGCCGGAGACGATCGGCGCGACGCGCAAGACGCGGCTCTTCCAAAACGCGCGAACGTCGTCGACACCGATCGATTCGACGCTCGCGAGGAGCGAATCGATATCGGCGACCGAATTCGGATCGTTCGGTTCGTAGGCGAGCTCGAAAAAGCGCTGCACCGCACGCCACGTCGTATTCGTCCGCGCGAGCCGCAGCGCGCCCGCGACCTCCGCTTTTACGAGCGCGAGTTCGGCGTCGTCGAAGCGCGGCTCGCGCAGTTCCTCGGCGAGCGTTTCGAGCAAGAGCGGTAAGTCTTCGACGGTGGATGCGCCAACGAACCGAAACGCGAGTCCATCGCGGTTCGAGCTCGCGTCGTCGTCCACGCCGTACGCACGACGCACGCCCGCCCGCTCCAAGCGCTCTTCGATCGCGTGGCGTTCGTGCGCGAGCGTCCCGCGCGAGAGCATGTCCGCCACGATCGTCGCTAAGAGCGGGCGATCGAGCGCGAATGCGGGACCCGCTTCGAGCAAACCGCGCAGATGCACGGTCGGATTTTCGCGGTTCTCCACGTAGCGCCACGCGAGACCGTTCGTCGACGAACCGGCCGCGATGCGACTTGCAAATGCGGAGCGCCGATGCGCCTTCGGCTGCGCGAGCGGCGCCGCGGCGACCGCGGGTTCCTCGGATGCGACGATTGCGACCGGTTCGAACGCGACGACGTCGAACGTCTTCGCGGTGCCGGGCAAGAGCGTTCCGAGCGTACGATTGTCTTCGTGGAGATACGCGCGCGCTGCATCGCGGACGTTTTCCGCCGTGACGGCCCGCACGCGCTCCACATAGTCGTCGTCGAGATGCCAGGTGCCGACGGCCTCGAACTCGCCGAGGCGCTGCGCGATTCCCATCGTGCCGTCGCGCGCGAACGAGCGTTGCACGGCGATCTGCGTTTGCGCGCGTTCGATCTCCGCGTGATCCGGGCCGAAGTTCGCGAGCCGCTCGATCGCGCGCTCGATCTCACCGCGCACGTCGCTTGCCGAGACGCCGGGCCGCACGTTTGCGACGATCTGAAACAGTCCGGGATCGCGCGAGCCCCAATTCCAGGCCGACGCCTCGAGCGCTAAACCCGAATCGACGAGCGACCGCGAGAGGCGACTCGTGCGGCCGCGCCCGAGAATACGCGAGAGCACTTCGAGCGCGTAACCGTCGTTCTCCGCCGGCATCTCCGCGCCGCGCTTCGCGAGATCCGCATTCGAGAGGACGGTGCGCTGACCGAGTGCGGCGGGCGTGTGAAACGCGAACGAAACGATCGTCGTTTCGCCGGGCCGCTTGACGACGACGCTGCGTTCGCCCGCTTGCGGCGGCTCCTCGGTGTGCACGTCGGGAATCACGTGCGGTGCGCGCGGAAGCGCTCCGAAACATCGGTCGATCGTCTCGCGCGTGCGCGCCCGGTCGAAGTCGCCGACCACGAACACCGTGGCGTTATTCGGATGATAGTACGTGTCGTACAGTTCGCGCAGACGCTCCGTCGGAACGCCCTCGACATCCGTACGCCACCCGATCGTCGGATGGTGATACGGATGCTCGCGAAACGCGGTTGCGGTGACGGCCTGCGCGAGGACGCGCGCCGAGTTGTTGTCGTTGCGTTCGAGCTCGTTGCGCACGACGGTCATCTCCGAACGTCGATCGGAATCCGCGATGAACGCGTTGCGCATGCGATCGGCTTCCATCTCGATCGCGAGATCGAGATAGCCCGATGGTACGGTCTCGAAATAATTCGTGCGATCGATCCACGTGGTCGCGTTCTTCGCCGCGCCGATCTCGTTCATCACGTCCGCAAAGGCACGGCCGACGCGACGATTGTTCGCGGGCGTTCCCTTGAAGAGCATGTGCTCGAGAAGATGCGACGAGCCCGTATAGCCGACGGCTTCGTTCCGCGCGCCCACGCGATACACGACGAACAGCGTGGCAACCGGCGCGGCGGGCGCGGGGACGAACACGACCTTGAGTCCGTTGTCGAGCACGAATTCTTCGGCGGAGAGCGGGACCGTCATCAGCATCCGGGGTAGTTTGGGTCGTGCTCGCCGCCGCCCTACCCGCGTTCCTCGCCTCGCTCGTGGAATTCGTCGAGGCGCTCACGATCGTGCTGGCCGTGGGCACCACGCGCGGCTGGCGAAGCGCCACGACCGGCACCGCGGCGGGCGTCGCGCTCCTCGCGATTCTCGTGCTCGCGTTCGGCCCCATGCTCGGGCGCGTACCGCTCGGCATCCTCCAGGCCGTCGTCGGCGCGATGCTCGTGTTCTTCGGGCTGCGCTGGCTGCGGAAAGCGGTGCTCCGCTACGCGGGCATCATCGCGCTCCACGATGAGGCGACGATCTACGAGCGCCGCGTCGGCAGCCTCCGCGCCGACGCCGCCCGGCCGGGATTCGATTGGGTCGGTTCCGGGACGGCGTTCAACGCGGTCGTCCTCGAGGGTCTCGAGGTGATCTTCATCGTGATCGCCGTCGGCGCAACCGCCGGGGCACTCATCCCCGCGAGCCTCGGTGCGGCAGCTGCCGGCGTCGTGGTCGTCGGCGCCGGCTTCGCGTTACGCGCGCCGCTCGCGCGTGTGCCGGAGAATTCGCTCAAAGCGATCGTCGGCGTGATGCTCTCGGCGTTCGGCACGTTCTGGTTCGGCGAAGGACTTGGCGTCGCGTGGTGGCGCGACGACGTATCGCTGCTGGTTCTCGTCGCGGGATACGTCCTCGCCGCGGCACTCGGCGTCGCGCTTGCACGACGCGCGCACGCGCGCCCGCGCCGAATCCCCGCCTGATGCAGTTATTGCGCACGATCGTGCTCGAGATCGCGGGACTGTTCATCGAAGATCGCTGGTTCGCGCTCGCGACGGCACTCGTGCTGGGAGCGTTCGCACTCGCCGCCACCACGCACGTTATCGAGCCACACATCGGCGGCTATGCGCTGTTCGCGTGGCTAGCCGCCGTTCTAATCGGCGGCGTCCTGTACGCCGCGCGAAGCGAGCGCGGTTAGCGCGGCTTAGAGCGCCGAGAGGACGCGTTCGCCGAACTCGTTCGTTCCGAGGCCGAGTTCGCCGCCGCGAGCGATGTCTTTCGTGCGTGCGCCGTCCGCGATCGCTCGCGCTACGGCGCGTTCGATGCGCGCCGCACTCGACTCGTCGCCGAGACTATACCGGCAGAGTAGCGCCGCCGAGAGAATCGCCGCGATGGGATTCGCCACGCCCGTACCCGCGATATCCGGCGCACTGCCGCTGATCGGCTCGTAGAGCCCGAAGCGGCCCGTATCGTGAACCCGTGCGCCGAGCGTCGCGCTCGGGAGATTGCCGAGCGACCCCGTGAGCATGCCGGCTTCGTCGCTCAAGATATCGCCGAACGTATTCTCCGTAAGCATGACGTCGAAGCGTTGCGGATCGCGCACGAGCTGCATCGCCGCGTTGTCGACGAGGAGATGGTCGAGTTCCACGTCAGGGAACTCCGCCGCGTGAATCGCGTTCACGACACGTCGCCACAAACGGCCGCTCTCGAGCACGTTCTGCTTGTCGACCGACGTCACGTGATTGCGCCGCCCGCGCGCGAGATCGAACGCGACGCGTGCGATGCGCTCGATCTCCGGTACGCGATAGACGAGCGTATCGACGGCCGTCTCCACGCCGTCGACTGTCTTCGTGTACTTCGGCTCGCCGAAATAGAGTCCCGAGGTCGTTTCCCGGACGACCACGAGATCGAGGTCGCGCACGAATTGCGACTTCAGGCTCGAGGAGCCTTCGAGCCCCGGAATCATCTTCACCGGCCGCAGGTTCGCGAAGAGATCGAAGTACTTCCGAAGCTGGAGAATCGCATACTCGGGACGCTTGTCGCCGGACGCGCCATCGTATCGCGGATCGCCGACCGCACCGAAGAGCACGCACGCACTCCGCTCGCACAAGGTTTGCGTCGCCGCGGGAAACGGCGTCCCCTCGCGATCGAGCGCGGCTGCGCCGACGTATCCGTGCACGAACGTACAATCCGAACGCACGCGCTCGAGCACGCGCTGCGCCACGGCCGTTACTTCGACGCCGATGCCGTCGCCCGGCAAAACGGCGATCGCGGGATTCGTCACGCGCGGTTAGACCTCGACGTGCGTCGCGGCCGTGCCGTTCACCGGGGCGACTTTCGGTTCGCCGCGGTCGAGGAGCGAGAGATGCGTCATCAGCAGGCCGCGTAGTTCGCCTCGTGCTTGTTCCGCCGTCTCCAGAGCCCGCTGGTGGTCGCGGCGCGCGTCGTTCGCGCGCTCGAGGAGCGACGCGATCTCTTTCTCGACCGAAAGACGCGCCTCGGCCTTAATGAGGTCCGCTTCCTTGTGCGCGCTCGCTTTGACTTCGTCCGCGGTGCGTTGCGCGAGGAGCAGCGTATTGTGCAGCGACTCTTCCATCGCTTTGAAGTGGCTGATCCGCTCGCGGAGATCGGAGATCTCGGCCTCGAGCGCGGCGCGTTGCTGCGCCTCGTCTTCGAGCGTTTCGATCACTTCGTCGAGATACTGATCCACGTCGGCGGGATCGTAGCCGTTGAGCTTCTTTTTGAACTGCTTGTGCTGGATGTCGACGACGGTTATCTTGGCCATGGCGCTAGCCTCGCGTCATGAAGTCGAACGACGGATCCGCAGCGAGCGTCTCCTTGATGCCGTCCGAATTCACGGGCGTGCCCGGTGGGACCACGAGATACATCGCGTCCGCGAGCTTCTGAATCTTACCGTCGAGCGTATAGGCGACGCCGCTCGTGAAATCGACGACGCGCTGCAGCAATGCGCGATCCACGCCTTGCAAATTCACGATCACGACCTGGCGTGAGCGCAACGCATCGGCGATCACCGTAACGTCGCTGAACGAGCGTGGCGCGAACAGACTCACCTCGCCCGCGCCGTACGCGGCCCCCGAGCGTTTCTCACGCGCGGAAAATGCGACGACGTTCCGTTTCGGCGCGGGCGCCGGTGCGTCGTCTTCAAATGAGTCGTCGAGTTCCTCATCCTCGTGGAGAGAGAAAAACGAACCGATCTTGTGTAGGACGCTCACCTTGCCTCCTCGCTGCTCGTGCAGCTCTGCGTCGTCATCGTCGTGGATCATGCGCGTGCTCCGAAAAGTGCCGTTCCGATTCGCAACATCGTCGAACCGGAGCGGATGGCCTGCTCCCAGTCGCCCGACATCCCAATCGAAAGCGTGTCGCCACCGACTTCCGCGAACGTTTTCGCCGCCCGTTCGAAGGCGCGCTCGACCTCGGCCGGGTCGTCCGTCATCGGTCCGATCGCCATCACGCCGTCGATCGGAAGGCCCTCTTCCTCGCGCAAGCGTGCGGCGAGCGCCGGCGCGTCGGAGGGGTCCACGCCGAAGCGTTCCGTCGGCGAGATGTTGATTTGAAGCAACGCGCGCACGGGTTTGCCGAGCGTACGCGCGGCCTTCGCAATCGCGCGACCCGCATCGAGGCGATCGATCGATTGCACCACGTCGAACGTCTCCACGATCGCCTTGGCCTTATTCGTCTGGATGTGGCCGATGAAATGGCGGCGAGCCGGCGGCAGATCGACGAACTTCGCGCGCGCCTCTTGCACGTAATTCTCCGCTACGTCGTGCAAACCGGATTCGAGCGCGCGCACGACCGTCTCGCGCGGGTGCTTCTTCGTAACGCCGACGAGCGTGATTCCCGCCGAAGCGCGACCGCAGCGGCGCGCCGTCTCGGCGATCCGTTCGCGCATCGAAACGATGCGCGACTCGAGCGAGTCCATGGAAGACTCGCTTCCGTTATATCGCCAACGTTTCCTCGCCCGCGCGTGCGGTTATGGGCTCGGCGCCACATCCGTGCGAACGTTGCGCCGCGCGAAAATAACCACCAGCGCCACGCCGAGAACGATCATCGGCAACGCGAGCAACTGACCGCCGGTCAGCGGACCCACCGCGAGATCGGTCTGTCGCCAAATCTCCGCAAGCGAGCGCGTCACGCCGTAGAGCGCGAACCACGTCCAGGCCGTCACGCCATCGGGCGGCCGGCGCCGATACACGAAGAGCACGATCGGCAGCACCGCGATATCGAGCAGCGATTCGAAAATTTGCGAGGGATACCGGTAGCCGTCGGCGCTCGGGAATTTAATGCACCACGGATGGTCCGGAACGCAGAGATTGCCCACCAACTCGTCGTTGATGAAGTTGACGATCCGCGTGAGCGCGAGGCCGATCGGCAGCATCACGACGACCTCATCCGCGAGCACCGGGAACGTAAGGCCGGGATGTTTGCGCACGAAGAGCGCGATCGCGACGATCACGCCGATCAGGCCACCGAAGAAACCCATGCCGCCGTTCCAGACGGCGATGAGATTGATCAGGCTGCGTGGCATGTCGCCGAAGTAGAACGGCGCGTCGTGCTTCGTGACGATGTCCGCGATCACGAAGAACGTCCGGCCACCGAGCAGCACGCCGACGAGCGCGTAGAAAAGGAAGTCCTGCACGCCCTCGACGGTGAGCCCGAGGCGCCGCAATCCGACGGGGCGCGCCATCCAGAGGCCGACCGCGATAAATCCGACCAAGTACGAGATGCCGTACCAGTGAACCGCGAGCGGGCCCAGCCGAAGAGCGACCGGATCGATATTCGGATAGGTGAACCAGTGCTGCACGGGTCGAGTGCTTGCGGAGCGCGTACGGAGCGCCCTGCCTCACGATCCGCGCCGGACGAGAGGTGTCGCCTGGGGCCACGGCGACATTTCACGGAGACCCTCAAACCGAGAAAGGCTCCCTTCACATGAAGAAAGCGAAGACCAGCTGGACCCGTCCGAGCGCGACGCTGACGTCGACCGGATTCGAAGTCACCATGTATCTCGGAACCGACCGCGCCTAGCGTGCGACCCGTGGCCGGCGTTGCGGCCGAAACCGACTTAGTCGAACGCCTCCGGGCGATCGGACCGCAGCGCTACCACGACAAACACCCGTTCCATCGAAAACTCGTGGCCGGCGAGTTGACGGACGACCAGGTCCGGTCGTGGGTGGCGAACCGGTATTACTATCAAAAGATGATCCCGCAGAAAGACGCGTACGTGCTCGCGTCGCTGCCCTCGCGAGCGTATCGCCGCGAATGGATCTCGCGCATCACCGATCACGACGGCGACGACGCGCGTCCCGGTGGTACGGAGAAATGGCTGGCGCTCGGGCGCGCCGTCGGTCTGACCGACGCGTACGTCGTCTCCGAGCAGGGCGTCGCGCCCGGCACGCGATTCGCGGTCGATGCATACGTGAATTTCGCGCACCACCGGCCGTGGCTCGAATCGGTCGCGTCGTCGCTCACCGAGCTCTTCGGGCCGCCGGTGATGGCCGCGCGCGTCGCGGCGATCGTCGAGAAGTACCCGTGGATCGACCGCGAGGGCCTGCGTTATTTCGAGGATCGACTCGACCTCGCGAAACGCGACGCCGATATGGCGCTCTCGTGGGTCGTGGAGCATGCGAAAACCGACGAACAGAAAGACGCTTGCGTCGCGGCGCTGCGCTTCAAATGCGACGTGCTGTGGTGCGTGCTCGATGCGACCGCACTCGACAGCGGCGTCTTCTCGTGATGGCGCACAAACTCGCGCGCGGCGTACGACTGCGTCGCGAACCCGACGGAAGCACGCTCTTACTGGTACCGGAAGGCATCGTCGAGCTCAACGAGCCGGCCGCGGCGGCGCTCGAACTCGCGAACGGTAGCCGCAGTACCGACGAGATCGTCGCGGCGCTCTCCGAGCAGTTCGACGATCCGGATGGAACGCTGCGCGCCGACGTGCACGCGTTGCTCGCGGATCTCGCCGAGCGCGGATTCGTGACCTCTTGAAGGCCGTTGCGGTCGCGCCGCCGCGATCGCTCTTGTGCGAGCTGACCTACCGCTGCAACCTGCAGTGCCCGTACTGCTACAACCCGCTCGATCTCGGCCGCCCGAAAGAAGAACTCACGGGCGACGAATGGCTTTCG
>Ga0209611_10007959_pt1 | contig 16802 bp, 23 predicted proteins | sample S1TSphgellanicum_3_FD_187693 | JGI IMG/M metagenome (GOLD analysis project Ga0209611, IMG submission 187693) | Host-associated microbial communities from peat moss isolated from Minnesota, USA - S1T2_Fc - Sphagnum magellanicum MG (SPAdes) (version 2) | ecosystem: Host-associated > Plants > Peat...
ATCCTCCATTTGGAGCTAGGAGTTAAAAATTACGATAAAAAAAAAAAGGTTTGAAAATCAAACTGATAATTTGACTATCAATTATTAAAACCAATAAGGTTCAAATGACCTTTGATGTAAACATGCAATGTGAAATTGGAAAGATCTCATCAAAGGCTACAACTTTGTATTTTAAAACTCCTAATTTAGAATTCATATGAAAAAGTTATGAACTTGTAAAGCTATGAGACTTACAATTTGAGAATTTCTAGGGGTACTTGGGAATCCTAGGACACAAAGTCATTTCAATGTAATGCCCATAGGGAGGTCTAGAGTAAATTATAGGGAGGAGAATGGTGGCCTCCTCTCAAATCTTGTCATGTGAATGTAATGAGTATAAGCTGAATTCATGACCCAAACTTGGTTTCATTTGTACTAACCAATTGCATTGTATAGCTTTTGCAAATGACTTGTTTGTGATGTGTTCATGAACTTGTCACATTGTCCTAATCCCCATCCCAAAACTCCTACATGCATTTTTTTTCTTTAGTGCATGAAATTAGAGAGCAAACCTAAGTTCTTCTTTTTACATCATTTTTCATTGTTGCCGTTTAGGGGTTCATCCCACAAGCCTTGGGAAAAACTTAAGAGGTCTGTCATTATAAGTCCCGATGCAACAACTTTATCAAAGGGCTCCTTGAAATTCTTCAATAAATTCAGTTATCGAATTTCCTTCTTGCAATTTTATTGTCATCAACCTTTTCAAAATTGCAAACTATGCGTTTCGATCATAATGCATAGAAGTTGTTTCCAATTTGTCCCAAACCTAAATCCATACCAAACTATTAAGACTTTTATCCAATTGCCACATGTTGTCAATAGTGAATTTCTTTGTTTTCAAACTCTTGACATTCCTTTCTTCTTCAAGGAATGGTTGACACAGTGTGAAGCTGCTCTGCTACCATGACAACTTGGAACGAAAGACAAGAGAGAAGAAGAAGAATGATCTTAATAATGAAAACAGTTTACAGATCTTTCCCCTTCAAGAGACGCAAGGGATTGATCACGGAAAATTACGTGAGAAATTATTGGTGTATCTGCTTTGGGGGGAAACAGAGAAAAGGGCAGATGAATCCAAGCCAGCTTCAAACCATCATAGTTAGAGAAAAGAATGGTGAGAACCCATCTATCTTCTTTCAGAGAGTGTGGATTGTTGTTCACATGTATGTGGAACCAAATAATTGATTTGAGCATTTCAAACTGTATATCCTACACTTTTCAGTGCAGACTGACTGGATTGTAAAACCAGATGTTATCTCATCTGAACTCAGGTTCTTAAGTTATCACCCTTGCTACCTTTGGAGGATGAGCAATGCTACCTTTGGAGGATGAGCAAATTGTCAAACTTGACTTTTTTTCTTGTTTTTTCCAAAACCTGATATGGTCAATTATCAAATCCTCAAGGCTTAGTAACATGCCTAAACCTGAGAAAACTACCGTTCTGAGATTGTGGGTCCTTGATTGAAAAGGGCAAGCATTGGGAAAGGTCCTTGACAAATATATAGCGGAACCCAGAATCATAAGGTAACCATTGAAGGCAATGTGCTGGATTCTTATGTGGCTTCAGTTCAATGCAGTGGTGGATTCGTGCTTCAAGCTTTCTAGGTACATTTTTGCACACCCATTCCAACAAAGTTGCAGAGTTTAACATGCGCTCCCGAGAATACCCCTCTAATATTTTGGGCAGCAAAACCTGAGTCATTCAAAAGACTACCTTCCATGAGCTTCTTTCTTCAAATCATGTTATGTGTGCAATGCAAGTACTTGGTATGATGTGGGAAATTGAACAGCTGAAAAAATGGAAGATGTCACAAAAAGCTTTAGTAGATAAATTTCCCTCTCCCCTCAATTATATCACCTACCTTGTTGTCACCACGTATCCCAATACTAGCTTGCAAGAATTCACGCATGGCAACCTCAAGCTCCAACTGCACATTCTTTGCTGTGTAGACACGGACCTACAAACCAATAATTTCCACTCATGGTTCAGTTGAAGGTAAATGAGTTTGAGTCTCACTTTGCCTAAAGGAACTCAACTTTGCTTCTACAGTTTGTCATCATGTCTTTTGCTCATGATCAGACACAACAATTTTCATATGGAGATCAAAATATGTGCATTGTAGTGGGCTGTAGTTTGCAATTGCTTCATGATAAAAGATTCATGTCTAAGAAAGTAGAGATTGGGATATTACAGCGGGGTCAGAGGATCTGCCACAGCAAAGTGCAAAGCAAACAGCAGGCTCAGGTGTCTGTAAAGCATAAGACCATCGCTCATCACCAGCCTTGAACTTTGTACCTGGATTCAAAAGTGCTTGGAACCACTTCATGAACCCACAAAAAACAGGATGAAACCACAAATTCAGAAGGCAAGAAGAAGAAGCACTTACAATTGGTGTCACCCACAATGGAGTGAGCATCTGCCAGTAGCTAACTGAACCTTGTCGCATTGGGCTATGAATGTCAGAAGTATGTTTTTTGTTGTTGCAGCAAATAACATTTGTAGAGCTTGAGCAAGGTTTGGGTTCAAGAATTTTTTAAGTATGTTACCTGAGCAGGACGGTTGGAGTGGCAACCAAGAATTGATTGCTCTATTGTTTGTGCAGTGATAGAATAGGGTCCCACTTTATATGCTGCCTACACATGATGACATTGTCAACAACCAATTTTCTTCTTGAGTAAAAACCGTCAGCTTCCAGAAGAAAAATCACATCAGGAACCAAAGGAAAAAAAAAACACCACCCATTGAAGCAAATACATATGTAGACCTATACAAAGGTTGGCTGGCAATGTATAGGGATAATGTCTATCTTTTGGCTGTGGTGATTTGGTGAAGAGATAGAGGTCTACCTTTTGGAGCAGAGTTAAACGCTTCAATCTGCTCTGGGGAATACCATAAGCCAAATATGCCTGTTTTCCCACAACCAAATTGAAGGGGGGAAATTGCATTCAGAGACCTGTTGGAAAAAATATGATAAACTCCATGACAATGGAGTCAATGAACTCCAAAGTAAACCCAACAGAATACTGGTACAATTAAGAGATGGTTTTGATTTACATGCATCATGAGAGCATTGTAGACATTGATCCAGAATGCAAGCTTTTCATCCTGTTTCATTTGGCCAGGGTCTACTTTCTCCAATTGCTCCACCATTGACCTATTTGCAAACCCACCAAGAATGGCTCACCTTCTCATTCACTACCCAAAGCAGCACCTCTTCTAGTCATAAGTGACAACCCATGACAAAAATGAAGCAAAACCACTTCTTTCTGACTCAAGGCCAACACTGAGGAACAAGCACAAAATTATTACTAATAAAACAAGAGGGAAATCAATCATCATCTGAGTTTCAGACATGTGTTTTGATTGTCTGTTTCCTGATGGTCATCGACTGCCTGATTGATTCTAAACCCACCAGTGGGTATACAAAGCACTTGCAGCCAAAGTATGTCTTTTGGGTCCTGGCAAAACTGTCATCTTTATCTAGAGTTGATCAATCCAAAGAGGCCTTGAACACACTACCTGAAGTTTTGGAGAGCTCGAGCAGCATATGTGAGACGTTCCTTGTCTACATGAATCCATGAGATTTCCACCATCAAACTATATGGGCCCACATCATCTCTCTCCATATCCTTCACTGAATATGGGTTGTGGAAATTGCATGGGTCAATCTCACGAGACATGCTGCTGGCTCGGCATTGTACACTCCCACTCTCATTTGAGTTCAAGAAAGATTCGTGCATAATTGCTGCTCTTGAGAAAGAAGATGAAGGGGATGATGACAAAGGTGAAAGTTTGGTTAGAGGTGGATCAACAAGCAGCTTGCAGTAAATCGCTGCCATGCAGCAAAGAAGCTCCTCAGACAGCTTGTTTGGTGTTCTTGGCAATGGTTGTAACATGACATTCTCTGAAACTTTCTCTAGTGTCAGCTTGGTATCAACTTTCACAGGGCTTACTCTTGATGGTGTTGGGTTCTTGAGATGAAAAACCGGACTCACTTTTCTTTGCACCAGTTGCTGCTGCAAAAACAGAACTTCCATTCAATCAATCAAGCAATCATGTAAAGCTCATCATGATAGATCTGACTGGACGAATTTCATGGAAGGCATGCCAAAACAAATCTATAATTGAGACTTGGGACATACAGTAATGACAGAACTTGGAAGATTGAGGAAAGCTTACAGATGATGTGAAGGAGGCATGAGGTGGTTGCACACCATTTTGGGGTGCAAGGAGAGACCCTGGTTGCAGTTGCTTAAACTGGCTCACATCAATTGATGCAGAGTGTGGTGCTCCGAATCTTTTTGTAGCAACAGATCCAATGTGGTACTGGTTCTGTGGCATGCGAGGAGGAAATGGTGTTTGTCTTTGATCAGCTGCGGATTTTGCCATGAGATCTGACGATTGGACATTCACAATCATGGCGGGCTCTCGAGCTCCTAAACTGCTGCAGTCAGTTCCACAGTGGTGGGTTGATAATTGAACTGACAATTTCTGGTTCAGAAGTCTGTGGTAAAGTGAGTGTGCACGCTGCTCCAGATATGAAACTTCCTTCTGAAGAGATAAAATCTCTGTGATAAGCTGCTGAGACTGCAAACACAATAGACTTTCCAACAAACAATCAGGGCAAAAAAATCCAGATAGTAGTCTGTGGAGTTTCCAAACAAACAAAAGACCTGCAATGCCAACCACAACACAAAAATATGAGGACTACACTTTGGTCTCATATTCATCAGGAGGGCCTTCCTTACTTGCGGTGCAAGATCTGAAGATGCAGGCTGAGGTGAGATCAGATCAGAAGCTCCTGCTGCAAGTGCTTGCTCAAGACACATTCTGTGCATTTTCTCATCATGCAATCGAGTTTGTAGTTGTGCCACCTGCAGGGGTGTGGACTCAAAGGAGTGCAAGTTGGAGACCATCAGAATGCATTTTAATACTCCAGGGATTGGGAAACATGTAAGACTACTGATCTCCACTGAGTCTTCTAAAACCGATAATATGCATTACAGCTCTTACATCTTTCTCAAGTGCAGCTTGGCGGTCATTGATAACCTGCTTCTTCTTGTCCTTGATGTGACTCTTCTTCATCTTTGATCTCCATTGCTGCAAACTCTGTGGAGGCATAAAATCAAAAGACCCACAACAAACCCCCCCAAAAAAAAGACTTCCAGTGACTCCAAACTCAATTCAATGGAAGTAAGAAATGTATCATTATAGGACATGATGTTCCAGAAGAACTCAGATTCCATGTCCCAGAAATTCAGATTCTACAGTTGCTTACCAGCATCATCAGTAAAACGGGATTCAGGAAACTGACAAATTTGTAGATGGGTGGGGGGGAGAGACAAATGCCCATTGAAGCTGCTGAACCATACATATGACTGCCTGAGAATCAGTGAATTTCACCTGTTTTAGAGTTTGGTTTTGAGATGCTTGAGATGAGACATCCCAAGAAGCTGACTCAGATTCTTCATCAGGAGCACTGCAAAACCAAATTAGTAACACAAATTTGAGTAGCTCATATTAAATTGTGCTTCAAATCTGCTGCCCCTGAGCTGCCAGAGATTCTTCTTCTTCTTCTTCTTCTTCACAAAACCCCCTTTTTTTTCTTTGGATCAAAATTGAAAGACAAAGATCTTGGAGATGATTTGATCAACACCTACCTGAGAGATCGACAATGCCGCCCACCAAGACCAAGTTCTTGACCATCCAGTGCTGGTAAATCTGCTAAGGCTGTTATGCCAGTCACAGGAAACTCAAGTGATAAATCCTCAGGGAGGAGATGATCCCTGGGCCGCATCCTTCTGCGACCCTCTGCTCGCATAATTACCTTCATTGCAAGTGTGTACCTGCAAATCAAACCATGAACACAAACAAACAAAAACCATCTGAAAAAATATATATTACCGTCAAATTCCCAAATCTGCAATCCTTGTTGAGTTCAAGAGCACAAGAACACACATATTTCAAGGTCTAAAGATGCTTTTTCTACAGGGAGAATTGAGACTTGTGTTTTCTCCCTATAGCAGCAATTTGTCTCCATGCCTGTCTGGTCTTCAACAGCACAGCCAACCCCCACAACCCACAACATATTGGCACCATGCATCTTCTCCAAGGCCATCTCAGCTGGGCTCAGACTCATATCATTAGCAGATTAACAACAGAAAAAATTGTTGATCCATCATGATGATGTACAACAGGCATGTATGTGCAGATGGGGAGGCTATATTTCAGAAGTCACTAGCTTCTGAGCTTCTCAAAGAGAGTCTGAGTAGAAGGGTGAAGAAAAAGGAGAAGAAGAAGAAGATAACCAACATATTCGTCTTCCCAGGTTTACAAGATTGTAATTTGCAGAGTTTTGATTTGAGCTGCATTTTGTTTTTTTTGTGTTGTGAGATTCTTGAGTCCTATGTGCTTGAATTGCTATCAATCTGCTGCTGATTTTTCTAATTCATATTGCAGAAACTTAACAAATTGATTTTTCCAGCAGATTCTGCAAAGATAAAATTATTCCTGAATGGGAATTTTTTTCTTTCTGGCAACAAGCTCTAGAACTCAAGAATGTGGATTGGGTTCAAAAACTTCAGCAAAGTACCTAGTATATGATGATCCCTGTCAGTTTGACACTGAGCATGCATGAGCATAATTTCTGAAGTTGCAAAGTTTTGTTGCTGCTGCTGACATTTCTTGTTGACAACAAACATTGTGAGCAAACAAAAATACTTCACAAGCAAGCCACAAAATAAAACAAAAAAAAATAGAGAGATGAAGGAGAGGAGAGGAGGAGGAAGAAGACTGAGTAAGAGGTTCTACTAATGATCTAGAAAACTGCAACAGACTACTGAACTTTTTGCCTTCTCTTTCTCAAGCTGCCACCTTTTTTCTTCTTCTCCTTCTTCTTCTTCTGATGATTGGTCTTCTTTATTATTGTAACAAAAGCCAGAGCTCTGTTTGTGTACATTGCTTCAAAATGAAGGGTGTGGGATGAGATGGCAGTGACAAAAAACATTTGATCTTTTATTCTCTGCAAAGTTAGACTATTGATCTTCAATCATTCCACTGCCATCAATTTCTGCCAATGCTTCACCTTCCATGATTTGTACACCAAACAAAAAATTATGCAAATTTTCACACAAAATCATTCTATTGCTGAACCACTTCAACCAGATGGTTCATCACCCAGATCATAATTTTGCCGTGCTTTGCTTCATTGCTGTTGTTGAACTGTTTGTTTTTTTGTTTGTTTGTTGTTTGTTGAAGAAAACAAATTTATTTGCTCCTGAGGAATATTTGTTGGTAGTGAAGTACCAAAATGTCAGAACTTCAAATTTCAGCAAAATGGGAACATCATTCACAACGCATTGAATGTGCATGTAATTAACATGTTCATCATCAACAACTTCATAAAAATGCATCAAATTTTTAGGCAATTTTTTAGGGGTTCATCATAAGAAGCCAATTTCCATGCATTTTATAAATGATGTCTTAATCCTCCTCCTCATCATCATCCACTTCACAAAATGTATCAAACTTTTAGGCGAATTTGCTATGCATCTTTATCATAAGAAGTCAATTTACAGGCATGTGATAACCATTGTTGTAATCGTCATCATCATCATTGTCATCAACTTCACAACATGCACCGAACTTTTAGGCAAATTTGTTGGGCATCATCATAAGAGACCAATTTCCATGGGCATGATCAACATTGTCCTCATCATCAACTTCATAAAATAGAGTTATCCGTGAAGTCACTTTGTCTTCACCCTGTCTTTGGGTCTCCTTTCACCCCCAAACCTCTTTCACCGGTATCCACCAAGTAAGGAAATTTTACTATATCTAGGTATGAAATGCTGAAACTCATCATCCAATGTACAAGGTTTGAGAATAATTATAGTACCTTTACAGCTAGGAGCAGGGTGAAGGAAAGAAGGGTGAAGACGGGATGAAACTCAGTTTACCACAAAAATTGATGCTTTTCTAAGTTTCACCCCCCCTTTGAATGATAATGTACTTTTTTACAGGTTTTTTTTTAATCTCACCTGGTTTATGACCAAACTCTGGGTTCCAGTGCTCTGTTCTGTTTTCCTACTTATGGATTTCTCTAATGCATAAAACTTTGAGGTGAATTTTTAGGGCATCAGCCAATTTCCATGTGTGTGCTAAAACATTGTCATATCGTCCTCCTGTCATCACCATCAACTTCACAAATCCATCAAACTTTTATGCAAAATTGTTGGGCGTCATCCTACATAGGAAATCAGTTCCAATGCATGTGATAAACATTGTCATAATCCTCCTAATGAGCATCAACATCAATTTTGCAAATGCTTACACTTTTATGCAAACTAGTAGGGCATCATCATAAGAAGCCCAAGCCCAATTCCCATGTGTGCTATAAACATTGTTGGAATTCTCCCCATCATCCGTATCAAGTTTCACAAAATGCATCAAACTTTTTATGCAAAATTGTTGGGCATCATCACAAAACATGAATTCGATGTGTATTATATATGTTGTTGTCATCATCATCTCCACAATCCATGGAAAGTTGTGCAAATTTGTTTGGCATCATCATAAGAAGCCAATTAGTGCAGAAGCTGCCAAGCTACTACAGTAGTAGAAATCAACATACTCCACCAACATTGATCCTTCATGATTTTCCTTCAAAAAAATGTTGAATTTTTAAAATTATTTTTTTAAAAAAACTGAACGAAAATACAGAATATTGTGAAATATTCAGGTATATTTTTTCAACATGGAATCTTCAAAATTAATACATTATTTGACATGCATGTGTTGAAGCTACCCCTGTACTGCAGTATATCACCAATGCAAACCTAAATAAAATTTTCAAGATAAACTTATCAGTTTGGGAAACTCCCCCTTTTTTTTTTTCAAAAATGTATCAACTACTCAAAGGTAGATAAAAATATTCAGAAAAATATTAGCGGGGTACGAGTATATAGGCTTTAACTGATAAGGCTAAATTTATGTACACTCTACAAAACGTACAGATGTCGGTGTGAGGGGTATTTAGCGTCTTGCTTGCAAAACTATGAATCTAGGTAATGATGAAGCTATATGATCAACTTTACCTTGGTCCTCACCTATGGATAAGGGTAAATGTAGGGTGCTAATTACCTTACATTTTGTAGATTTTAAACAAATAAATATAGGATAAAAGTTTGGGTGAATTGGAATCCTATAGTACCCTTGGCAACTTTGACACATGCCTGTTAAATAATTAAATAATTTAAAAAATTTCATTTCAAAAAAAGAATTCTTGAAAATTCATTATTTTCCTTCTCAAAAAATTGTGTGAAAATTTTAATATTTTGAAAAATAATATAATTAGTGTTGAAGCCATTAAGGTACTAAGGTATTCATAATACATGTATAAGTGTGACACATTGATCGAGGAGGTAACATAATATATGTTGCAATAATGGGCACATGATGTTAGAGCGTCTCCAGTGGTGCTCGAAAAAAATATTTTTCACATCCAAGTTTAATTATTTACTTTTTTCCAACCTCACCCATAAAACTGAAACGGGACAGCAAATAGGTGGGGGACTACTAATAGCGAACCACTTGGACCAATTATTACGATGAGCCGACCAGAAACACTCAGCAGCGGTCAAATCATATCTATTACACTCTTTCCTGCAGGTGCACAGCATTGATGTGCCCTTTACCAGCCACCGCAAGTATGCAATTGTGCTGACCTAAAACCATTTTCCTAAGCCAAACCAGCATATCTTGACTTTTCTTCATCTAATTGTACTGTGCACGGTTACATACTGAGCACCGCTGGAGATGCTCTTAGTAATTTACGTTCAATGAATTCTCATACCAGCAAATGGTAAAGTGTTCCAATGGCATAATATATTTCTACTTATTGCAAAGAACATAAACAAAAATGTAGAAACCAACTTGGGCTCCAGGCTGCTGCACACTACCAATGACATCAACTTTTCTTCTTTCTTTCTTATGTTTCCCTAATGTTTTCAATAGTTCATCATTATTTCTGTCATTGTAAAATTTTATTTGACACAACATAAATATCATGGACATGAAAGGGCATATGTTAATTTATCTTTTCAGATTCATGTTGGTGGGTAGGAAAAAGGAGTGAGATAGTTAGGGAAATGAAGTAAGTATGAATTGATTTCAAAATTGTTTCTGGAATTGTACGAGGATGATCATACGAAAGATTATGCAAAATCAATTGTCTAGTGAGGACCATACAAAGGATTATGCCAAAAAAATCATATAACAATTCTTCAAAAATTCTTGTCATTAGAATATATTTACAAATTAGTCAGCATCAACAAATCCCATCATAATAATATCAATGTTTTGTATTTTAATTTTGTGGTGTAGCCAAAATGACAATCATCCATAAAAGGAATTAGCTATATTTGGCAATAAAAAATATGAAAATAAAAAAATCTAACATGTTTCTAGATTTTTGGCTACCTACTACAATTTAGGATAGAATTTGACAATTTTTTTTAGTCTGTGTTTTTTCAGAAACTTAGCAATTCAAAATTCAAAAAAAAATTAATTTTTGCAAATTTAACAAATTTTCACCCCAAAAAAACACATTAAAAATGTGAGAATGCATACAAGTTATATAGGATGATTATTGCATACTTAGATTAACCTTTCTTTTTACCTCCAAAACATTCACCCAAAGCCCCTAAGTAAATCAAATAAGGCGAAAGAGGATAAACTGACAATAATTAAAATAGGAAAGGGTCCATGAAAAACCCAAAAGCTACTCTTATGCTTAATGTTCTTGGATGTGAAATGTGTCTCCTTGAAATCTTTACTTTCAAATCAATCATACTTATCCATTTACAAAAGCAAATTTTTGTCACTCCTTTATATCGAGTAATGGCCATGTTGTCTAGTTCTTACTTAAAAGAAACCTTTGGTCTCAGTTCTAACTTTTTTTATAATCTGAAAGAACCTTTAGTTTTGTTTCAAGGTTTTGTTTTTGAATTTGATAGAATCTCCAATCTGGTTCCAGACCTAACTCTTTGCATTTCAAAACTATGTTTTTCAATTTTTCAAAAAAAAATCATAAGTAGGTTTATTTCCAAACCAAATCCAATTCTACCTACTTACCAATAGTTCAAAATTGATTTTTTTCCTAGTTACTACCACTATACAATCAATAAAAAGTGACCAACTATATCAACTACATGCTTAAACCCCAATTTTTTTTAAAAAATGTATATGTGATACATGTTTGAAAAGTAATAAATGCATGCTTAATGTCAACCCCTCCACCCCAACCCATGATGGATTATTGAAAAAATTGTATATATAAAATTGTTTCTCAAACTAACAAAATGTTTAATTCAATCAATTTTTTAAAATTAAACATTTAATTTTTATAATTTTTTTATAAAAATAATTCTTCTAAAATGAATATTGGTACTTGAATATAAAAAAGTTTTGGGGCCGATTTTGGTTTTAGTTTCCATTTTAGCAGGAAGGCTTTTTTTTTTTCTTTTTTTGCAATTTTGGTTTTAATTCTATTTTTTTCAAATTTTTAAACCTATGGTCCACTTACATTATAATGAGCCTAAAATTAAAACCGTAACCAACCAAAAACCAAAACTAAACAACATTACTAACAAGGTACAATATGCAATAAGGTTGTTATGGAAATTGGGGTCATGTGTTCTTACCTCACACAACTTTCATCCCCAAAAAAGTCCAATTGTTGATCTTACCTTACGTGATCAAAGTTCAAACTCTTCGAGATGATAAAGTCCATGACATACCTAGTACTTACCCCCATGTGAAGTCCAAAGATAAAGTCATGAATAGTTTGTTTTATATAAAAAATAACAAAAAGTAAAACAACATGCGCATTTTTTCATGTTCATCTTTTGCTAACTTTTCCTTCACAACATAACTAGGGTTGCACCATCCTTACCATTAGTTGTCCGTGCTACACAATTGTAATCGTCGAGACCTCTTGAGCTTCAACTATGGTGCTTTTTAGTCTAGCATTAGAGCAACTAGGTCAATCTCAAGTGTTTTTTGAACAAGTCCATTTTTCCAAGCATTTGAACACTAAGAGATTTTGTTGTTCAATTGAAAACTTTGGCTTTCATTGTCTCTTAGTTTGAATTTTACATTTTTTACTTTAAGTTTTCAATGATGACAATAGACTTGTGAGGGTCCCACCTCTTTTTAATCTCTTGCATTTCTATCATATTTGTTCCTTTGTAGGATGAAGAGGAGTATGGATGAAACTTTTTGCTAGATGATGTAATATGTTGGAAAGTGAAAAAGATAGAAGAAGGGATAGTTGGTTGTGACCTCTTACGTTCTTGAAAGGTTAGGAGTTATGTTGTTTGTCTATTGTTGGGTTGTGGTGGATCAAGTTAAAGTGGAGCTATGTTAGAGGTTTAATACATGACATTGGGTTGTTCTCTTGTGTTGATGAATTTTGGCAACGGTGGGAGCTTAGTGGGAAGTTTGTTATTGAATTTAATGAGGAGATGGTGATGGAGTGGATAAATGGGAAGAGCTTTTGAAAGTTAAACACCAAGTTTTTCTTTTCTATAGTTGTGGGTCTTTTGGTTGGAGCAAGTTGATTTTCTTTACGCAATAGGCATTTGTTGTTAGTTTGTTAAAAGTTATGAAGAGACTTTAGTTGTCTTCCATTGTGTTTTGAAGTCAGGTTTTAGGAACCAGTAGGGTTGCTGTTAAGAAGCTTTTAGTCCAAAATAATTGTTGAACTTTATGCACTTGTTGTGGAAACATGGTGTGATGTGCTTTACATCTCTGCATTTGTGTGGGTGCGATGTCACCAACCTTAGATATTCAATGTCATAAATAGTTTATTAGTTGCAAAGTGGTGGGTTGTGTAGAGATTGTAATGCCTTACTTTTTGGTATCAAAATTGGTTACTTTCTTGAAGTTTAAGCTTGTGTAATGGCATGGCAAATGATATTAGGTGTGCTACATAGAGTAGGAAAGATGATTGTGGGGTCATTATGGACCAAAGAAGGATTAAGTACTTGGAAAAAACACAACATAAAGATGAAATCTTGGTTGTAAGTGAATTTGATTTCCCATTTCCTAGGTTTGACATCCTACAATTGCAAGGTTTTGGTGTGGTAAACATCATTGGGTTAAACCCGGAGTTAGTTCAAATAGGTGATTTGGTGATACAAATTACTCACACTCGTATGTACACAAGGATCCAAATCTAGCTAAAAATAATAAATGGAGCAAGGAATTAGACAACTATAACCCAACATTTGGACATATATTATTTCTCCACCATCTTCATTCAATCCTTTGAGTATTGAATTACATGAACAAGTTGAAGCAATACCTAGGGTAGGAGATTTGTGGGTGCCTATGACTGCAACATCTCCTCATCACTAAATAAAAAATTTCCTTCTAAATATAGACATGTTGTTTGCTAGTGGAGATAAGGTTGTCATGATTGAACATTCAAGTGTTGAATTTAAGGTTTCGGTGTGGAGGCTAGGAAGAAGTATCAATGGAGAATGGAAATCAAATTTTGAACACAAATAAACAACTCAATCTGAAGGGCAAATCCAAAGAATGGTTCAAAAAACTTGTTGTCACTCCTATGGATTGGGAGACCATGAAGGCAACCATGTTATTGAAGCATGGCACAATTGATAAAAAAGAAGTTAGAACCAAGTTTGACCTAATCAAATAATAACTTAAATAGCAAGTTTAGGCATATTACAATCAAATGGAAAAGTTGTTTATAAAAAGCAAACTTGAAGATGCAGAACAAAGGAAGATATTTTTATCTCATCTAAGACCTAAGATTAGGAAGTTTTGTGTAATGAAGGATTATGCCAACATGGAGGCTCTACTAAATGTTGCATTAGAAGTTGAACGGGTGCTGATAGAAATTGGTGAGACCCCATTTGAGATGTTGAAGGAAGAACAAAAAGAGAACATGACAATTGGAGATATTATAGTAGAGAAACATGTGTAATTTTTGGATGAATAATTTGTTGAATAAGCAAATAAAAATTCAAACCAAATCCAGAACAACTTTTATAACTTCCACAACTTTCAATGGGTGCCAAATTTGTAAGGTAGAAAACCATTTCACCACTGAGTGTCCAAAATATGCCACCTTAAACCAAAATGTCTAAAATGTAGGGGGCTTCATAGGATGGAAAATTGTGGGCTAAAGTGTAGCTTTTGTGGAAGTCTAGGGCACACTAAAGAATGTTGTTGGAAAAAGAAGGAAATTAAAACGAATGCAATTATAACAAATTACCTGGAGGTAATGATTGATGATGAAGAAACAGTCCAATGTTAATTAGAATTTGTGGAGCCAATCATGATCTATTTTCACATACTAGGGTTCCAAGAAGAAGATTGCCGATGGACACAATTGTTAAAAAACAACAAAACATTAATTTGCTAGAGGGAGAATCATCTAGGAAGAAAAAAATGGGAATTGGATTGGAGAAGGAGGTGACATTAAGATCTAAATGTTTAACTCACTTCATTAAGGGTAAAATATCCTTGACACCCATGGAAGCAATTTTGATTATTCCAAGAAAACTAGAATATTTGGAGGGTTTTGTCAACTTGGCCAAGAGACAGAAAAATGAGGAATAGAGGTCTACCTTGATTAACACAATGACACCAAATTTACCTACTATGCGTAAGATTAGCATCAACAAAAATCACCAAATTAAGATAGTTCATTTGTTGATGGGGATCAATAACTTCATCGTTGAGGGCTTGGTGGATATTGGAACATTAATGTTAGTGTTAACAACTACAGTGGTAAGGGATTTAGGGATCATGCATCTAGTATTTAGATATAAATCTTACAAAACAACTTCAAGTGTAATGATGTAAACAATGGAAAAAATTGAAGGGTTACCTGTAAAAATTGGGAAAACAAGTTGTAATATGGTGTTCATGGTTGTTGATATAGATAGCTATGATGTCCTACTAGGACTAGATTTCTTGATAAAAATTGGGGTGGTTGTGGGTGTTGGACAAGGTCTAATTCAAGTCAAATAAGGTCAGGGAGATAATGTACATGCACTCCCATTAAACATGGTCAACGTGTTGCAACTAATCCCAGAGAATACAACTCCTACAATGAACCTTATCCCAAGGTTGACACAAGAGCTTAGAGATTACATCTAGGAATGGAGAAAGAAGGAAAGAGTCTACAATTAAATCAGCAAGCTTGGGTGAATGGTTTGATTATATTCATATCAACCACATATCCAATGTTGATTTTGAGGTAACATCAAACCTTGATGAAACAATGTTTGAATAAATAACAGATGATGATCAAACAAAATTGATCTTGTAAGAAGAAATGTATTTCAAATTTAAAGGACCATGGTTTTGATGAATTGATAAGGTAAGAAGGAACAATGCAAGTCATGAATATTATTGTCATAGATCAAGCAGAAAAATTCTTGGGAGTCCCATCATCTAAGGAGGATGACTATGTTGATTAAATAAAATGGGTATCCCATGAATAACAATAGAACATGTTGTAATTAAACAAAGCAACATAAGCTTTATGCCATCCTTGTTCCAGTTAAACACTAATGTTGGGGGACAATGGAAGGTAGAAGATGAATCCATGTGGGAAGAAATAAGGAAACTAATCAAGGTTGACCTAGAATTGGATGTGGAATTAGCAATGGGACTATGGGCCTTATTGGAAAACTATGTAAACATCTTTGCATGGAATAATGGGGAACTAGGTTGTTGCATAATTGGAGAGCGTACGATTGACATCTAGGGGTTCTTTCTATGTAGGACTTCTCTGAATAGGTTGTCCTTTTGGGAAGGAACAGAAGTGAATCAACAGATCCAAACACTAGTGTATATGGGGAAAATGAGACCTAACACCTTGGAATACGTTTGCAAGGTGACATTGCTAATTAAAAAGGACGGTAGTAGACTATTCTATGGTAATTATCGTCCATTAAATATGCAAACTCAAAAAGATGCATATCCAATGCCCCTCATTGAAGATGTTTTGTCCCAATTCGGTTTTGCCAATAGTGGTTTTCTACATTCAACTTGTAAAGAGGATTTTGGCAAATGCTAATGAAAAAAATGTGAAGAAGATTGCATTGATACTGAAATATGGATTGTAAGAATGGTTGGTTATACCATTTGGCTTCAAAAATGCCATTAACACTTTCTCGTGCACCATGACAAAGATTTTTGCAGATTGGATGCAAAGATTCCTAAAGATGTTTGTGGATGATTTGAATATACATAATGGCACTTCAAAATAACACCTTCAACATATCAAAATGATGTTGCAACATTTGAAGGAGGTTAATTTGAAATTAAACCTCAACAAATGCATGTTTGTTGCCAAGAATATACAATTTATAGGGCATGTGGTGGGAAATACCCACTATTATAATTATTGGTTTTTCAAATAGTCCAAATTGATTAATTGGTCTTTCTTGACTAATGAACATATACATTTTGACTAAAGGCTAGGGGCTTGCATGACATGTGTATCTTTTGACTATTCAACTTGGTTGAAATGACCTATTTAACCATTTGTTAACTTGGACATCTAGTCAAATTGGACAAAAACATGAGGACCTTGGTGAAAATGGCCAATGATGTTTAGTCAATTGGACCATTTAGTCAAGTTGGACATAAACAAATGACACATTTAGTCAAAACACCAATGGGGTTTTGGTCAAGTAGAACATTTAATCAAGATGGTCAA
>Ga0209611_10007960_pt1 | contig 16802 bp, 19 predicted proteins | sample S1TSphgellanicum_3_FD_187693 | JGI IMG/M metagenome (GOLD analysis project Ga0209611, IMG submission 187693) | Host-associated microbial communities from peat moss isolated from Minnesota, USA - S1T2_Fc - Sphagnum magellanicum MG (SPAdes) (version 2) | ecosystem: Host-associated > Plants > Peat...
TATTAACAAAAAATGAAAAAATAAAACCCATGCCCCCTCTCCCTTTAAAATTAAACAAAAGTAACCAAAAAAAACAAAAAAAAAACCCCATGACCTCCTTCCCCTTTCAAAAATAAACCAAAGTAACAAAAAGCTTACAAGTGGTAAACCCACGCCCCCCTCCATTGCACAAATAGTTGGACACTCCACATTTGATGGATTGTTCACATTTTTTTTAACACATCCCCCACTTTTACTCCCCATTTTCCCTCAAAATAAAAAGTAAAACAAAAATCCCCCATGCCCCCCCCCCCAATAATTAGACTTTCCACATTTAATGGATTGTCCACACTTTTTAAAAGGTAATTATCCCCATAGTGATCAAGTCATATATAAAGAATAAAATAAAATTACAAACAATACAAAAAACAACAAAAAATGAAAAAGGTTTAAAAAAATTGCCTACCATTACATTCAAACCGTTGCAAATTTGTGGGTTATTTTGGTCAAATTTGCTTACTACCTACGTCCCTGTGACTATAGTGGCAAGATCGTATGTATAGGGCAAGCTAGCTTGTTGGGAGAAGAGGATACTCTTTTTATAGAAGAATATAAGAGCAATCCTCTTTGTTCCTTTCTTATTTCTTCTTCCTTCTCTTTTTTATTCTTTTTGAAAATTGTCTAATTCCTTGACTTATCATGTAAATGCCCTTCGCTTAATCTTTTTAAATAATTGTAAATGCTTGTAAATGCCATGTATGTGTAATTCTTAGTTTGTTTTTTATTCCAAAGCTATGTTAATTTACTAGTTTGTTGTAATGTTTGTTGTAAAGAATATTTTATAAGGAATAATTTTTAAAATTCGTTTCAATATGAGCTCACTTGCATGTATAATTTCTAATGTTGTTAGACAATGCCTCGGGAACATTGTTTTTTCACTAATTGGTTAAATGATGTTTCTTGGGGCTAGGTTTTACCTAGCCTTCATTGATGGTTTGGGCGGTTGATTAGTCACTAAACTTGTTAGCTAGCTCTTATTGCGTCACACCATGCATGTAATCTAATCGCACCATATTCATGTTTGAGTGAAATGGATTTTTAAAAATTTCGTGGACATTGGACTTAATAAAAACCTCATAAGTTGTCTATTCCAAACAATATATAAAGGAAATGAATTTGTAAATTCATTTGTGTTTTGAAATTTACATAGTTGAACGTGCTCCATAAAAGTGCATGCATCTAGACAAGAAATTACATAGCAAATAAATGAAATTATTAATTTGAAGTTTGAACATGTGATGAAAAGCAAAATGTTATGAGTTGCTTGTTTTTTGTAGGATTTATTTTTGTCACCACACAATGTGGTGTGAAATGGGCCATGGTACACAACGTGGATTGATGTATCTACCTTTCATACCTTTTTTTTTTTCAAGATTTTATTATTTTTTAGATTTATTAAAATTCTATTTTTTTTTAAAAAACCTTACGATGGATTGATGTATCTACCTTTCATACCTTTTTTTTTCAAAATTTTATTATTTTTTAGATTTATTAAAATTCTAATATATATTTTAAAAACCTTACGAACTGGTGGTACTTTTTGCTTTGACGACATAAGCCTTCAACCCCTAAACCCAATAACTTACTCGAAAGTTTGTACAACTCCAGCCAATTTTTTGTGCTAAATTTCCAATATTACAAAATTGAAAAAGAAAACATGATGAGGACATATTGAAAACCCTAAAAATAATATTATTATCATTATTAGCATAAGTGTTATTGGTCAACAACTTTTTTTTTTCAAACTTTAAATGTTTGATATAAATGATTGGTGAACTTTTCCAGAAAGAAAAATTAATTGAATTTACATTTTTTAAAAACAAAAATTTCCCAATTTTTTCATTAGCCAAAATAGCACAATTTGTCCCAAAAAAATCATTGAAGTGCATGGAAGTATGGGAAAAGTTTTGAAATTGTAAACAAGAGTTGTTTCTCCCATTCGATTTCTTATGGTTCCATAGACGTAGCATGTAGTCCACGAATTATAGATGTTTTTTCAAAAGTGACCTCGTCATGTTCTTTGATCAAAACACGCACACCTTTTTTAAGCTTTGAAAGTTCAATGCCAAGCTCTCTAACTCCAACTTTGTCTTCTTCATTGTTTTCCCGGAGGCTTCATAGACCAACTGAAATCCAACTTGTTCTTTTGCCTTCAATGTTTCATAATCTCTTTGCAAAATCTTGTGATCATTTTCGAGCTTTTCTCCTCAACCTAATGAGTGCTACCTTTGAATGAATCTCCTTCGTAAATCCACTTTAACAACTTTCGCTTGAAATTTTTGGGTGCCTTTTCATGATTAGCTTGTATGTTTTCATAGTCAATTTGAAGCTCGTCTTGTCTGAATAGTGGAGTCTTCAAGAGATGTCATGGAAGATGACTTGTGTGTGACAAACTCTGGCTCGTGGTTTTGCACGTTCACCTCAATATCTTTGGTGGATTCATTTTCATAGAATCTTGTGGTTCGTTTTTGGCTTGGGTCATATTCCGTAATTTTCCTCTGTTCCTTTTATTATTATTTTTCACTACAATGAAATGATTCACCGTCGACGAATACGAATTGAATCCACCATTAGGCCGATGTCTCTACTACGTGATGATTTTGTGTGATGTCTTCCCTTTTATATATATATCCAAGTAGATGGCATTAGTGTTTTGACCCTATTACGAATTTGCAACATAACTTGCCAAATGGGATTTTCATGTTGATAGAAATATACCCCAAAAAAAGAAATCAAATTGATAAAATATCGATGATGAGATGCATCATACCCTTTTCGAAGCCATGGAAATCATCAACCAATGTTTGTTTGGATAGTCACCCCTCCACATGGGCCTAGTTGTGATACTGAAGGTCTTTTGGTGATATTGTTGGTTTCTCGGATTCTTGTCGTGAGAGTATCACGATGGGGATTAGTGAAATCTTTACTCCATTCAAATCGACACAATGTATGTTACAAGATATGTTGTCTTAAAGTTTGGGAGATGGGTTCTCAAAAAAATCTTTGGGATTAATTTGAAAAATTAAAAAAAAACTCATGTGTTATATTATTTTGATTTTTTTTATTTACATAAAAAAATTTTGTTTTATTATTTCCCCGTGTGAAACAAATACATGATTGGTTGCATGAGGAGAGACTTATATATTCTTGCATCGCATAGTTATCAAATTGTTCAAACAAATATAAAATTCATCGATTGTGATATTGTCGTTCTCCTTTTGTCATGCTTGAAGTAAAATACACCCACATAATTTGTTGTTAATGTATTAAATATTACAATATTCAATGTATTTTTTTGATCAATACAATCGAATAATTTACTTCTTAAATATTTGAATTGATCAAACTAAAAAATGATAGTTTAAAAAAACTCATCAAACCAACTTGGTTTTTTCCAAAATAATGAAGTTTAGTTTGATGCAAATTATTGACTTACTTGATCAACTTTCCATACAACAAGTGGACCATAATAAATTCATTTAGATTCAATAAATGAAAGGAAACAAACGTGTGGATTTCATTGTTTGCATCAAGCATGTTTTATTGTGAACTTTAAACTTCAAACATAAAGATGTGATACATAGATATTTACCTTTAAAATTTATGTTAAAGTGTGGACATGAAAAAAGTCGACAAGTAATTCCTTGGTGGTCAACTTGACAATAGGAAAATTAAATTAAAAAATTCATCACAAGCAATTTGCACGTATATATATATATTCAAATAAACTAAATCCCATGAGAAGATTTGTTATTTAAAGTTAATGACATGTATTTATGAGATTGTTTGCCTCTTTAAAAAATATTATCCATGACCTAATGATTGCAATTTATTTATTTTTCAAATAATAAGAGGAAAGAAAAAAAATTGATGAAATGTTGTTTATATGTTTGAGTTAAATAATTTTTTTGAATGGAATGAAAAATTTGAATAAAAACCCAATATGTTTGCTTATAACATTTTAATTGTACATAAAATGATTATTAATATTTTTATAATCATCGTTTTAATCTAGCAAAAACATTCAAATATGCATAAAATATTTCGTGTTCACATTGTTGAAGGGTTATATATTGTGAAAGGCATTAGAATTTGATTGGAAATATTGCAAAAAGTTGTCGGATGATGGGGTTTCAAATCGATGTAAAATATTACTAAATGAAAATATCACAAAAATGACATTTGCAAATTAAATTTCGTCATTTAAAAAATATTCATTTAAAATAATGAAAATGATTCTTGTTGTTATTTTTAAAATGAGTTTGAGATGTCGTGCTATATCCATCACATTCATTTTTAATTTTATATTAAAATTTTGATCACACTATATATTTTGATAATGTTGCTATATTAATTCGCCCCCAAAAAAATTCGTGCTTAAATTAAAATTACGATGGTTAATTCTTTCTTGTCAAAAAGGTGAAGGGAACATTACGCATTTCATTTATAATTTGGTGAATAATGATGTTATATAAAAGAAAACCTACACATTTGATGTAATTTGTGCAGCTACATATTGAGTTATGTTTGTATGAAATATGCTTTGCAATTGTCCTTGTATACTTCGATAAATGCATATGAAATTGCCAAATTATGGATTTAAATTCAATTGACATGAATTTAAAATCACATTTTAAAAGAAAATTTTGATTCACTTGAATTTGAATTAAATAGTTGAATATGTTCGATGAAAATATTTTCAATCCACCTTCATGTACATGATTAGTTATCGATATTGTAGCCAAATTGAATTAAACGTTATGAATCCACTTATTTGATTAGATATGAATATTTCAATTATATATTCAAATTTTGGGGTTGAATTCAAATTGATTAAAATGTATTGATTCGAATAAATTCAATATGTAGACTGTTTAATTTTGAGTTTCAATCCTAGTGTCTTGTTCTAAAAAAATTTATTTCCGTACAATAACATTGTTTAATATTTGTTGGAAAAAATATATATATATTTAATAATTTAAAAGAAACACACCAAGGGTATTTTTTTATGTACACAATAAAACAAAACTCGTTTTGTCATTTCAAACTACTTTAGTATTTAATTTCATTCATAATACAAAAAAAATCTAAAAGCAAGCCCATTTCAAAACATTTGTCACACTCCATTTACAAGTGATTGTTTGTGAAAACTTCAATTTATCACATATGTATGGTCAAGACCTTAAAGACCCATTTATGAGATGAAAACTACCAAACTTTTGAAATCGTTCGTTAATTTGGTTTAAATTGTGTGCGACGACATGCGAAATAACTAATGTAAATTCCATGAAAGTTAATAATCATTTTGTTCATGTTTGGAGATACATTTGCATTTTTTAACACGTCATTACATGTATTGCTTTTCGTGCAAATATCTTACAAGCCACCATGATATTAAAAAAAAATGATTTTGTTCAAATGATTTTTTTGGGGGCTGTGCTTTACTATACCATGCAAAAACACTATGAAAAACTTTTATAGTTTTGACATGGTTTAGGTTAAAAAATGACCACCCCTTTTTTATTTGAAATTCTTGTTTGATGTTCTATCAAATTCAACCCAATTCAAATCATGTTTGAATTTTATTGATGTGGTTATTTTTACAACATGTAAAATATCATAAAATTGTTCAAATTTGATTGATTTTTTTTTTGAAAAATAAGGAAACTATCACAAAATTGTTCAAATTTGATTGAATTGGTTATTCTTAAAACAAAAAAAATTCACGAAAATTGTTCAAATTTGATTGAATTGGTTTTTAACAAAATAAAGAAAAATTGAAAAATTATAAAACTTTCATTGAATTAGTTTCTTAAAAATTACAAAAAATCGTAAAATTGTGGACTTGTGCATTTCGAAAAACTTACTGCACATAGATGTCAACATCTCGAAAAATCTAACCTCCTTTGTGTTAATTAATGATTCCACATAATCCCCCCCCACATGTTATTTAAAACCTCTTTTGTTTTAATTAATGTTTTCACGTAGATCCACCTTGTGCTGATGGAAAGTGATTGCCCATAGCTCATTCAACACCTATTACAAATAAACCTCTACCCCTTTTAGAAACCGCAGTGCCCTCCACCCTTCTTAAACATGACTTTCACATATTTCCATTCAAAGATGTATTCCATTTGCAAAAAAAATTGCACAAAATATTAAATGTATAAAAGCATACAAGCAACATGCAAAATTTATTGACAATCCCTCTTGTAGCAGCGTAAAAAAAAATTATAACAAAAAATGATTACGAGTGAAACTTGGCTTGTTGGCAAACTCCCTTGGCATAAATCCTTATTTAAAACACAATCCAATTTGGCTTTGGTTGCTTTCACTGCCTTGGCATGTTGTTTGACCTATTCAAGACCTTTGGTTGCTTTAAGTGCCTTGGCAACTCATTCAAGATCCTAAGCTTCTATGATACGATCCCTTAGTGGCTAGCAAAACTAACTAATTAACTAGCATTTGCATCTTAGTAGAATTCCATGATAATTTCTTTTTGGTCTAACAAGACTTTTATAGCTTCTTGGGAATGTGGAAAGTTGCTATGATTTGCCTAACTTTTGGATACCTCACAAGCAAGGTAATAAGGTCTCATAACAGGAAAGGAAAAATCCATTCACAACTCATGGCAATTTTGAGGGTCCATGACTATTTTAAAAACTTGTCTCCTATACAATCGGCCTATCATGGATGGGCTATTAGTGGAAAGCTTTCATTCAAAGCATAATTAGGTCGTATAGCTACTCATATGTCGTTCGTATTGAACTTCTTACCATGCTTATTGGAAATAATAGCCAAAATCTATACGAATCCTTGTTGTGCAAAAACAAGTTCTAATCTTCATTGGAATGCAAACTTCAAATTCCAAATTGACAAAAGCTGCCAAGAACTTGTCTTCAATATTGTTTGTCATAATACCCTAGTCAGATGATGCGTTCACTTACAACATGTACAATATTGGAAAAGAGTAGAATTACATAACCCCCACACAAAGTCATTGTCTCGAATGTAGGTTTCGTACATGTATATGCAACAAAAGAATGTCATGATACCGTATTTGTGATCATAAGGGTTTCTGCACTTACAGAAATTCTCCTTAGATAGTCTATCCTAGTAATTTTCACTATTTAATCAAAATCCAACTAATCACCATGATTAGTCGTCAAGGTATGGATGAGTTGTATTGGGGTAGGGACCATGAGGATGTAAATGATTGGGCTGAACATCTGACCACGGTAGTTGAGGTCAGAAATTTCAATGATGATAAGCTGTTTAAGATAGCCAAATTGAACTTGCGCGGCAGAACTAAAGAGTGGTTCAAGAAGCTCAATCCACCACCGTCAGATTGGACTATCCTAAGGATTGTAATTGTTCAAAAGTTTGGTGATGTTGATGCAGATGAAATTTGTGTCAAACTTGATGCAATCAAAAAAGAACCCAGAGAGGGGGTTGAGAAATATTTTGAAAGGTTGGATAAACTCTTTCAGAGAGGGAGGATCAGTGATGTTGAGCATAGAAGAAGGTTTCTAGTTCGATTTAGGCCAGAACTTAAAAAACTTTGTGTCGTGAAGACATACATAGACATTGAAGAATTGGTGATTATAACAACAGAGATAGAGAGGGTGCTAGGAGATTTGGGGGAAACACCATATGATCCCTTCAGGGAGGAGAAGGATGAGGATGTAACTGGGGAATCATCTACCGATAAATAGTTGTCAGTGTTGAATGAGACCTTGATACATTTTTTTAGGGAATCTGGTAGTATAAATGGAACAAGTGTTAGCTCTTCTAGGAGTGCATCTAGGTGTCAGTTATGCCAAGCTGAAGACCACACTGCAATGGCCTGTCCAAAGCACAATGATATGCGACCCAATGTGGCAAATGTGGTGGAGGACATAGGGTTGAAAACTGTGGCATAAGGTGTTCATTCTACAATGGTATGGGGCACTCAGAGGATCGTTGTTGGAAGAAGGACACTAAGCCTTCTAACTATACTACCAATTACCTTGAGGTGTTGGTCAATGATGAAGAGGCCACACTGACTAAATTGAACAGGATTTGTGGTGCCAATCACCATTTGTCATTTGGAAACAAGATTCCCAAAAGAAGACTCATGATGCCAGCTAATGAAGTAGAAGGAATTGCTGAACAAGTTGAAGGCGCTGATGTAGGAGACAAGACCAAGGAAGCAATACCCAATTATGGTGCAAGATCAAAATTCTTTTACATTTCATGAAAGGCCGGATTTCTCTAACCCCAATGGAGACAATCATGAGGATTCCTAGAGAATTGGAATATCTTGAGGGGTTAGTTAAACTAACCAGAAGAAGGAAAGATGAAGAGACTGGTAGGAATCAGGTTGTTACTATCAATAACACCCGTACTGTCAGAAGTTTTCAGTGAACAAAAATTATAAAGGTAAAACCATGCACTTACCTATGGAAATCAACAATGGGATGATTGAAGGACTTGTGGACATTGGCGCATCTATGTCAGTAATGGCAATTAGTATAATATGAGAGCTTGGGATCATGCATTTGGTCTTAGGACATGAGACATACAAAACAACATCTGGGATTGTCACCATTACTTTGGGAAGGCTAGATGACATACCTATGCATGTTGGCAATGTTGTTTGCAATATGGTGTTTTTGGTGGTGGATACAGATACATATGACCTTTTGTTAGGTTTGGACTTCCTCATGAAGATTGGGGCAGTGGTTGATGTAGAAAAAGGCACTATACAGGTTAGGCATGGACCTAGGGCTAATGTGGAAATGTTCCTTTGAATGTTGTAAACATTGTATAGCATGGGGAAACACAACATACCTTTTTTGTGGGACCAATTAAAAGTCTTGACAAGATGTTCCAGTAACTCAAAGTGGAGGACTTGCTTGAGAAGGGCTTGTCTTGGAAAGGCAGATGCTTTTTATGTTCAAACCATCCTAATGATGAAGGATCATCTAATGACAACACAACTGAATTTGGGAGTGAGATTGATAAGGAAGATGTTCAATTTAGTTTGATCATGTAGGAAAATGACGCGGCATCTGAAGATGATTTGAAGGACCAAAGGCTAGACCATTTTCTTCAACAAGAGTCCACCAATCAAATTATGAATTTGATATTACAAGATTGGCACTGTAGACTATTGGATGAATACATTACAGAAGGGGATGATTATGCTGATTAGTTTCAATGGGTAGTTGTTGAAGAATCAGAAAAACTCAAAGGAGTTTCTGTCAATATGCTTGTGTTTAATTTAATGCATTTAGATCATGAAAACATGCAATAGGTTGTTTCGTTTGGAGATGAAAGGTGGGATGAAATACGAAGCAGGATAAAGTTTGACCAGGCCCTCGGTGAAAACCAGGTTGAAGAGCTATGGACTCTATTGGAGGACTTTAAAGATGTCTTTGCTTGGCACAAAGGGGAGTTGGGGTGTTGCACAATAGGAGAACATGCAATTGACACACGAGGCTTTCCCCCATGTCACACCACACCTAGGAGGCTGTCTTATTGGGAAAAAGTTGAAGTGAACAAACTGATTCAGGCATTGATCAAGCTTGGTAAGATGAAGAATAATTACTCTAAATATGTTTGTAGAGTCAGTCTGCCTATTAAGAGGGACGGTAGTAAATGGTTTTGTGGTGATTACAGACCATTGAACATGCAAACCAGAAGGGGTTCATTCTTAACGCCTTTGATTGATGATGTTCTATTTTAGATGGGAAGCAACCAATGGTTTAATGCATTAGATTTGGAATTTGGCTTTTGGTAGATCCGAATGTCACCAAATGACGTCAAAAAAACAGCCATAATAACAAAATTTGGTCTTTATGACTGGAATGTGATGTGGTTTGAACTAAAGAATGTAATAAGGACGTTTTCCAGAACCATGGCAAAAGTATTTAAGGATTGGACAAACCAATTCTTGAAGGTCTTTGTTGATGACATCAACATACACATCCAAACATGGGAAGAACACCTTACACATTTGAAGGTTATTCTTACGTGATGGCGGGAGGTAAATTTGAAGCTAAACCCTAGAAAATGCTCTTTTGCTGCACAACAAATTTTATTTTTAGGACATGTTGTGACCAGACAGGGTTCATATATATCCTGATCCAAAAAAGGTACAAGTTGTTAAGGACTTTCCTATACCCAAGTTTGTAACAAATGTGCGGGCCTTTTTAGTTTTGACAAGATATTACAAAAACTTTGTATGTGGGTATGCCAAAATTGTTATGCCACTTTTTGACTTGACCAGGAAGGATTAGAGTTTTCTTTGGACCCTTGTCTATCAAGAAGCCTTTGACACACTTTAGCTTAGGTTGATTGAGGCACCCATCCTTGTAAGGCCTGATTTTGAAAGCCTCTTCATACTTGATGTAGACTGGTCTATAAAAGGAATAGGGTCGGTTCTATCCTAGAAGTAAGATAAACATGAATGTGTTATTGCATATGCAAGTAAAGGTCTTACACCCTCACAAAGGAAGTTCCATCCTATGGAAGGTGAGTGCTATCTTCTAACATGGGGGATAATGCATTTTCGGCAATATTCGTATCAGGCCTCCTTTATTATCAAGACTGACCATAAGCCATTAAAGTGGCTTGCAACAATTTTTGATCCATTTGCCAGGAGAGGCAGGTGGATCTCCATGCCAAGACTTCAATTTCAAAATTGTTCATAGAGTAGGAGCTAGGCATGCAAATGCTGATGCGTTGAACTGCAACCCAGTTGATTCACATGATGAGGATGAGGATTTTGGGATGGAGATACAAGATGAGAAAAAGGATGCTAGTGTGGTATAGGTCTGGAAATCCTTTGCCTTGAGTCCACATATCCTCACCCTTTCCCATACTATTGATGTTGAATTGATGTAGGGGGAAGAACAAGAATAAATTAATTTGTTTTGGGGAATTTGCTAAAGAAAATTCCAATTTCTTAGTTGAGGTAGTTGTTCCAAAAAGAAAGGGAAAAAGGGCTTCAATACCAGATATTGATTATTGGGGATTGATTTGTGAGGCTTAGGAAATGGTGGATGAAGAAATGAACCCCATTGATATGAGTAACAATGAAGAGGACAATGGAGTAGAAGAGACATGGAAACAAATGGACACCTAGAAGGATGAAACCTACATGGTCATGTTGTTAGGAAGCACTCTGGATCAATGTTGGATGTGCTATTGATGTTGATCGAGCCAAAAGAAGATTGTTGAATTACCATTGGAAAAAAGATATGTTATTCTTAAAAAAATTGGTAGTGCCAAAACCCTGGGAACAACAGGTGTTGGTTAAGAACATACATGAGGAGATTGGACATTTCGGTGAAGGAAGGACATTGGCTGAGGTTAAAAAATAATAATTTGGCATGACTAAATATAATCTGTGACGATGGTGGTGAGATAATGCCAAGGTTATCAACTTGCCAAAAGTTCAGGAAGCATCAGATCTAGTATTGAGGAGATGAAAAGTATTCATGTTTGTGACCTTTTCTATAATGTGGCATTAGATATTGCGGGACCTTTGCCTGAAACTAAAAATGGAAATAACTATGCTCTAGTTGCCATATACCACTACTGAAAGTGGTGTGAAATAAGATCTATCAAGGACCATGATGTTGCTATTGTCGTTAGATTTTTGGAAAAAGAAATCATATGTAGATTTGGTGCGCCCAGATTCATACTCACTGACAATGGAGGTGAGTGGATGGACAAAACAAAACTGGTGCATTAGTGGGTGGGTCACCCAGGCTGGCTTTTCAGGCTTTTGTGTTACCTTTTTTGTTTTTTTGTACAGGTCTATGAGCCCACCAACAATCCCCTAATTGTTGAAGTTGATGTTCACTCAAATGGAGGGTTGAGCATTACACTAGGTGAGTCCCTTAAAGAGGGGGCCTTTCCCAAATGCTAGTTTGCCCCAAGTGGTTGCCTTGAGCAAGGGACCCTCATTTTGAGAAGGCCAGGCTTTACTAGAATATTTTTTTTGTGTTGAAAATTCAAGCTCAACTAGTTAGGTTTCATTTGTTACTGAAGTAGGAAAGTAATTAGGTTACTTTCACAAGGTTGAATTACTTTCTTTACTTATATTAGTTTGGTTATTTATAGTTTTGGTTAAATACCTTGGTGTTGATGGTTTGGTCTTCTTTCCTTCATTACACAAGTTTGTATATTTCATGTGACAAGAACCTTGAGGAGTTCTTGATGTTATGTTTCATGTTGTGAGCATCATGTTTTAGTTTCTTTTTAATAAAGATTTATGTTTGCACTTGAGTAGATCTCCTATTTGTTAACATGGTATTAGAGCTTAGGTTGTTGAATGAGAAAGTTGAAAGAGATATAAAGCTAAAAAGTCTCTAGAACTAAAGCTTGAGATTCTTTAGTAATATCATAGGAGTTTGTCAAGTGGCGCGCTCCCAAGTCCCTAGTTAGCTCAAGTTGGGGCTAGGTCTCTCAAGTTGCGGAAATCTGGGGGACTCGGGGCACGCTCCCAGCTTCCAGCACTAGAGGGGGGTAAGAGGGGCGTGCTCAACGCTCTGGGATTAGACTAGGAAGAGGACAAGCTACTTAGTTATTTGGTCCTGCATCTAAAACCAACCAACAAGTTGGTTAAAACTCATTCTGCACGCTTTTGGTGTTGGGACAAGCCACGGGCAACCTTGGATTCACTTGACTCACCATAGCCCGGACTCGAGGGAAGCCACCACCTTCCCCCATATAGTATTCTTTACATCTCACCGTCGCACTTGCATCCAAGTGGCACTTTTTCCCGGGACTCCCAAAATGGAGTCTCGAAATTGTCCCGGTTTGGACTCCTGAGATTTTGGGCGCTCATAACTTCTCACCCCAACCTTCGACTGGGACGAGGTCTAAAGCAAAGTTGTAGTTCTCCTTGAGAGCTTTCCAATGGTGTGTTGCACATCACCTGCACACATCGGCATCGGGTCGATTTCCTGACTTTTAGTGGTCGGGAGTCAAATTGCCAATTTGACTCCCGGCCCTTCTTTCGACCTTAACTTGTGCTGTAGATGTTCAAATGGCTCATGCGAGGCCGTTTTGGACATCTACACTTCAAGACCTTTCCAACAATATAAGGAACATGCCAAATGCAAGGTGTTTTGACCCCTGCAATCGAACTCTGAAGTTTTGAGAGTCCCAGAGGACTCCCAAGTCCCATTTTCAGGAGTGTGAGTGGTGACCTCATAGTTCCCTCAAAGTGGGGTTGTGACACCTTCCCCCACTAGAAGAGGAGGTCAATGTCCTCATTGCCACTTAGAAACTTCTCTTCGCAATTGCAATCGCTTTCCTTGGATCCTTGGCCATCAAATGTCGACTTTTGCGGTAGGACCTTGCTTCAAATTAACTTAGGCGTCCCCAAGTTTCCAACACTTTCTTGGCAAGTCCAAGGGTATCTCGTAGAAAACCCTTAACTCTTGCTCCATCAAAAGACTAAACTAGCCTACTGATTTATATGTTGGTTGGTGAGAGAGCTATTGACGGAGCCTCTCATTTGGGAGGCCATTCTTTCAACCTTCCCCTCATGAGGAGCTCAAGTCAAGTCTAATCTTGACCTAAGCTACTTGACATGACTCCTTTCCCAACCTTGCGCCTTGATCACAACAATCAAGCCTTGACTAAAAGGTTTGCTTACCAAGGTACGAGAAGCGACATTTGGGTTTTGCCAAAACCCAAGTCCCAAGCTACATGATTAAAGTACGCGAATGAGGTCATGATTTCCCGCGTTGGCCGCCACTACCAACCAACCCTTTGGGATGCACTTAAAGGCTTGTGCATGTCCCCGCAAGCTCACCTTGCTTGCCTCTTCTTTTGGGATTAAGATTTCTCTTAACCCCAAAGTGGGAGTTCGATTTTGATTTGGGTCTACGCAAAAAGTTCCATTTGTCCAATGCCAACTTAACAACCCTATTTGCACTTATACATTATTCTCGTGATACAATCTTTTGGAAGCTTTTATGCCTTTATTTCACTTGCAACTTGATGTGGTACATTTTATGTGACACCCTGCCCCACTAAAAGAAAGGTGATGTCCTCATCACGTTTTACATCTCTTCTTTTTTGCTGGTCTAGTGTGGAATTCTTCTATGGCTTCTTGAGCATGTTCCATATCGGATTCATTCACCCAAGATGCCTCTATTGGATGGTATCATTTCCACTTCACTAAGTACTCCCGCTCTCGTCCTCTTAGTTGCCTTAACTTGAGCACGGCCTCCACCTCAAACTCTGGTTCATTATGAACCAAGTTTGGTGGGGGCCTTGAGTTGTGCTCTCGATTAGGCCTTGAGGCATCACGGGCGACCGGCTTCAAAAGAGAAACATGAAATGTGGGATGAACTCTAAGATTTTCAGGTAGTTCTAACTTATAAGTGTCGGAAAGTTTCTTTTTCAACACTTTGAATGGGTTCGCATATGGGCCCAAGAACTTATGACTTAATCCTTCGAGTCATCGAAAGTTCTTGATGTTCAACCACATTTCATCTCCTTTTTGAAATTTCACCTCTCATCGGGACTTGTCCGCAAAATTCTTGTACCTCTTGTGCGCCTTTCCAAGTTGGCCCTTACCAACTCCCAAAGGTGCCGCCTTTCTTCATCAAGTTGTGTGACCATTGGCACTTCTTCATTTGCATCACTCGGGGGTTGTCCATGTGCTGCCCAAGTCATGGGCACAATTGGTGATTTGCTCGTCACCATTTGAAAGGGGGTGGACCCCGTTGCAAAGTGTTATGAGTTGTTGTAACAAAACTTGGCTAACTCCAAGTGGTCCACCCAATCTTGTTGATTCGCCGCCACATAATTCCTAAGGAATTGTTGGATCACCAAGTTCACCTTTTCGGTTTGTCCATCGGTTTGGGGGCAAAAGGAAGTACTCATCTTGAGTTCCGACCCCATTCGCTTCCAAAGGGTTCGCCAAAACTTGCTTGTGAACTTTGGGTCTTGATCCGAAACTATGTCCTTTGGAAGACCATGATGTTTGAACACGTGTGTGAAGAACAACCTTTTCGTCTCTTGGGTCGCGGCCTCATCCTTTGTGGGAATGAAATGTGCCATCTTGCTAAATTGATCCACCACCACCATGATGGCATCAAAACCGCTTGATGGAGGCAAGCTCACCATGAAATCCATGGACACACTTTCCCACGACCCTTCCGAAATTGGTAAACGTTGTAACAAGCCCACTTGTTTCTTGTTAAGTGTTTGATTTTGTTGGCAAATCAAATAAGTCTTCACATACTCTTCCGCATCATCTTTCAAATTGGGCCAATAGTATGACTTCTTAAGGAATGTTGTGGTGCACTTTGCACCACCATGGCCCGCGAACGGTCCATCATGACATTCCTTCTAAAGCAACTCCCTCACCTTTCCTTTCGGCACATAGAGTCGTCTTTATTTGTACCACAATAGTCCATTTTGCAAATGGAAGTGGGACTTGGCTCCATTTTGAATGTTTTGCTTTAGCTCTTTGGCAAATGCATCTTGGCGGCTTGCTAGTCAAACTTCTTTTTGGAGTTCTGTCTCTCCCACACACACCACTCTAAGTTGGTGTTTCCAACTTAGTGCATCGGGCACCACATTATCCTTTCCGAGCTTGTGTTGAATGTCCACATTGAACAAGGCCAATGTGTCTTGCCATCTCATTTGCTTTGAGGACAACTTGGGTTGAGTGGCAAAATATTTCAAGGTCACATTGTTGGTCCACACCACTACATCTTTGGAGCCTATGTAATGGCCCCAAGTTTTGAGACAATGTATGACCGCTCACATTTCCTTCTCATGTGTTGGCCACCTTCGCTCCATCTCACTCAACTTCTTCCTCTCAAATGCCAGTGGTCTTCCTTCTTGCACTAGGACTCCTCCAATTGCAAAGTCGAAGGCATCAGAATGGATCTCAAAATCTTTGTCAAAGTCGGGCAACTTCAACATCGACACCTTCACCAAAATACCTTTCAAGGTCTCAAAGGCTTCATCGCATGTTCCTTCCCATTCGTAAGTGACGGCAGACTTCTTCAAGAGGTTTGTCAAAGGCGTGGCTATCTTCGCAAAGTTTTTAATGAATTTGCGATAATAGGAGGCCAATCCCAAAAAGGATCTTAAGGCCGACACCGACTTGGGTGGTTCCCAATCCACAATTGCCTTGACCTTGTGATCATCCATCTTCAAACCTTTTTGAGTTATCCTATGTCCAAGGAAGTCCACTTCCATCACCCCAAATTTGCACTTCTCGAGCTTGGCATACAATTTGTTTTCCCTTAGCCTTTGGAACACCTTACGAAGGTGCTCCGCATGTTTTTCCAAAGAGCTATTATAAATCAAAATGTCATCTATTTAAACGACCACAAAATCATCCAGCCATTCCTAGAAGATGTCATTCATGAGAGTGCAAAATGTGGCAGGTGCGTTGGTGAGCCCAAAAGGCATCACCAAAAACTTGTATGAGCCATACCTTGTGCGGCAAGTGGTTTTTTTTTCATCCCCTTCCGCGATCCGAATTTGGTAATATCCCAAACGTAGGTCAATCCTACTAAACACCTTGGCTCCCGAGAGGCGATCAAATAGGTCATCGATTCATGACAAAGGATACCAGTTCTTCACCATCGCCTTATTGAATGCTCTATAATCAACACACATTCTCAACGTCCTATCCTTCTTGTGAACAAAAAGGACGGGTGCCCCATATGGTGATTTGCTTGGTTTGATATACCTTTTTGCGAGGAGTTCTTCAAGCTGAACCTTAAGTTCTT
>Ga0209611_10007961_pt1 | contig 16800 bp, 14 predicted proteins | sample S1TSphgellanicum_3_FD_187693 | JGI IMG/M metagenome (GOLD analysis project Ga0209611, IMG submission 187693) | Host-associated microbial communities from peat moss isolated from Minnesota, USA - S1T2_Fc - Sphagnum magellanicum MG (SPAdes) (version 2) | ecosystem: Host-associated > Plants > Peat...
TTTTTTTTTTTTTTTTTTTTTTTTTTTTTTGGGGCTGGTTCTCTTAGGAATTAATTAGTTTTGAACATGAGTTGTAGGTAAGGTATTAATCTTTTAATTTGTTGATTTTTAGACCCACAATTTTCTTATAAAAAAAAATTGGAAATACTCATATTAATTAAAATTTTCTGAAATTGTGGGTAATCCTCAATTGAAGCACCGGTTTGGCCCCCTTGCTCCCCAAAATAGGAGCCAAAAGGACCACTTTAGACAAGGGTCTAGGGACCAAAAGCCCAAGGACCAATCTAAAGCAAATTGAACCTTGAATTAAACCCTTCTTCACATTATATATATATATATATATATATATAAAGGTACAATGAGTGTGTCCAAAGGCTTAGGGTTCAATTCGAGGGTCCAATAGAAAAAATGTGTGATTGGCATGTGAGAGGATTAAGTTAACCTTTGGTTTTTTAAAAAAATAATTCTTACTACACATAATGGATGAACAAAGGCACAAGATACCATAACTATCGCTCTTTTTTTAAATGGGAATTGGTTTTAAATTTAAAAAAAAAATTCAAATCTCCTTCCATTTGTGAAAATTAGTGTTGATTCTTCACGTTTTGTCCTCACCTTTTGATTCACTTTCATTTTGTGCACTTGACAAGGCTCAAAATGCACTTCTTCTTTTAGCAATCACCTTGTGAGAAAGATCTACAAAACTAGCCATATCAACTCTAAAATTCATAAAAAATGAGGAGTTACGACAATATGCTCAATGCATAGCCTGTCTTCTATTCTTACAAAATTTGAGCAACAAGGATAAAAGAAGTCAATAATTTTTTTAAAAAAATAAAAAGAATGAACAACTTTGGACCCTAGCTTACACTTTGGTTCTCCAAACCATGAACTCTCCTATAAGGTCTTTTTTTTTTTTTTTTTGGTTTGTTTGAATCAATTGGTTTCCCCTCCAAAATGATGCCATTGTAAACTAAAACACAACTTCATTTGTCTTGGTCCTCGACCTTTGTCTAAAGGCCTTGAGACCGATTTAAAGCTCTTGACCAATAGGAGATGCTCAATTTCATTGGACCATGCTCCTTGGACCTTTGTATAAAGTGAGCCTAATTATTCCAAGTCCAACACTAAGTTTCAAAGTTATCTTGGGTTTTTGAAGTAGGTTCAATTCTCTAAAATTTTGGTAAACTATTTTTAGTGTTGTTTTCGGTTTTTAAACTAGCGCTCTTAAGAATTAGTTAGTGCACAATGTGAGTTGTAGGTGTTCTATACAAGCAAGTTGATGTGTGCCCAAGCAAATATGGAACAAATAGAAGTGCTTGAAGAAGAAAATGACTCAAGGAGGAGTATGAAAAAAAAAAAAAGGCTTACATATAACTTACTCAACTACCATTCATTTCATGAAGATAGCATTGAATTGAATGGCAATGAGGTGACTACCTTCATTCATCAACTACCATTCACCTCACTATGGTAACATTGAGTTTGCTACCTTCACCTTAGTGAGGTGGGTACTTACTTCACCTTCTCCCAAGGGAAGGAACCAAAACATCCTCACACATCACAAGCACTCCCCTCCTTCCCCAAAATAATATTATATTATATTAATCCTTCTAATTACATGTTTAGCAATTTCATGGGCTTTTTAAAAAATTATTCTTCACACTATTTGTGACCATTTTTAACCTGGGAGCCTTATTATAAAGAGTAGTTGAAAATAGTTGTATGAATATTTTGAAATCTTCATATGCAAAGAGTTGGCCACATGTGGCCCTTTTTTTTGGGTTCCCATCCCAACTTTGAAATTCTTCATTGAGGGGGGGTTTGCGTGGACACTTATGACACTTAAATTTGTCAAAAGCTAGCCTCTAGAACAAAAGTGATATTGGCAAGATTAAGAGCCTAGAAAGGAGGAAACTAAAGAAAGACGCAAATTTTCTAATTAAGGTGGCTTCTTCTTTGCATGCTTTCACAAAGCCTCAAATAAGGGTTCTATTAGTTTTTTTTAAAGCATGGACTAGGGACTATGGGGTGAATGTATGAATGAGTGCACCAAAAATGATACATGATAACATTCTCATTAAGTTCATTTTCTTTATATATTTTTTTCAAGCCTTAAGATAATTAAATAATTAAGTAGTAACAACCCATCAATTTCAAGATATTGTTTTCTATATTCAAAAAGTCTCAACCAAAGAATATTACTCTATACATATATATTCACAAATTCAACATTATTGGCTCTCGTTTGAATATAACTTGAAACCAAGATGATAGCTCTAGATGTAGTTGAATTCCTTAGCCTATTTTTCAATCATCAATTCATTTTGCTCTAAAGTTTCCATCACCCAAATGCCATCAATGACATAACATCTTAAATTAAAAATCTAGGTGAATCACACTATCTAATATAATTGGATGATCGTAATTGGTTGAATGGTTTGGGGATTATGTAGAAATGTCATATATATTGACCTAAAGTCGCAAGCATACCTAGGGATTAAAGTTGTTTTTTTTTTTTTGTTGATTAAAGCATACGTAGGTAGTTTTTTTTGTGGTGGAAAACCCATGAATGATCCTACTTCATGATTATTGAAGAGTTGGTGCAACACACACCATTCCTTTTTTGGAATGTTGAAATGACATGCTATTTTGGAAATTTTCAAACACCTTCATCATCTAATAAGGAACATCGAGGACAAATTGTACCCAAAAAAAACAATCTATGAAAAAAAAACATAGTATGAACATTGCACGCTTGAGAATAATGAACCAAAAACATTTTGACCAAATTCTCTCACAAGGCGCTTGATTTACACTTTTGAAAAATGGATTAAACCCAATTTTGTGTCCCCTAATCCAAAGTGCTTTCTTGCAAGCGCTACATGGGACTTGTATATATCCTCAAATCACAATTTGGTGGACCTTTCATTTCACCATGAGTTGGCTTGATAGATCGCATTGGCATAATCCTTTCTCTCTCCTTTACACTCAAAAAAATTTAGTGTGCATAGATGGGGGATTGCCCACAAGACATGTCATACATTCAGCTTTCAGCCCTCATTCTGATAAAGCCTGCAACCTCAAAACTACCCATCTTAAGTGCTGAAATGAAGTGTAAGTGAATCGTTGTGCTAGTTTTACCAACCCGTTTCCAAGAACTACCTTAAAAGACTTGTCCAACAAGCCACACTCTTATTCATGAACCTTTCAAGGTCTACAGATGGAATGGAAAAAAATTCCTAGTTGGACAAAATGAGGACGAAGGAAGTGGGTAGAAGATATTCACAAATTTTACAATGAATGCTGAGACTTTTCCAAGACGATTTGCAGCTTTGGAAGTGATAGAAGTGGTCATAAAAGACACTAAAACAAATTATTCAGTTTCTTAGAAATTTCATTGATTTCTAGAATGTTCATGTAGGAATCCCATTGGTTTCCAGAATTTTGAATGGAAATGCCACCTATAAATGCAAAGTATTCCATCATTTCCGCTCCTTCTGGCAATCAAGTCCTTACCAAGTTACTTAGCGCCTACCTACCAACTCCTTATCAAGTTCCTTACTAAGAGCCTTATTTCCTTAGTGCATATAAGAGCATCAGAGCATAAGAGCAATCAGCTATGCATAATCCTTTTTGGGTCAGCATTTTTTTAATCACAAATGCTTCATCTCAGCTATCTCTCCAAAAAACCACCATCTCAATTGGAATCAGCACCAGGTAATCAGTTTCTCTAACATCCTCTAAATGCAAGGAGAGAGAGAGAGAGAGAGAGATTGTGTCAACTTTTGCACCCATTGCAGCAGAAGTGCCTTGTGGTTTCCTTGTCAGAGATTTAAAACCTTTTTTGGTTGTCAAGAAATGGATCTCTGATGATTTGTGGCTCAAATTCTTCCTTTATATACTTGCTGAAGAATTTTGCATACATCTCATAGCGAGCTGTTAGCCGAAACCCCCACTTGTCCTTCACTTGCTGGCAAAGATTGAGGTCAAGATCTGTGATCAACAAGCCATCCCGACAACATGATAAACTTGGAGTGCATGAAGCATCTGGACCTGCCATGAAGCTTGACCCATAGAAATGGCCAAAGTCCTTGTGAGCAGGTTTGCCATCACCTGACGTAAACTCACGAGGAAATACTTCAGTTCCCACTCGATTGATTGCCCCCACAAAATAGCTATTGGCAATAGCTGCATTTCGTGCCTGCAACATCATCATGGAACAAAACCACACACATAACTCATTCATATTGAATTCAATTGCAACACGAACTAGATCTGAATGCATTACAACAAATCGAACAGGAAAACCAGTGCGACAAAGAAGGTGCCCCAATCTGCAAGCTAGATACTCACAAATACAGTGGACAGGTGTTCAGAAGGTGCTTCATATCTGCAAGTTGGATACTTGCAAACACAGTGGATGGGTTTTCATGGCAACTACCTCAATAGGCCACATGGGCTCACTCAAGTCCCCGACGGTAGCAGATGGATTGAATACAATCTCAGCACCATTCATTCCAAATGCTTGCCAGTTCAATGGGTGATGTCTCCCGTAGCATATGTTAATTGCTATTTTTCCAAACGCTGTCTCAAATACAGGGTGCCCTGTGTTGCCTTCCATATAGTAGGTGCTCTCATTGAAGTCTCCCACTCTCGGTATGTGATTCTGTGGATCTATTATTTGTATCAGTAATGTGCTTTGTACATCCATCATATTCTCTTTCACAAGTAGATCTACAGATAGATCTGCACATGAATTCTTTGCACTTTACTCAACATCTTAAAACCTAGAGGTCAGAGTTTATGGCAAGATGCTGGATTCTCACAATCAGGAAGCAAACAGAGGTTTTTGAGAAGAGACATACTTTGCGGTGCTTGCCAATGATATTCCCATGATTACCAATAACGACGGCAGTGTTCCAGAGGATGCTCCCATGCGTCTCATCCCGCTCCAAAATACAGCTCACTATAACCATGTTGTGCTTGTGGGCAAGTTGTTGCATCAGACGTGTGGATTCCCCTGTCTTTACACTCTCTGCAAACTCACACCAGATTTTCTCCCTTGTACAAAATGCAAATGGCATTGTCCATGCTTCCTGTGGTCCCAATCAACTTACAATGTCCATCATGTGAAAGATTTCCTTCAACTGCAAATACTCACTTCATAAGATCTCTGAAGACTAAAGTTGAAATTATGGCATTCTGTGATAAAGAGATACCTGCAAGCAAATGATGTTCACACCAGCTCCAGCTGCAGCAGAGATGAGAGCTGTAATCCGTTCCATGATTGCAGTCTTTTGTTCAGCAAATGGCTTGGTTGTTGGTAACACAATGGCGTTCTGGATTAGACCAACACGCACTTTGCGGGCGGGGCGCAACTGCTCCTCATCTGCAGTGAACTCAAATGCCTTTCCCAATATCCCCATTCCAACAACTCAATGCAAACTTTCTGATGAGAACTCAAAACATGGGTACTAGTAACTACTACCCCCTTCTTTAGTAACAGAACACTCTTCCCACTCATCAACTACCTTCCGGCTATTTTTCTCTCTGGATAATCAAAAAGGATGTCTGGATAGATAGAAGAATTATCTTGTTTAAGAACTTCAAGGGAATCAGCAAGTGCTTACTTGAACATCAAAGTTTTGCTCAACTGATGCAGATGACAAAGTATTGTGTAAAGGAAGTGGCTTCAAGACTTCTCCACGATTACATCCATATAAAACTCGACTCACCTCCTGCATTTCTCATTTCCATTTCACATGAATGAATATTATCATGATCAAATTCTGAATGCATTTCACAAGAGTATCTTGCTCAAAAGAAAAACCATAAAAAGTTGTCACCCTCCAAGCCTTCCTTTTCTTTTGGTTTGCAAATTTCCATCAAATTTTGGATCAGAAGATATCATACTTCTCAGAAGAATCTACTCCTCATCTGTGCACATACAAAAATGATGCCCAAAAACCAAACCCTAATGGAAATCTGAAACCACAGGAAAAACAAAACCCTAATATCTGAGCCTTCAAAATGACAGAAGGGGAAGTTCCTATTTTCCAAGGTTGTACTCCAAATTGTACCAAAGGGATTTTGTGATGCCAGAAACTCTGAACATTAGACCCCAATTCCACTTTCCAATTGTCACCCACTTCAGAGATCGGCAGCAGCTGCTATGTATGATCAAAAGAACAAAACAGATTGATAAGAGGAAGTAGATTTGAGGATAAGCAGAAGAACCTGAAAGAGGTGTGGGGGTAACTCTGAAGACAGCAGCTGATACAAAGACTCATAACCTGCAAGTGAGCCATCATTCTCGCTGTTTTTCTGCAGCAAAGACTCAGCTACTTCTTCCTCCTTCTCCATTGAAACTTGCCAAGTTTGTTTCTCCAACACCCAAAACTACATAAAAGCAAAAGAGAAGCGAAGACACTACTACAGCGCACCAGAGAGAATTGGGCCGGGTTTACAAAATGACTCGCAGTTTTCAATGCAAACGTCCGGTGGGCACGGACAAGCGTTCGCAAGACGCATTCACAGTAGTGTCTGGTGGGCAAGGACAAGCTGTCCACCTCCGGTGAGCACGAAAGAATCAGGAAAAGAAGAGCGACAAAAACAATCAGGTGATGCTTTTGAATGGAATAAACCCTACTAAGCACGTCTGGTGGGCACGGGCAAGATGACTCCGGAGCAGGAGCAGGTGATTGAGGAATCAAAGATGTACACTGGAGAATGGAGCCTGAGAGACTAAGACTGTGGAACCATCTAAGACTCCAGAATCTGAAAATATTGAAGTAGCAATTGGAGTGCCTGCAGGTCCTGGTGGCCCCAGTCATGGGTGCTCCAGTTTCCCGAAGTGCCTGGTCGACTGGACTATTCTCATGCTCGACTGAATTTTGCAGCAGGGATCTTGAAGGTTGTAAGTTTTGCTTTACATTCTGCAGCCTTTCAAAACTTTCCTTCCTTCTCCTCCTTGCTTGGATTACAAGTTCACATATCTTGAGGTCTTTCTTGGAGGATTGGTGTGTGCTGTCCACTACTACTGAACTGCAAACTGAACTCCTCTCTTAGGTTTTGTTGTTGCAGAATCCATATGCTTCTGGTAGTTTCTTTTAGAGTGCTAGCCAACATCATTATCAAGTCTTCCCATTGCTTCCCAAAATGAGACAGAAACACACTATGCAGATTTTGTATGATGGTTTCCCCAAAATTTTGGGTGGATTATTGTATGCTTGTCTCCATCTACCATTGGGAGCTGATGAAGTCAAGTGGATATTAGTCATGGCAGCTCGTCACTGCTATAGTCAGTGATGAAGGTATCATAAGGCTGACACTAAGTGAGTGAGTCTCATAAGGTGGTGATGAGTGCAATCATGTTCATGTTGCCTTCCAATTGTTGTTGCAGTGTTTCTCTGCAATTTCACAGATATTCTCTTAGCTCTTTGTTGTAGCATAATTCACATGCTTCTGGTAGTTCATTTAGATCCTCTTAGGCTATCTACTCTTCTAATTCAACCTCCAAAAAGCTACATGGAAAATGGTATCATAGTTAGATACCATTTCTCTGTATCTAGATGACACAAAATGCATACAAGTGCTCTCATTTTTCCTTGGTTGGAAGATGGATTTAGAGGACACAAAAGTCTTCATTTGTGTCTTCTTCACTGCTACTTTCTTGGATTGTTATCTATTGCTACAGTGGTTTGTGGATGATTGTTGATGGGATTTCCCATCTTTGTTTGTCTAGAACTCTGCAGTCACTGTGAGTGATAGGGGGGTAATGAAGATTTTTGCTTTGCAATGTTAGTATGATGACATATGGGTTTGAAGATTTTGTTTACGTTTCTGAGAGTTCTGGGGAGGATGATTTTTAGTTGCAGGTATTGTGGGCACATTTATACCGGGGGTGTTGTATGGGGGCAGTATGGAGCGCATGTTCCCAAGATGATCCTTGTTCAGCATTCATTGTCTGAGCTACAGCAGTCTCTATTTTCTGGGAAACTGTCTTTTCAAGATGAATAACTTGGCACCTTGCTTTTCTTACCCTTCCCACACTGCACTCCATCACAAGTTCAACCTGGAGGTTTGCTTTTTTTTCAGCTGTAATCAACAGCAGTTTCTCTTTTCACTTTCAAGGATTTGTTTTCTGCCCCATACTGGTCACCATTAGTTCTGAGTATGGAGATTTCTCCATACCTACTCATGAGAGTTATGAATATATTCTAACTTTGCTGTATTGTATTCAAATAGTAGTGGGGTAACATTGTTGGGTGCAAACATTTATGGTTTTTTTGTCCCTTGTCAGAAGTAAATATTTCATTTTCTTTACTGAAGTCTAGAAGAATAGAGAAAGGGGAGATTTTGCAAATCATTTGCTGATTTTGGTTGCTAGAATTGGCATAATATTCTTGTTCAAAGTGAGAAAGCCAATTCTTATTATGCTGCTTTTGGCTTGTGATGTGTGTGTACCAGGGTACTGGTGAGCAGATTGCCAACACTTTGTGGATGCTGTGGCAGTGTCATTGATGATGATGAAAGTCATGAGTGTTGTGAGTCAGTCTTGGACTGCGCAGTCCATGTTCTGTGTCACCCATGTGCACTCCACCAAGGGAGCCATGAACTTCACCACAGACTCCCGCACCCTGCCTTCAGTCACCCTGCATGTTTCTAATCCTTTTGCAAACAGGATCCAGATGGCTGGTATTATGCCTCACGATCACATTGGTGAAACTATGCACAAGCTCTGGTACAAGAAGAAAGAAGAAGAAGAAGCTGTTGTTACTTGTGTTTCGATGCTTGCAAACAAAGAGAAGCTCCTCCTCTCTAGGAACCCCAGGAAACAAACCCTAGATGTGATTGCATCTGCAAGCTCAGAGGTCTCTCACAGAACCTCTTCTATCTCTCTTTTCTGTTTTGGGTTTTTTCTCTTGTTGAACTGAGAGTGAGAAAAATGTGTTTTTCCTGTTTTGGGTTTTTAGCAGCAATTGCAGTGTCAGGAGGCCCAGACAGCATGACCCTCTGCATCCTTACAGCAAGATGGTGGCAACAGCAGCAACAAGTGAGAAGGCTTTCACACGGTGTCATTGAAGAAGCTGCTGGTGGCATGATGCTGCTGATGCTCTCAAACCATGTTGTTGGCATGGTGGTTGACCATGGACTGCATCCCGAGAGTGTGGTGAAGGCACTCTCTGTGCAACACTGGCTTGCAAGATTAGGTGAATTTTTTCTCTTTTTGCACCCTGAACTCTTCCCCTCCCTCTGCTGCACACTTTTCTTCTTCTTCTTCATCTTCTTCCATACATCATCATCATCTCTTGCACACACATTTTGTAAACTGAGACTGTAACAAAGCAGTGGCCCACTTGACAAAGTTTTGTTTTGTTAACTTGAGAAGTGAGAGGAGTGGGTTGGTTATATGACTGAAAAAGCAGTACATATTTAGTTGGGTGATGTTGCATTCATCAGTATGGGCAACCTGGGGGTTTGCCTGAAAGGTATGGAATGTCAGATGCTCCAATGCAATTGGGTGGAGGGTGTACCTGCATCTGGTCATCTGCAAGAAGCTGCTCACAATGCAAGGTATGTTTGTCTTCATTTCTCTCTCAAGTAATGGACTTGCTGCACATAAATAAATGGGCGTGTGGTTTATGTTCACTCAATGCTCATTTACAACTCCTCCAATGTATCATCAAGTGCTCTGGATTCTAAAACCTTTGTATTCAGATCATCAAGCATAAGAAGAATGCAGTTATTTATTCGTGGTTCAGTAAAAGGCAGAAGTGGTTGTCTTTTGGATGTGAAGCGGGCAGAAAGTGTTGGCTGTAATACTTTAGGTACAGTCTCATGGAGCAGGCATGTATAAGACACAGCATCAGCATTCTGCTCATGGCACACCGTGCTGATGATCAGGTGTGGGGCAGGAATTTCTTCAACCCTAATCCCTAAACCTTCATCAGTTCAATTTGGTACCATTGTAGGATGAGCAGTTCCAAGATCACAAGCAGATGAGGCATGAAATGATGCTTGTGCTTCTTGATGTAGATGCATGACTTGGAGATGCACTTGTGGGCTGCTTTTGATCAGGCCTTTGTTGGATCTTACAAAGCAAGACCTCTACAGAGTAAGAGCCCCAGGACAACACTTTATATCCCCCTTGGAATCCATTCCATTCCAGTCTTGATGTTGCCACCATTGCTACGAGCTGGGGGGAACCCAACACAGACAATGAAAACTAGGCAGGCTATTGATGAATGATGTGAATGACTCGCCTAGTTTTTACTGTAGAGTTGCTTCTTTTAAAAGCTCAAACCTATTCCATTGCTTGATTGTTTTCTCTTGCAAAAAAGAGGTGTTGGGTTCAAATTCAGCTTGAGACAACAATATATGCAAACAATTCAGTGCAGAACCACAGAGGGCAAGAAAAACAAGACTAAAAGTGCCTTGGACAAAGTTCAGTAGGGTATATTTAACGTCTTGTGCATGCATTAAATTGATTTTAATGTATCATGCAAGCATGATTACAATTCATCGATTTGTTTGTATCTCCTTTCCTTACACCAGTATTTAACATGACATGATAGAGTTATCCGTAAAGTAAGAAAAACACAGCACCAGAACCCTGAGTTTGGTCATACACAGGGTGAGATTCAAAAAAAACCTGCAAAAAAGTACATTAGCATTCAACAAGGGTTGAAACTCAGAAAACCATCAATTTTGGTGGTAAACTTAGTTTCATTCTATCTCCTGTTTCCTGAGCGCCTCCATTGCTGCTACATATATTTTCACTGCTCCTAACTGTACAACTACTATAATTAATCTCGAACCTTGTGCATTAAATGCTGAGTATCAGCATTTCATATTGAGATTTATTAAAATGTCTTTACTTTGTGGATACTACTGAAAGAGGGGATAGGGGGTGAAAAGAGGCCCAAAGACAGGGTGAAGACAGGGTTACTTTATAGATAACTCTAATGTGACAAGGATACTTGAGATGTTCCTTGTATTTTAACAACATGCAAGGAAAACAACTTTGGGAAGTTTGGGATCATCAACTGAAAGTCCATGGTGGAAAACGTCCAAAATAATACACAAACAAACAATTTTTTTTACCCTTCATAAGAATTTTGATTTTTGGGATTAAGAAGTGTGTACAACTCACCTTGCTAGGCTAGGCAAGTGTGTTACACTCCAGGAACACATCTTGACAGAACTCCAGGCAGGTTGAAAGGAAATAAGCACACTCAAAGTTGAAAGGAAATAAGCACACTCAAAATACAAGGAAAAATCGTGAAGAATTCTTTATATTTGAATGAAAGATATAAAAGGTGGAAATCACAAACAATTTCCAAATTCCATGGACCAAAGGATGCCAACCATGCTAACGGAATTGGGAAGTAAATTTCAAATGAAGCAATCAAAGTGCATGCATGAAAGGAGTTTGTAGTAGACCTATGTGGAGGGTGAAAATTACCTTGTGAAATTTATGTCTCAATGGAGGATGCATGGCACGTTATGCATAACATACCACATTATGGGAGGATGCATGGCACCTAATGCATAAGGTTCTGCATTATGGGAGAATATATGGTGCCTTATGCATGAGATTCCGCATTATGGGCAACCTTATGCATTAAGGTGGCCTCTCTCCTCACATGAATCACAGCTGTTTAAAAATTTACAGCATAAGAGAGGGGCTGTTTTGGAATTCTGGTCCACACTCTGGTCCCAAGTCCCACCTCAGGCCTTGTCCTCATTCCCGGAATGGCCCCATTCTCAATCCTGATTCCTTACTTTACACTAATATTTTCAAGTCAATCGCTTATTCGAGGTCTATATGTCCAGGTCTTGGAAAATGCCGGAATTTCAGGAAATTCTTATTATTGCTGCTGGAGTGAGAAATTATAAATAAATAAATAAATAAATAAATAAATATTCGACAAGGAGATGCCAGAATGCTACAGGTACTACAGTACCCAAGTCAATGAATAATTAGTTGTGGTGCTACACCTCTGCAACATTTTAATCATCACAAAAGTTGAACATTAGAGTTCTTAGTAAAGTCCCGCCATTAGGGGTCAAGAATGGCCAGTTTCGGCATAATAGGCCATCAAAAGTTAACTGGGAATGAAAATTTTACAAAGAGAAATAACTGAGACCCAAACTAGCTTTTCCATCAAATTTGGTAATAAACTGAGTTTCATCCTGTCTTTTCTTTTTCCTGAGCGCCTCCACTCCTGCTGCATATATTTTCACTGCTCCTACCTGTCCAACTACTATAATTACTCTCGAACCTTGTCCAGTTTAACCATTTCATACTGAGATTTAATCAAATTTCATTACTTTGCAGATACCACTGAAAGAGGGGATAGGGGGTGAAAGCAGGCCCAAAGACAGGGTGAAGACAGGGTGACTTTATGGATAGCTCTATTGTGAGATCATAAAGGAATCCGCAAAACAGTGTTTTAATTTCCATTGGGGATGGTGAATTTTCGCTTTTTTTAAACCTGAAAATTATGGTTTCAACACATACAAAGGATTTTTGTGAAAAATTTGTCCTAAGCCATCAGATTTTGAAAAAGAACTTGAAATTACCAGATTACTACAACAGGTTCCAGCAGGTAGCCAAAATATAAAAGAATTCTTGAGTTTTCCTACTTTCACATTAGGTTTATAGCCAAATTTGGCTAAATCTTCTTGTGGATGACTTCCAGTTTGGCTACATTACAAAAAAATGAAAAGAAAAACAAGGCTGCCTCAAAATGCAGCAAACAACTTCCTTCCACATGTGGTTACTAACATATCTCTTGATCATTTAGGAGCAAGAAAGTGAAGGAAAAAGGAAGCCATTGACAAATAAAAGAATTCGGTGTTTGTTTGTTGTTCTCTCATTAACCTAGTATGTACAACAAGCCAAAAGCTAAAGCTAAACAATTAACAACCCTGGTCATTCCTGTCGGCACTCAGTGTTGGAAAGTCCAACTCAAGGTATAATGAAATTCTTGGCTTTAAGAAAGAACACTAACCTTTTGTCCAATGTCAACAACACCTTCCTTCCATCTCTGGCTGATAATACACACACACACACACACACACAAAGTTGAAACCCACAAGAACAAAGAGAGGGTCCCTCAATTGACCTGAATACCAACCAAAGGTCGAAAGCTAAGTGGGAAACAAAAGTGGATCAAAACCCTTGTACTCGTTAGAGTGATGGGTGAAGTACCCCAAAGCTGCAGTAAGCTGGTAGCTAATTGATTTTGAAATGTTTTGATTTTTTTGGCTTCCAAGTTCCTAGATCTCAAAGGCTTGAAAGACAATATCATGTGCATTCCGATGATTATGACAATGCTTTTTAAAACTAAAAACCAACCTTTTTTGGTGGTTTCCAATGGATTTAATCGATTAAGTGATAAGTTTGAACTGCCTTGCAAGCTTGCCAAACTAGAGTTCAATCCCTTTTCGAGAACACACAGAACCCCAACAATACTAACATGGTTTGATGGTATTACAAAAAGCATCTGTTTATGTAGGCAATCCAAGCTTATGTCCCCCTCCACACTTTAATGCTAATCTATTTTGATGTTAGTATGCTTTTCATCCAAATTTTTACTCCTTCATTCAAAAGCCATAGTCAGCTCTACTTTGGTGTGACCTTGAAGTCTGAAAAAGCCTTTGGGAAAAGCTCCCCCCCCTTAAGAGCCATCTTCTTACACAGCCTTTGTTTTATGTTTTGGAAAAGCTCAACAAAGCCTGGTCATCTCCATATTTCCATAGGCAACCAAAGTAGAAGAGGATGGCAGAAAGTAGCAAACAGCCCAACTCCATCCACCACCTTAATTATTACCAACTGAAACAAGTGCCCTTATTTATTGCACAATGTTTTGGGTTTAAACAAAAAACCATACGAAATGATTCAATTGTGGCTAGGTTGAATGGTTAAGTAATTTGAATGCAAGATGAATTCATTTGTGATCTATATATTATTAAAACCTCGACTACGTTTAATCCCATGTGATCAAGTTGTGAGTCATATATTGTTTCATTTTGATGAATTTAAATTTCATTTTTGTTGATAAACATTAATCAAAATATTTTGGTTGTTTGTGGACACATGTTGCTAGATGATATCATTCTTTAAATGTTACTTAGTGTATATTTAATATAACAATGGAACATACAATGGGATAGAATGTGGGGGCAACTTTGAGACTAGTTTTTGGAATGGGACCACATCAATATTCTCAAAGAATAAAGATAGGGGGCGGGGTGGGCTTATAAACTATGATGAGGTGAACTAGTATGTTGACAAATTCAGATTCACGATGGCTAAAAGTCATCATGACCAAGTGGTAGCATCTCTAGAAGGATTTTCTTTTGATTTATTTTTCATCCCATTTATTTGGTTTTTACTTGTGACCAATTTTTAGACCACTACATAAATATGTAAAAGATGTGTGCTACATGTCCCAACCTTTTTCATTAGAAAAAACCAAGCCTAAGTCTCTAGTTGTCACCTACAAATTGTTGTGGTTCAAGTCAAAAGTTTATCCCAAATTCACGTTTAAGCATGTTGAATGGAAGTTCCTTTAGGCAAAGCCAATAAATTCATTTTTTTCTAAAACTCAAAAAAATGAAATAATTTTTCTCGCTCCATGCACATAGATATTAATGCATATGTTAGGTTAGAAGCTAGGACTCTAGGAAAATTATGGATTTTGATAATGAGTTAAAGAAACAACTAATGTGCCCTTCTAACCCTAAACCATTTTAATTTTTTTTGGTAACAAGGACCATATCAAACCTGATTCTTTATACCCCACTACATTAGTATTCCTCTTCTCCCAACACAACCCCACCACCATCCCCACCCCATTCTCCGGCCCCCTTGCCCCCTCCAAAAGGAAGAAAAATAATATCCTTTTTGAAAACGAAAAAGTACTTTCATGTGAGTCATACCTTACCTAAATGACAAGGGCAGCTTCGATCATAATTAATTGTTTTGGCAAGTGCCTAATAATTTGGTTTCGATCCCCAAAAAAAAATTTTTAAATTGAACAATTTCAAGGGAAAGTGCCTAACTTGTACAACATTCACTTCAAATAAACTTTTTGGTCAATTTCTTCTCAAAACATGGAAATTTCACAGAACTACAATATACGTGTGTGCCATGCATACCTTGCTAGAGTAATTGACCTACATTTTGTGCACTAACATGCTTCTCTAGACATTCATGGCGTTAGTTGTTTTAGCATGGCTAGTGGTGGTAAGGGGAGTTTCACTAAAAGCCTAAATTTGATGCCAAATAATCAAGCTTTTGGAGACAAGGGAAGTTAAATACTTACACCAAAGCAAGAAAAGTTCTTTCAACTTTGGAACAAGGATACTAAATATTTAGTCTGAAACGAAGAAAAAAAATGAAAAAATTGTTGTTGTTGCCCAAAAAAATATGATGCCAAGTTCCAAGTTCCAACTTACAAAAGTCAAGACCCATGATGATGTTGTTGTGTAGTATGTGTGACAAGTACTACCTTTGAGGTCCTTCACTCTCTCCACACATACTTCTTGTGCATCAATGTTTTTTGGGGTCAATTTTGTGATGTAATCGTCGACATGGTGATCTTTTGTAAAATGATTTAGCCAAAATTGGTTACAAGATAAATATGAAATTAAATGTCTTAAAACATCCCATTTAGATTTTTGGCTACCTACTAACATGAACCATTTATGGAAATCTGGTGATTATTCTTAAGTCTTGGTCGAAAAATAGCTATTGAAAATCTTGGAAAACACTTCATTTAAACACTTTTTAAATTTTTAATCTCGCTTTTTTGGGCTATTTATTATCTATATAGTCAGCCAAGAAAAAAGGTCAATGTGTGCAGTGTGCTCAATCTAAGACTCTTGACCATGCCAAATGAGAAAAGAAATCAAGGTGGGGAGGGGTGACCCAACCCTAAAAAGAAAGTCTAAATCACATGCCCAAGTTAGTTGGTAAACCTTCATCACTTGTGTGCCAAACGTGCCCCTTGAAGTACACTACCAACTAGTGTTGTGAGCGTATCCAGTTTTCAGTGTTAAAACTGGGGTTCAGGGTTAGGTTTTTGTTGCTGGGACCCTGGCTCTCACATCTTTTTCTTGGAACTGGCATTAGAACCCGAACATTGGAACTAGTATTTTGCTTGATTTGGATTCAAAACGGTGAAAAACACTCTTGAAAAGCTTGAAAAGCGGGGTAGGTTCTTTAAACAAGTAAGTTTTTTTTTAAAAAAAATTAACATGTAAGCTCAATTTTAGAGTTGAATATTAATTTTGGTTAATTATTGAACTCTATACCGATGTAAACCCTAATTCCAATTTGATATAAGCTTTTCTATCTTACAATATCTAGCATTCAAAAGTGTGTAATGTTCAATAGGTAGGGTGTTCTTATGAAGGGCTAGTAGTCCATGCCAAAAATAGTGGTAGCCAATTTGAGGAATAGAATTTCCATGCCTACCGATGAGAAGTTGTGTCATGTAGTGAATGAAGGGGCCTCCCTTTATTTTCTTGTGGGGGGAGAGAGGGAGTTTTTTTTTTCAAGTTGGTGTTTGGTGTGGAGAGTGGACTGTTCACTTTCCACTTGGACAGTGCACAGTCCACTTTTCATGCAAGCTTTTTGTTTGCTTGTTTGTTTGTTTTGTTTTGTTTTGTTTTGTTTTGTTTCTCCACTTGGGTGGGGGAGGGTCAAAGCAAAGAGTCCCCAAGTTCCTGACCTGTTCCTCAAAATGTTTCCACTAGCAGCACCTCACTTTTATCCCATAT
>Ga0209611_10007962_pt1 | contig 16798 bp, 12 predicted proteins | sample S1TSphgellanicum_3_FD_187693 | JGI IMG/M metagenome (GOLD analysis project Ga0209611, IMG submission 187693) | Host-associated microbial communities from peat moss isolated from Minnesota, USA - S1T2_Fc - Sphagnum magellanicum MG (SPAdes) (version 2) | ecosystem: Host-associated > Plants > Peat...
TGACCCCTCAAAACGCTCTCTGAAGTTTCGGGAGTCCTTTTGGGACTCCAACTCTCACCAACTCCCAACATGGGAGTTCACTTGGGAGTGTGAGGGTTCACTCCCTCACACTCTTTGCACTCCCGGGTCTACTTATAGGCCCGCAACCTTGCAACCCCTTTGCCTTGGTCGCGAGCCAAGGTTAGGGTTGCGACAAATATTGATTCAAATGTTGTGTTTAACATGTTTATGTGTTGAAATCACCAATTGTTATTGTTAGATATTTGAACAAAGGCATATTTTGCAAATTTTCATTCAATATTGAAAGAAAAGATAAATGTTAGGAGGTTTATAAAGTGAAAGTATATTGAATGCTTTAACTTATAATTTTGTTGAAATATGTAATAATGAATTCTACACCAAAATATTTTATATTGCTTGTTTGTGACAATAACATAATCAAATATTGTAAAGTATCATTGTTCCATAACAATTTTGACAAGAAAAAACATGAAGTTAGTTTTTTTTTAAAACTCACTTTTTATTGTTCACATAAATGTTTAATACTTTTATTTCATTAAGACAAATAATATGTGGTGCTAGTAAGTTTGTATTTACTAAAATATTTCTAAAATGAAAATTCAAAGAATGGGTATTAAGTGATTAAGTGATTATATGATTTACTTAATACATTGTTAAATGGATTTTTAAAATTTGTATTTCATGTTAGTTTGAAGGTGATCTATTTCTTCTTTGACAATAATATACACTTGAAAGTTTTTGCTTGATAATGGATATAATAAATATAATTTTTTCTTTTGAACAAATTACTGATATTGAAACATATGATGTTAAATCATGTTTTGTAATGCATGTTGGATCAAATGCTAAACAATGAAGAATTAAACATTATATTTGATATATTGTACATATAACAATTAATTGTGTATAAAATTTGATTTTGGTAATCATGTATAATGGATTATCGCCAATTTGTGTTTCACTTTCAATTGGTGTTTAATTTTTACCTTTAATGTGGTCACTTCAATTTGAAACTTTCTTCATTCACCTTCAAAAGAGATAAAATGCATCTTAAGATACAAATTTAACCAAGATGAAATATAGGTTTAACTAAGAGAAATAATTTTAACTAAGAAGATATATAGGTTTTGCCAAGGGATATAAGTTCAATCAGGAAATATAAGTTTAACCAAAAAGAATATAAGTTTAGCCAAAAGATACATGTTTTGCCAAAAGAGAGAAGTTTAGCCAGTAGGATATATACGTTTAGCCAAGAAAAAATGGTTTAACCAAGAGATAGAAGTTTAGCCAAATTTTATAAGTTTAACCAAGAAAAATATAGGTTTAGCCAACAGATATAAGTTTAGCCAATAAGAAATATAGGTTTAAGCAAAAAATAGAAGTTAGCTAGTAAGATATATAGGTTTAGCCAAGAGATAGAAGTTTAGTGAAGAAAAAAATAAGTTTAATGAAAAAATAAAAGTTAACCAATATAATATATAGGTTTAGCCAAGAGATAGAAATTTAATCAATAAAAATATATAGGTTTTGCTAAGAGATAGAAGTTTAGCCAAGAAGAAATATAGGTTTAACCAAGAGGAGATAAGAGTTTTGCCAAGGTAAGTAAAGGATTAATTGTTAATTAGTAGGTAGGGCTAAGATTTAGGTCAATATAGTAGCTAGGTGGGTGGGTAGTATGGAGGTCAGGGTTGAGAAAAAAATGGCAATGAAAAAAAAATGGTCAAAGGTCAGTAGCCAAAAAAGATTGACTGTGGTAGAATGTTGGTTAACGTAAGGTAAAGAGGTGAATGAAAAAGAGGCGAATCATCCAGCCCATCCTATGGTCAGAACGGCCAACTGGTGCAGTCATGGGGGCTGGTTCACTCTGGCCTTGTGTAATGACAAGTCTCTGAGAAATCTCGTCTCAAAGGCCAGGATTGATGATATCCTTTCATCACAAAGGCCAACCCTTTTTTTCAAATTGAAGGCATGATGATGAACACAACCATGATAAAAATGTCTCTAGAGATTTAATGCACACCCATAAGCAAATTCATGTGTAGATTGGAACGTGTAAATATTTAAAAAAAAATAAAAATTAAAAATATATGGTTATCCTTATCCTCCTCTCAATTCACACTTTGTTTTGTGTGTGAAGAGTTTATGTCTTGGTTGAAGTGGGAACATTTTTATTTATTTTTGAAATGGAGAGGTTTTGGAGATCTAAAGGGAAAGAAAAGTTGTCACTTTTTCCATGTATTTTGAAAGACCCAAGGATGTTCAAAGACTAGTAAACTGCTCACATTGTTGAGGGGAGGAAAGTTGGGAGGGTCATTGCAAATATTAATATATGTAAAGGACGTCGTGGTCGTGAAGTGTGGTCGGGATGAAGTGAAGCTTTCCATCCATCCATCCGTCCTGTCATCCATCCTGCCATCCGTACCGTCATCCATCCATGGATGGCATCATATAATAATCCTCTACAATGTGAAGGCCGAAAAACTCTTGTAGTCTTGCAATTTGCCAAAAGTTAAAAACTAATTTTAAAAAACTAAAAATTGTTGAAAAAAAACTTGAGAAACAAGAGGAGAAATCTTTTTAAAGCAACACAAGAATTTTCAAATTAAAAAATAAGAAGACAAGTTATTAATAAATATATAAAATGAAACAAAGTTATAACAAAAAAGAAAAAAAAGAACAAATATATATTTAAAAAAGGGAAAAAACTAGAAAAAAATAAAAATAAAAAACACTTTAACAATTAGAAACTTTTTTTAAACACTTAAACATGAAACAAAAAAGGGAAATACAGTAAAATAATCTTAAAAGAAAATTAAAAAATAGATGACAAAAAATAAGAAATAAAACAGAGAGAAAAAGAAAGAGAAAAAAAAACCATAATTGAAAAAAAAAAGAGGTTTGTCTTCTTTTTCCAAACTTCAAACCTGCATCTAATCAAACAAAAATAAAAAAGTTTTTTAAAATTATTTTTATTATAAAACATATTAGAAAAACTAGATTTTTTTTGAAAAAGAAAAAAGAAAAAAAATAAACGCATAAAAATAGAAAAAAAATGAAGATAGACAAAATAAGAATAGAAAAAATTAAAACATGAAACAAACATAAACAAAAAAAAAGTAAAAACACAAAAACTATAAAGGAATGGAATGGAAACAAATGAAACAAGGAAAGGGAAATACAGTAAAATAATTTTAAAACAAAAAAGAAAAAAGAAGAAACCAAATAAAGAGTAGAAAATAAGAAAAAACAAAACTTATAATAATGAAGAAAAACCCTACTTGAAAAAGAATGCAGTGTGTCTTCTTTTTCCAAACTTCAAACTTGCATCCAAATAAACAAAAATACAAAAGTGAAAAAGACACACTTAATTTTTATTATACAAAATAATAATAAAAACAGAAAACACATAATTTTTTTTAAAAAAAAGATAAAAGTTGAAAAAAAAAAACTAAAACATGAACCAAACATTGTTGAAATAACACACCTGTGCATTAGGCATGGGGTTCAAACTAGTATATAAATATAAGAAGGTACAGGAATACTAGTATTCCAGCAGCCTTGGCAAGAGAGTTTTCAAAGCAAACCTTCTTTGTGGTTTTTTGCTCAACTAAATTGAACTTTTCTAAAGAAACTCTGGTGGTCTAATGGGTTGGTTACATCGAGTTATGCCATGAAGAGTTGCTTGCCTCTGGCTGGCCTTGAACCAACTTTCTTAGTCGGAGCAATTTGACATACCATATTGCCCTTGCATATCTACCAGTGTTTTGTGGGTGTATTGTTTTTGATATATCTTAGGGTAAGGGTATATGTAAAATTTTAATTTGTTTACTCAAGGGTAAGGGTGTATTATGTTTTTTGTTTGTTCCATTAGGGTCAGGTCTGCGTAAACAAATTTAATTTTGTGTAGATGGGTAGGGTCCACGTAATCCTTATCATATACCCATGGTTACGATAAAAAAAGGATAAAGAAAAGGTAAATAACTTTAACATATTTAATTAAAATGAGAATTTTTTTTCACACTTTGAAATTTATTTAAACAACTATCACGTGCCTAAATCGGGTGAGATGATGCACGCATGTGATGTAAAGTTAAAATAATAAAATTGCATTAAAGTATTTTTAATTTTTAATTTTTAATATAAATTATAAACAAAACTCAGTCATTCTGAAACTCAGACTGTGGTGGTGGATTTAGGGTTTATGTGAATAGTGGTGGTGATTTTAGGGTTTAAGTGAGATAGTGTTCATGATTTCAAAGTTTAGGTGAAACTTACCTTAATAAGATTTACCCAGGTTTGAGAACATACCCAGGCTTGGGTACGAGTATTTTAAGGATTATATGCAAAGTTATGAAACATGTATATTTTTTCAAATATATATATACCTTTGAATATTCACTTGATTAGGGTATATTGATTTTGAAAAAATAAAGTAAGATAAATAAATAAATATATATATACCCTACCCATACCCAACGGGTTTATCTGGGCAAATGATATAGGGACATGAGGTAACAATAGCAGCTTCATTCAAGGGCTATCTTACTTTCAATATCAACTATACTTGCCCTAAGGTTATTTCTTGTGTCCATGATGTAAGGGTAAGGGTTAAAAAATTATCATTTATCCTATGTTTGCCCGATATGTATCCTTTTATCCTATGTTTGCCCAACATGTACCCTATACACAAATTATACATAAATCCAAATCTGTATAATTTATGTTTACAACTACGACTCATTGGGAAGTGGAGAATGACAACTAGTTGTGAAGTTTACCATTGCAAACATGAACATATGACATAATAAAATGAACAAAAATAGAATGAAACCATTCAACATCTTTTGTAATGCATTTTGGGCATTCCAAAACAACAAACTATAGGATAATCATGAAGATATGGTAAATGGTTCCAAGAGTATATGGTTGGAGTCTTCAAATTAATTAATTTGATGAATGAAATCACATGTCAAAAGCATGAATTAGTTGTTAGTTAGTCATCATAATTGGGGAAAATCCATCATAACCTAAAATCACATGCATTGCAAAATATTGAAATGCACATATTCTACAAGATGACTTTAGCATACATAGTAACCAGAAGGGTAGGTTCCAGTTCAGTTCTTTCTAACTGAAATTGGAATCAATGGTTCATACACACCCAAAAGTGGTGCCCCACCAACACTAGTTCAAACATAGTCATTTGAAATTCATGAATTGATTCCCAGTTCAAATCAAAATAATATTCCAAATGTCACCTATATGCAAAGTTTCTTCTCTCTTGGGGTAGAGCCAACAAACTATAGCAATGGTCACCAAATAAATTGAGAAAGAAAAAGACCATGTGAGTGTTTTGGGGTCATATCTTGGGGGCGAGGACAAGCAACCAAATTGCTAGAAAGGATGGATTACCTTCAAAATAAGGTGAATGGGATAGGCCTACTCAATCACGCTAGGTTGGCAAACTTCAAGTCTCCTTTCTTCTTCTTTTTTGGAGGAAATTATACAAAAGTCTAGTGTGAATTAGACCATTAACCTAAACATCCAATTCTTCAACTAAACCTTAACCTAAACTTAAGATTATGGAGTTTTGCGAGCAACCCCATTTACATGCAAAAATTGTAGAATTCAATTGCATTTGAGCCTAAAGCTACTTTCATCCTTTGTGGGCATCCTTGGTTGATACTTACGCCACCTATTAGTCTTAGTGTTGGTTTATATAGATACCTGAACATATTGGTGAAAGGAAAAAACATTAATGGTCCACATTGCCAAGTGATCTTGAAGATTTATTGATGGACCTCCAGATTTTTTCTATGGTCAAAACCAGTAAATTTTTTTGACAAATTTCATCATTTTTTTGACAAAACAATTGATTTTTTTTGGTTTTTCGAGTGTAAACTCCACTAATTTTTGGGAAAATTTTTGCTAAATTTTAATATCACAAAAATTGAAAGAAAAAAAAAACCCCCCATTCAAACCATTTAGATTTCGCAAGATTAGGGTTTGTCCTATTTATAGGTTTTACTAGGAATCTTTTGGTGTTATCATTTTGCATACAAGTACACATATCATTGAGATCATAGGTAAGCAATAATTTTTAAGTATGAAAATTGTAATTCAGGTAGGATTCTTTTCCCAACTGCTCCCAATTCACAAAAACAATTAGTTAATAATTCTAGAAGTGCATGACTTGCTTTTGCTAGGATTCGAACTTTTTGGACACATATCAATCCACTTCAATATGAACCTAGTTGAAAGAGTTGGTCTTTTTTCTTTCATTCATTCCTTTCTTCTTTTGAACTCAAAAGACCTTTATATCTAACATCCATTTTGATGAATATTTTGGCAAGGATTATAATATGTGGACATTGATCCAAAAGAGGACTTTTTTGAAAAATGTAGAGAATCAAAATATTAAGATATACACTGAGCATTGGATTTTTAAAAGTAAGTTATTTCCTATTGGGAGTGAAGTTCAAATGTTCAATTTCCAAATACAAGACTCTGTAACACTAAGAAAGGCTAGACAAAGTTTTTTCAAGAAAACCTTCCAAGGTAGTTTTGCTAATTCAAACTAAAAATAAATAAGCTCTCTTTTTTACTCTAAATGTGTGGAAAAGTGTACCTTCAACATAAAATTCTCCAAATTATCATCAACAACAATATGTGGATTAAAGATCGGACTGGAGATGGTATGGCAACCTTTTGAATTTAATGAGAAGACAAGATATGTTGCTTGATTTTTGAAGTCTTTCTTCCAAGTTTCAAGGGCTGCTTTCTTGAACCCATTGGCAATATAGTTCCTTGCTGAGGATCATCGATAAATGTACATTTTAATATGGCTTAAGCTAGTTCCAGAAATCCACATGTATGCTTTAATTTGGGCTGGAGATTTTGGGGAGCGGGATATGGCCTGCTTTATGGTATGGCACAAGTGCAAAAATCTCAAACCCAATTTAACTTAGTTATGCCGAATGCTTGGGTCAACCTAAGCCCATAAATGTATTTTGTTGACCAGAGCGCAAGGAGTGTAAAGATGCTCCAAGACTTGGGGACAAAAAGGCCCTAAACGTTTATGTACTACCCCCCCCTTCCCCCTCATAGCTTGCATATTTTAGGAGATGGCTTCCAAGGATAAAGACTTTTTTTAAAAACTAAAGATAACTTCAAATTTTTAGGCTGAACCAACAAGTTCGGTCTTCATGCTATCAGGATTCATTTTTCACAAGCTCTGGCCAAATAATTTGGACCCAAAAGAAGCCCATGTTGGCAACCACATCCTTCTGTTTATAAATGGATTATGTTTATAACATGCCCTCCATATACACTCCAAGATTTTTTAAGCTAGAGACTATATGCTTTACTGGAATACAGGTGTGCATGAGATGAAAAATAATACATTAGGAACACCTGATGAGGTCTCTCCTAATGTGCAAAGTGATAGATGTGGCAAAGCTGTTACATGGGATATAGGGTTAGATGTGGAGATGAAGCAATTCAAGGAAGAGAGCGTGTTCCCTTGAGGAAGCAACATGTGGGTCCATGAAGAAATCCAAAAGTGGTTTCATTTTCCTTAGTTTCATTTCACAGTTTTTAAACTTCTTTTGCTTCCTCTATTCTATGGATCCCATGCAAATCATCTACACATATCTTCACATGTATTAATGTGGCCTATGCCATTGGCCCAAATCTTACCATGTCCTTGACTGATTTTTCCTTCCAAAACCTAGTTTTTTGAAATTTACTTAATCTTGAAATGTACTTAAAAACTTTTTTTATATGTTTCTTAGTTTTTTCAAAGTTTGATAGGTCTTGTGACATTCCTTATGATACCACCAAATCATACTTTCACCCAACGAAATGTTTTCTTGTAATAATCTAAGTATTACTAAACATTTACATTGGCCCCATCACTATTACGGGATGCAGTCTCCACCATTGTGCAATCCACTCATTTTTTAATGGATTTTGACCTTGTATTGAATATTATGATTTTGAGACTTGTTTGCAAATTTTTTTTGGTTCATATGCCTATCATTCTGTTCTAGAACTTTAGATGAACTTTAAAGATTTAAATTTAAAATTTGTACAAATTTTCTCATATTTGTGAATTTTGACAAATGTTTTTTAAAAGGTATTATATATCTTCTAAATTTATGAGTGGAAGAAAGCAATATTATAAACATGAAGTGGTAAAATGAAATTAAGGTTATGCTTCACAAGCTTGTTGTAGTTGGAATGATCATATTATTTTGTTTTTTGCTAGCTATGACTTGATTATTAATTGATATGAAAACTAATCTTTTTATTGCTTGAAAATATTGCAAAAAATTAGAATGTAATTTTTTCTGTTTGGAGTTGTTTTGAGTTTTGAAAATAATATATATATCATGTAGCCATTAATGATAGTTCATGGAGTTAGTGGGAAGTAATTGCCTAGAAATAATTGTTGGACCTTGATGATGAAAGATGGTTCCTTGTGAATGATATTCATAGCTTATGACCACCTTTTAAGTTGTGTTTGTTTTGGTATAATCTATGATTAACAAAATAGTGAAATACAAATTGTTGTTGTTCAAAATTTCCTATGCAATCTTATAGACACATGCCATTTGATGCTTGAAGTTGTTTGTAGAATTATATTAAATTCTGATTTTTCCAAATGAATATCTATGAAGTTTTTTGCAAGGAAATGAATGGAGACCTCTACAACAATTGTGTGTCTTCATCAAAGCTTGTTGATCAAGGTGTAAGACTAATTGGGTTAGTTAACAATTAAAGGTTCAAAGATTTGATCTAAGTTTTGAAAAAAATTAAATCCAATAAATAAAAAATTGTTTTGTTCAAGACATGACTTCTTGTTTGACCCATCCAAGAGACTAAATTGTGCAACCCAATGGTTTGAAGTTTTGAAGCCCCAAAACACTTGTGAAATTTTTTGCTTTTATTCTTTGAGGATTGCATCACCACTTTTGTTCCCAATTTTTTCTCCTTTTCACTACCTTGAACAAATTTTGTAGTATCATTTTTCATGTGAACTAATATCTTTCCTCTTCAAAACACAAGGTTTTTGGTGGATGCATGTTCAAAAGCCATTCACTTGTATTGTTCCTACTTTAGCTTTGTGGATTACATGATTAAACAAAATCCCAAGAAGACCCAATGCTAATGTATTTTACCTCATGTGTGAGTTTCACATTGCAAAACATTAAATCTTTTTTAATGAAATGCAAGTAGTTTAACATATATGGGTCTAACTAAAAAAGCGGTTAAACTTGAATTGAAAGTTGCTGGGGGACAATTATATTTCATGTGATTCATGTTTCATGTATACATATGTATAGGCAATTTGATGTGCTAAATTGTAGAAAGGCATTAAGTATGTAGGTAAAATCATATTAATAAATTTCTGGAATAAAAAAACCGTTGAATATTTTTCATAAATTGAAATTTGGTGGTATAATTTTGAATTTATGTCTTTTAAAAAATGGATTAAAAGAGTAATAAAAAAATTGCATCAACCAATATATTATGTGCATCATATTTTTCACGTCGAAAGAATATGGCTTTTAAACAAAGGAAATAGTGCTATGTAAGCGAAATTAATTCTAGTTGACCCTTTGTCAATGAGCTTGACTTTGGGGGTGCCAACAACTTGTAGGTTGGGTCTACTATTGTGCTTTTTAAAAAAAAATTAAACAAAACTTATGTCCTTATAAAAATTATGCTATTATTTGCCCATGCCAAAAATGGTGAAGAACACAATCATGAACAAAAATCCTATCCTACCCAAATAAAGAGACCTTAAAATCATAATCTCAAATGTTTTTTGGTGTGACAGGTGGGGGTGGATAGGAATTTTGTCTATGTTAATGCATGAGGTGGGTAGGAGCATGACACCCTTTGCCCAATTTTTTATTCTTTTTATTTATGTAGTTAGTCTCAAAAGGTCAAAGTTGTATAATATTTTATTTTAACGGTGTCTACTATCCATATAATTGTGATTATTACTTCTAGTGATGGGTGAATTTAATTGAAAACCCCTCCTCCCAAAATTTTTTTTTTTCTACATGCAACCCCCATATTATTCACCCTAATACAAGTTGAGCATTGAAATTGAAATGAAGTGAACATACAAGTTGTTAAATTTAATTGTTTCCAATTCTCAAATAAATCTTTTGAATGTAGGTCTTTTTGTATGTTGTAGGTCTATATTTGAATTTAATGATGATAACATGATAGTTTTGTGACATGGAAAAAACATTTTGAAACCCAAAAAAAATTGATAGTATATAAGTTGCTTGATTATATAATTTGGTATTTGTACCTTGGTCATGTACTTATGAGATGAAATCAAACAGTTCAAGAATAAAAATTCAGTTTTTGAGATGGTTATTAGTTTACTCTATTGATGAAAACCTCTTTTGGAATTTGAAAAATGCACTTTGGATGGAGCGATGCACTTTTGTTAATAACCTTATGAAATTAATGACTTTGGAAAAAAAGAAATGCTTTATGACACAAGAGGTCAAGCTTGAACCTTCACATCATTAAAGTACAAATCTTGTTTTTTTTTACACTAAATAAAATTTCTATGCCTAACATATGATTGTTGCACGTGCATTCTAAAAAGTCATTCAATTGAAATTCATATATTGGAAAATAAACTTGTAGGGCTTGTTTTGGTCTAAGGCCCACATGAATTAGATTTATGACAAAAATTTGAAGGATAAAATTTAGAAATACTGGAAATATAATAAACAAAAGTGCAAAAAATATAAACAATTAAATTTGATGGAAGTGAAAAAATTCACACATATAACTGGCACATGTAATTGGGCCAATGCAACATGTACATACATTGGTAATGGTCACAATGATCAACTATAATTACTTCCCATGTCTTCAACTTACAAATATAAAACTGAAAGGTGTCTTAGTATACCACTTGTATAAACATTGCGCAAGTGGCACTCCAACTTTTATCTAAACCTAATTCATTTAGGGTCTACTAGAATTGGTTTGGAATGACAATCATAAATATGCCTATGGAAAGAAAGGTAGAAAAGACAAGTTAGTTTGCAATGGCCATTTTTTTGATGTTTTAAGGTTGCTACGTTGCATATGATCACTTACAGCAAAATCGTATGGTTCCTTAAAATTCACTTGCACAGTAGACTTGCTTTCATCCCTCAAACTTACATACTCACAATCGAACCCAATGGTGGGATACAAGGGAGTTTTCAAGTTACAACGCATCAAATTGACTAACTTTTGATTCTTGGTGAAAAAAATCTCTTCTGTAATATAATTGACCCCTGCTCCCACAATGTCCCCCATAATGTACCTTAATTCAAAGTCCACCCCCAAACCTTGAATCACGCCTTCGTTATCATGTGGATATCATTTGTTTTTCCAAAATTGACCATTACTGTGATAGCCATTGGTGCTAGACGCACACCCTGGTGCGTAATCATTGATGAAGTTCTCATTAGTAAAGCCCACGGAAATAGTTGTAATCAAATTGACCTTGATTTTGATCTCAAAGTAATAGGACATTGTTTGCTCATGCCGGCTGACAGGTTTGAATAGCACCGCAAACCCATGGATAATCCTCATGCAATTGTTTACTATATTTGACATGTTGTGACAATCTACTTGTGGTGACCACCAAAACCTTGCTACAAGTTTTTGTGTTAAGCCATGTCTGTGGTTTTTCTTCTTCCATTTTATCATCTGTGTTTCCTTTTCCTCGCATAAAACATACACCTTGTAACCGCACCCACAAGCTCTTACACAAGGATACGCATAAATTGCAACCCTTGGGTGTTGTTTCTTCTTCCGTTTCATCATCTTTTTGCTCCCTTTCCAAGACTCCTTCCGTTTCATCATCTTTTTGCTCCCTTTCCAAGACTCCTTCCGTTTCATCATCTCGTTGCTCCCTTTCCAAGACTTTGGCCAATGATTCTCTCAACTTACCCAAGCATCTAATTATCTTCCAACTACAAATTGCCAACCCTATTACTACAGAAATCTTCATGCTTGTTATGTCCTTGTGAATTGGTGGTAGCACAGCAAAACCCGCACACACAAATGATCCTAGTACTGTTACTACTGAACACAGAAGTAGTATTGATGTCCATTGTAATTCCTTGTGCACAGAGCGCAACGCTACCACAATGAAAGTAGTATACAAGTCAGGGAAAGCAGCTTTTGCCCCTGAGATCACAGTGCCGATGGCGAAGAAAAAAAACAAGGTGTTAAAACACCCAAAACAAGCGAAGACTGTAGTGTAACTCTACAGCTGCAAAGGACTCAAATACTCCAGGAGGGGTTGCAATAGAAGATTGGGGGAACTGATAGTCAGTAGTGTAACCCAAGGGCGGTTGCAACCAACTTGCAAATGTAATCCCAGCTATGAGCGCACCCCCAACAAGAAGTGCATTTGCTGCATCGATGAAGACTTGTCTATCTCTGTATTGTCTTTCCAAGAAGTCTTTCACGTCAGAGCGTTACATAAGTCTATTGGTAATTTCTTCAAATTTCTCCTTGCGTTGTCTCTCCAAAAGAAATTTGAATTTTGAACGCTCCAAAAGTTTGCTGTTGCGATTTTGTTGGCGTTCTTTGGCATATTGAAGACATGTTTTGCCATTTCCATCTTGTAGGTTTGCTCGCAACCGTTCTTTCTCTAGACATAAAGCCTTCACCACATCTGGGTAACACTTTATAGTAGCAAAGTGTAGGGTTGTCTGCCCATTTTTGTTTCTCCCATTGAGGTCCACTTCTACTTCAAGCTTCAACAACTTGTTCACAATGTGAACATGCCCATTAATGGCAGCAAGGTGAAGAGGGGTGTTTCCACGAATGTTGATTTCATCAAAGGCTAATTCTCCAACACGCTTCAACGTAACATCCACTACCTCATCATGCCCTTCCTTACAAGCAAGGTGCAATGGCGTATTCTCCTCCTGGTTAGTTGAGTTGAAGTTCAACTTAGTTGTGCGCCTGTGGAATCTGAATCAGTAGTTTGTTTAGTAGCATCTAACGCCAACAACATGGCCACTTCTCATCTTGCCCCGCTTCAGCAGCAAGGTATAGTGGTGTATTATCACCAGCATATATCGCAAGTAAGTTCACTTTAGTTCTTGCACGCTCCAACAACTCCTTCACCACCTCCACATGCCCGTCTTCAATAGCCAGGTGTAAAGCTCCTGTTTAAACGGTTCAACCCTAACCTTTCACAAATACCACGCTCCCAAAACACCGTTATCACCTCTAGATAGCCTCCTTTAATAGCGAGGTGCAGTGGTGTATTTTCATCGTTGTTTTCCGCATCCAGTTGCAATTCAAGACCACACCCCAACAACACGTTGACCACCTCAACATGCTCTTCTTTAGCAGCGAGGTGTAGTGGTGTGTTTCCGTGAGCATTCTTCACTTCCGAGTCCAATGTGCTTCCAATGTGCTTGACAACGGTCCAACAAAAGTTGCACCACTTTCACATGCCCTTCTTCAGCAGCGAGTTGTAGTGGTGTGTTTCCGTGAGCATTCTTCACTTCCAAGTCCGATGTGCTACAACTTTCCAACAAAATTTGCGCCACTTCCACATGCCCTTCTTCAGCAGCGAGGTGTAGTGGTGTGTTTCCGTCTTTGTTCTGCTCCATGAGGTACGATTCAACGTGGTCCACCACAACATGTTCTAATAACATGTTCGTCACTTCAACACACCCGCTCTTGGTAGCAATGTGTAGTGTTGTGTTTCCACTGCAGCTGTTCTTCCTAGTGAGGTCCGATTCAGAAGTGAACTGCAACAACACCCTTACTACGGCAACATGTCCCTTGTCAATTGCAAGATCCAAAGGTTGTAAAAGAATTGGAGTTCTGAGCGGTTAAGTCAATCAAGCATGGATCTTGTTCAAGGAACCTCTCCACAACATTCACGTGCCCTGCTTGTGCGGCAATGTGCAAGGGTGTGCAACTTTCGTCATCTTGGACATTGATTTTGATTCCTGGCTCCCGAAAAAGCAAGTCGACAATTTTCAGAGATCCCATCCGTGCTGCAAAGTGTAGTGCTGTGAGATTGGTACTCCCTTCTTGTTCCATTGGTCGAAATGGAAGAAACTCATTCTTCCAATTTGATGGCATCAGCAGTTCGGGCGGTTTTTGATTTGTTGAAGGCATCCCTGATCCCATGTTGATGTCAATGTTTTGTACACAGAGCAACAACCTCACTATGGCTTCTCGATTATCAGCTTTTGATCGAGTAGCCACGTGTAAGGGTGCGAGTCCGTGGATGTCTTGCGCATTTATGTCAATGTCATCCCACTTGAGTAACTCCTCCACTACTTCCACACTGTTGCATTCCACCCCGTAGTGAATAGGGAACCTCTTGAAGTCATCGCTTCGGTTCAAATGACAGCCAACAACTGATGATCGCAGTGTCCTTTCTGCTTGAAGAAGCATCTGCACCACCTTGTATCTGTCTTCCTGTGGTCGTCTGCTTCCCAAATCGCGATCAGGATTCTCGTCGCCTTCGGCTACTAGATGGAGAGCTGTCAACCCAACGCGAGTTGTGGCATCAACCTCCACCCTTCGATCGTTTATTAGAAGCTCCACAACCTTTGGGCAAGCGAACCTTGCCGCCACATGGAGAGGAGTCATCCAATAATATGCGGTAGCATTCGCCCACACATTGGGGTGTTGAAGCAACAATTTGACGATCTCGCACGTTTCGTCCTTAGTTGACGCTATGTGCAGTGGTGTTCGCATAAAAAAACACCAAGAATTCACGTCTATTTTAGGATGCTCCAACAGGGCCTTTGTACATATTCAAAACAAAGACGGAATCAGTTGAAACACACACAAACCAGAATCCTTTTAGTTCTTTTGTTATGCATGAGTCATTCAATGGAAATGATTGTACCTTGGCAACTCCCGTGTCTTGATTATGCTGTATTGCTGTGTGGAGGGGGCGTTTGCCTCTCTTTTCTTCGTTCACGTTCACATTCGATCGCCTGAACAATAGGTTCCGCATCTCGTTTTCACTACCAGAAAATGCTATATTCCACAACTTCTTTTGTGCCATCCTGCTCGACTTCCGAAAGAAGTCACTCTCTCGTACACGACCTGTAGAGATTTTATAACTAGAACTTGAGTAGTCTGTGAAATCTAACCCACAATCAACGAAAAAAAACTTGAACGCCACCAAAACTAGATCCTCAGCAGCTAGAAACTCACTTCCCCAACGTATAAGTCATGACCTTGGGCTCAGCTAACACGCTTTGAATCAGCACTCGTGAATTTGATGAACTCTTGACGACCTGCAGGACTATCTTCACACAAACGTTGCTGATGAGTTCTGGTTTCAGGTTTCTTTTTTTATACATTGCAAGGAGAGTTGCTGATGACCATGACTGCCAAAGCTTTTTGGTTTGGTGGGGACCCTAACAGAGGTGGTACGTCAGAACTAAGAAGCACACTGCATGTTACTCCGAACTAGTTCTTTAACTTCTGTACCCTTTTCCTTAAATGATTTCTACTTAAACTAGACACCCATATTTTTTTGCTAACGAGGACCCAACTCGCAGACATATTCTGAGGAGGACGTTGCTGGCGGAAATCACTTACGTCAAGGTGGATGGGTAATCGGAGCGCCGTAATACAGAACTGGAGAACCCATGTGGCTTTTCAGGTACCACCAGGCAACTGTAGTGTGCCTGGAATCAGTTTTGTGGTCAGGTTCTGCGCCGGAAATACCTGTGCAGCGGTAAAGAGAAGCTGTTTCCAAGTTCTATTCACCACTGAATTTTAATTTAATTCAATTTTTTAGTTCATTTGGTTGATGCTAAACTTGAGTGATTTGGAGTGTCCTAGTACTGGAATGCAGGACCCAAGTTTTTTTTCCTCCACAATATACTTGTACTGCACTGAAAGTCATGTTTGTCGCAGTGGTGTTTTTTTTTCAATTTCCTGATGGAGCCATGGGAGCTATGCATCACTAGGCAGAATCAGCTCACTGGCATGTTATGTGAAAACTGTGGTGTGTTCATGGAATGTAATAACCTTTGTATGAGCTTTTTTGTGCATAAAAACGACCATAGAAGTTGGACATTATATGGTGTTAGTACTAAAAAAATTGCAGAAGGCAAACACTCAGGAGAGATGGAACCACACCCTATTCGATAACCGAAATAATGCCACATAGTGGGTTTTTTTTTGAAAAACGTATGAGACTCCATTTGCTCATTCATTCCATTTGTTGGGCCCTGCCTCAACAGGGGACAGGAACCCTGGCATTGGGTTGTTCAATTCCATTTGCCCATGGAGTTGCTTGGCTTTGCTTTGTTTGATGACCATCTTTCAAATTGATTTGAACTGTATTAAAGGTTTTCCAATCATCATGATGTTCCCAGAAATTTCATGATGTGTGCCAAAAAGTCCAAAGTTGTGCTAGTGAGAAAAAGAAATGATTTTGATGAGACATCTAGGGGTAAAAATGAGAGACAAAGAAATACAAATAAATGAAAAAGTGAAAAGTTTAAATAACCATTCTACCAGAGTACCTAGACCTTGGGAACATACTATATTATAGCAAGTCATCACTCAAAATTGAGAAGTTTCTTCCTTGAACCAGATACATTTTGGAATGCCGTGTTGAGAAGTCAGCCCTAAGATGGGCTCTTTATTTATTCTTAACAAATTATGGCCCATTACAAATTCTAAAAGATGTTGGAACTTGGGGAATTTGTGTGATGCCCTCAGGGTACACAAAAAG
>Ga0209611_10007964_pt1 | contig 16796 bp, 5 predicted proteins | sample S1TSphgellanicum_3_FD_187693 | JGI IMG/M metagenome (GOLD analysis project Ga0209611, IMG submission 187693) | Host-associated microbial communities from peat moss isolated from Minnesota, USA - S1T2_Fc - Sphagnum magellanicum MG (SPAdes) (version 2) | ecosystem: Host-associated > Plants > Peat...
TGTCCGTCCCAATTAAGGGGATGGATGAAATGTCCGTCCGGCTTGATGACGGGACAAATTTTGGGGAAGTTTTTTTTCTTTTAGCTACTGTCCGTCCCGATTAAGGGGATGGATGAAATGTCCGTCCGGCTGGATGATCACAAAATAATAATAAAAATAAAAAACACATAAAAATAAAATAATAAAAAAGTTAAAAGTTTCTTAAAAAACTAAAATGTGAACCAAGTTTAAAGAAACCGAGGGACTTCACAGTGGCCGAAGGTCACGGGCACCCGCTAGTATGTAATATAGAAGGACCCTGTTTTTTTCACTTTCATATCTGGTATGTAGCCAAATTTGGCTAAACTATTTCTGGATCATCACCACTTCATGAATCCATCAACCATGATGCTCCCAATTGTGTTCCCAAGTGTGTTCCCAAAAGCACCACACAAATCACCTCTTCAATCTTCATGTATCCTTCAACCATTTGTGGATACCTCAGGCTTGTACAAGAAGGTGGCTGCCAAGTCCATGCTAATAGTTGCTTTTGTAGAAATCTTCAAAACATATGGGCTCTCCATACATTAATAGCTAAGGCTTTGTGGTACAAAGCCAAGAGGAACCCCACATCTTTCCAAACCCTATTCAACCTTTAGACATCAATCCACTTTATGTTGTAGGTTAGAGTAAAATACTAGATCATTTCTTCAAGACTGTACACAACAATGTGTCTTTATTTTTAAGCAAATTATGTCCTTTTTTTACAATGTATTCAACTAGTGGCAATCCATCTACCCAAGTCCAGTGCTTTAGGTCAAAGTGTAACTAAAAGAATAGGCACATAAACATCCTCACACCCCATCAATTCAATAGACAATAAGAAAATAAAATAAGATGATCAATGGCATGGACTTCTCAACAAACAAGATTAGCAAATTTATTTATACAACAACCTAAAACTTTGATTTCTAAGTCACAATTTGAGATTAAAACATTTTGAGTTTACTTTTATGAACTATCATTGTCCTCATTCACAATTCCATCACACAAGAAATTCAACTACAACCCAATAACATCCATTTTGACCACAAGGTCCTAATTTTGCCAACAATATAGAATAGTAAACAATCACAACACCAAACCCACACAATATAGATAGATCAAACCTTCTTCTATAACCCATAATTCTTATAAACCTCCCACTATTCATAGGAAGCTTATATAAGAAATCAATACTCGCTAATCATGACTGCAATAAAAAATTTTAAAATGTGCATATGTAAAAAATGATGAACTTGACTTCTCCCGAAGTTCTCATTTTTACAAGTTTTGCTTCCTCTCAACACATAGAAAATCAAAACACATATTCAAGCATTCAAAATCATATAGGCAAGCTTTCAAACCCCCTATAGTTTTTCACCACCTTCATATGCCTCTACACTAAGATCTTCTACCATAAGCATCAACAAGCAATCCTAATTTCTTTCTGTATTAAAGATATCAAGAGAGAATATCAAACTTAACTTGTTGACACCATTCTTCTCTTTAACGAGACATAGAAAAATCCCTGCAAACATATTGTCAACTTAAAAATATTTGGAGAAAAGGTTTAGTTTGCATCAAAACCACCTTAAAAATTTGTTTGTGCTCACCAATAGCCTCCAAACACATCAATGACAAATGATACATCGCAACTCCAAAATTTTAAAAACCACACAAAATTCATCAACAAATTCCACACACTTAGCAATTAATAATAATAATAATGGAAAACCTAGCTTATCCCACACATTACACATCATCATAATTGTACATCATCTCCAATGTTTTACACAAATAGTAGTTCACAACCCCTTTATTGATTTTGATGAAAAACAAAAAGTTCATAGACTCCTTCAACACTGCTCAAAGAGATAGCCCATTCATGAAACATATGGCCAACTATCTCAACCTTAAATCCATGTCACAAAAATACAATATTTGCATTTTCCTATAGAAGAGGTGAAATGATGTTTTGTTTGTTCATTTCTTTACTAAACAGACATGCATTTTTTGCCATCTTCTTATGACTTGCAACTATCCTCTTTCAAAAGCTCATAGGAACTAAAGTATATGAACTACTATTGAAACAATGAAATCTTTCTCCTCTTACAACTAGGCAAATACGTGTCTAAGGTGCACACTACTAACTCCAATATCCTTCTATTGTCATTTTAAAATAGCACCAACCATTCACTAGTGATTATTTGTGTGGGAGAACCAAATTCAATCATCCAACTATTGAACAACTTTGCAACCATTGTTTACCAAATGCATTATCCCTCTTCCTCCATTTAATAAGTTTCTTTGATCTCATTCCAACTTTTGAAGTATTTATGCATTCCATAGATCCCCCATTATTTGTAAACCATTTCAATGCAAATGTTGAACCCTTTTAATTAACACCCCAAACTCTTGTCCACAAAAGACTATTAACCAACATATTTTTACATTTCTTATGTCCTCACATTATTTAAGCAAATTAAATCTAAGTGACTTGCACATGTGTTTCCATGCCCTTGACTTTTGATCTTGCAAAGATTCAATGTCCTTGGACTAAGACCTAATATACCTCTAGAATTCATTGTTTGTGCTTAGACAAGCTTGTTTTGTTCATTTGATATTTTAGGAAATTCAAGTTTAAAATTTGATTATCTTAGTTTTAGGTCTATGAAAATCCATTTCACAACAAATCATTTAGTGCTTCCACTAGGTCCAACAAACTTAAACCTCCTTTCTTCCACTTACAAAATAATTAACCCAATTGATTTTGCTTTTTATAGCATGTTCATGTCCACACCATAGATAGTTTTAAAATCATGGCCTTGCATTCATGAATTGTTCCTATTAATGTTGTTTACATTGCAAAAATAATCACAACAAAGATCCCAAAATCAAGTTAGCAATTAATACTCAACCTATTTGAGGGAAATGAATAGTGCTCTAATATTTAATTTCCTCAAGTGATTTTATCATCCAAGAATGAATCCACATCTTTGACCTCCATCACTACTACAAAATGTGGGTGTAGTTCACTAGTCCCCATTCACTAGACCAATGAATTCACTACTTCCCCACTATGTCCCATTCATTATAACCAATTAATTCACTCATAATCCATTGAAATCACTTGGCATACATGGACACCGTTTATTGTAGTGCATGTTGAGCCCAAAGGTCATGCCTAATAGCTTAAACATCTTTCCTTTTACTACCCACGTCCATTTTTGTTTCCCAAGCCACCTTAGTCTAAATTGTGAAATATCCTGTTAAACAACCATATATATTTTTCTCCTAGTTAATTTCTAACCTTGAAATCTATAAAAACAATTCAACAAGTCTAGTTTTTTGTCAACATTTTCTTCATCTCCCCATAACATCAATGAAGAATCATTTGCAAACTAGGAAATGATTTATTCTTTCTTTTTGGCATTATAATCCCCTAATATCTTTAGCATGCATAGCTTGTTTGAGCATGACATTAGGACTTCCCACTATGAAAAAAAAGTAAAGGGCAAAGGGAAAACCTTATTTTGACTCCTTTCTTTATTTTGAATGTGGGCACATGATTTTGTTGTTGAGGTAAATGGCAAATTATGCATCATGAAAAAGATGTCTAACCATGTCTACAAAATCTTTCGTCCCTAACTTATCCATAATTAAAAACAAAAATCCCCAAGACACTTTGTAATATGCCTTTAAAAAAACCAACTTTAAGAAGGTCATGTCTTGTCTAAAGCACAAAGCCTAGTCTATTGTTTCATGGGTTAAAAGCACATTGTCTAGAATATAGTTAAGAAGGAGGAAAACAATTTGGTCATGAAAACTAGTTGTAAGCATAATTAAAGGGCCTTCACAAAAAAATTGTAAGCCATTTTTAATAACAAGATGGGACATTAATTTTCAAACATTTTTTATCACCCATAAGTTTAGAAAACGAATCATGAAGCCCTAGGTAACTCCCTCAAGGAATCTTCCTTTTTTTATTGAATTTACAATCATCATATATTAAAATTTTACTCCAATGATGTTCTAAAAATGCACATAAAATTCCACTACATTATCATTCAATTTATGAACTTTACATTTAGCCATGGCATTAATATTTTAGAATAACTCTTCCATAGTGAAAAGTGCTAACAAAATTTGATTCATATCCTATGAACTTCACAACTAGCAAATAGCCCATCATCCTATTTCTTAATCCCATAGTTTATATTGAAATAATGGTTCCTTCATATAGGTCCTTGTAAAAGGCAAATTCAAGGTTCTTCAAGATCATCAAAGATTTCGACCTTTCTATTTTCTTTTTTTTTAAGGACAATAATGTTTGCACATGTATGTTTTGTTCTCCCATTATCAAGAATTAAGACAAAAATTGCACCGATTGCCCTTGGGTGGAGTCATACTAACATGTACCATTAACAATCATAACCATTGTTTAATTTTTTGAATTTTGGATTGTAAGAAAATTATAAAATTATAAATAGAATTATTTTCTATAAAACTTTATTGTAAACACATTATGTAAATATCATAAAAATTTGGAAGCAACCTAATGAATGAAAAATACATAATTTACACTTTTAAGGACTTGTAACCATTACTTTAAAACAAATTTGACACTAAAAGCACAATTTGAAAAACATTTATGACATATTTTGAAATATTTTTTAGTATACACCTTAACATAATAATATCAAGAAACTTTAAGGATTTTTAATGTTTTTTTAAAGACATTTAAAAGTTTTTAAAAATATTCTTCAAAAAACAATGAAAAGCAATGGTCTAAAAGGGCATGTGTCCAACTCCTTATTGCGTGGTTGGACCCCCTTTGCCATCCATTTGATTTTGGATTGAACTTCTATGCCCTTAGCCTTTATATCTTCCATCAATTTCATTTTCTTTTATAAACTTCCTATAAGTTATTGCAAACAAACATTCTACACATTCTTTTAAAACTTTTCCTAAGCTTGGTTTAGATCTTGCTTAATTGTCACTTTTGACATCGTAAACTTGATAAACTTTTCTTGCCAAAAAAGGATGTTATTTTAGTTTTTCCTCTTTGAATCTACATAGTTTTTTTTCCACCTAATCAAAAAATTGTATGTTCATATTCCTATAAGATTTTCTTTGCAATTGGTTACACACTTTCACATCAATGAAGATTGGGGGTGCAAATAGGATAACATGAACCATCGCCTATTTTTTGATTACTTTTGTGACCACTTGTGAAAAATATTTTTAGAATATTCTTGGAATGTTCTTGAAAAAATCTTTGAAAAAATCTTTTTAAAAAACTTGATTTTGCTTCATATTATTTTATAAAGGTTATAATTAAAAATTGGAAAAAATGTCATTTAAAAAAAATTCACATCCATTTACAAGTCCTTTTACTGCTTAAAAGTAAGTGTTACAATGTTTAATGAATGTTTTTGTTATTTTTTACTCATTGGATTAATTTCAAATTAATTCACATGTTCCCATGATATATTAAGAATACAACTATATAAACAAATTGTACAATTTCAACATCAAATTAAATTACAAACTTTAAAACATGAAAAAACCAAGCAAACATTACACTTGTTATGGTATGTGTTATTGTGACTACACCCTTGGGTGATGATCAAATGTCACACCATCCTTCCAAATTATTACATATTTTAGAGCTTTGAAAATAACACCCCCATTATTGGTAGTGCCTAAATAGGCATGATATAACCTTGCTAAACAACATTTGTTCCCTTTTCGTACATTGTCCCATGAAGATTTAAAATTATCCACTGAGTACATGCATTCTTCAATATTAATGACTACCTTCAATGCTTCTCACACCATTTTTTCTAAATTTTGGTAATTCACCCAAATTCACACACAAATGATTTGTCTTCTTGGGCTTCCACCATGTTGAAGTCTCCACATACAAACCATTTACAATCCTTCAAGCTTCTATGATAAAACCCTCTTAGGTGATCCCATAATTGACAATGATATGAAAAATCATTAAGAGCCTAAACATTCAAGACCTTCACATCTTTTGCAAGGAGACCTTTCAACCTCAACTACTATGTTATGTTATCAAATGTTGTGTCATGTTTCATGACCAATTTAATCCATTTGTTGTCCATAAGTATGAATGTTGCCCCTACATGTTCCTTGGTCATTAAAATGGTTCATATATTTTGGTGATGCCTTTGTCACCAAACACCTCATCCATTTCCAAATGTGGTACACCAAATTCATCACTTTTTCCTTTAAGTTTGTGTTTTTGTAAAAAAACAATGTTTGCCGAAATGCAAACAAGTTTAAGCATGCCATTATAAATGTAACAAATGCCTTGTGTCTTACATTTTTGGGTCAACTTAATTCCAATGTGAAAAAAGGTCAATTTGTTTACTTAAATATGTTGTTAATATAGTATGGAAGCATGTGGTATGATTTAGAATGAATCTAATGAAGATAAAATATTCAAAAACACTCATTAAACATTGTAACACATGTTTTTTTAACATTGTAAGGATTTTAATTTTTGGGGAGATTTTTTGAAGGTGACATATTTTGAAAGATATATTTTAAACATATATTTACATAATAGTATAATGTAACATTTTTTTAGGTTGTGGTAAAATTTCAATGATTTTAAAAAGAAATTGGGAATAGTTTTTAAAAACACACCCAAAATGATGGGTGTTGTTTTTATTAAATTTTTTACACCAACCCAAGGTGTAAGCTTTGGACATGAAGCCTAAATTTACTTACCTCATGTTCAAAGTTCAACTCCTTACATTATAAGATTAAAAAAACTTCATATTTATACATGTTATTATGGGGAAACTTTTGTTTGATGAGCCTCTCACATTGATTAGTTTTCAACATGTTTTTCTTAAACCCTTGCATGTCAAAAAACAATTATCGATTGTGTTCTCCTTTCACAAAAGTAGGGGCTAACTACCCTTTAATAGCAACTTTAATTTCACTACACCATAACTTGACATGTATGAGTAGAACAAAATATGATTAATGACCAGACCTAGTTGTGTAATTGTATTTACCATGTTTTTACCTCTGGACATAAACTTGTAAACATGAACTTACTACACAACTAACAATTTTTTTGAAGGTGGTCAAACCAAAGTTTTATTTATTTTACAATTTGAAATCAATATTTTTCAATAAAGTAAAAAAGAAACATTTGGAAGGCAATAACCATAAAAACTTGTAAATAAACAAAGAAGAAAATAATGCACAAATAAAAGAAAATACATTCGAGCTTTTCATTTAATATATATTTTTAAATTTTTTTAATAATGCATAGCTTATGTAGCCCATATGTAAGTTTGCATAGATCCTAAATAGGACCAAGTACCCCTAAATAGCTTTTAGGAATTCCTACAAACCCTAGATAGCCTAAATAACCCCTATGTAACCTAGGAAACCCATATATAGGTAGACCATAGGTAGGCTATAAATAGGCCAATGACCATGGTAACTTAGGTAGCCTTTAAATATGAATGAAATAACCTCTAGATAGTTTGTAGGTAGCTTATGTAACCCATATGTAACCCCTATGGAAACTCGTTTGGCACTTAAGTAACTCATATATGTAGCCCCTAAGTAGTTTAAGCAACCTTTAGGTAACCAAAGTAGTCCCTAAATAGGCCCTTGGGTACTTTACATAACTTAAGATTTTTTACATAATCTAGGTAACCCTTGAATAACCTCAGAAACATTTAGGTAATCTCTAGGGGTAAGGTGAAAACACACTACAATGGCCAAAAAATGTTGTTATGAATATTATTTTTTGAAATTTTATGACTTTCAACTTCCACCAAGCCAATATTAAAAAAGGTTTTCATAAATTATACTCAAAATAAGGTAGTTCAATTGCCAAATAATGCAATTATCAAAGGGAATTACATTTTTTCAATTAATATTAAATGATTAAAGAGTATTTTTGAAAAATAAAACCTATAACTATATACTACAAAGTGCAAATATACTTTAAAAGTGATTCAAGTAATTGCAAAACTTGATGAAACATTTAATTATATATATTGAATATGAGTTGATTATACCATTTCAATTACAATTGAAAAGTTTGACTCATGTGATTTCACAAAAAAACATATAGACAAGTTTTTTTTTAAACAAACATAAATGTCTTAAAAAACAAATTGTTAAAAAATTACTTTCATTTGAAAAATAACAAGAATTATGTTGGAAGCCTTTGTATCAAAATTCATTAGGTAGTTTAGGCAACCCCTAGGCAGGCATTTAAGTAACCTTGGTAGCCCTTAGGTACGTTTTTAAATACCATAGATAACTTAAGCAACCCTTAAGTAGGTCTTTAAATACAATTTAACTAGTCATTAAATAACCCCTAGGTAGTTTAAACAACCCTTACACAAGCCTTCAAGTAGCATCAATAGCCCTTAAATAATTTAAATAACATTTAGTGAACCCCTAAGTGACACATAGGTAGCCTATGTGGCGCTTGAAGAACCCCTAGCTAACCTATATCACAAGCTTCATGGGTCCATTCTAAACTTGTGCAAAATTTATTATTTTATAGGTTCGTATTATTTAAACATGAATGTTGCACATTATTTAAACATGAAAGTCATGTGCACAACTTTCATGTGTAAACAACAAAAATAAACATATAACATCTATGTCTAAACAATATGAATAGGCATATGACATTCATTTTTAAACAATGTGCATGACATCGATGTTCAAACAATACAAATAAATGAATTACATTCATGTCTATTCCATACAAACTTATGAAAAACAAATTTCACACAACAATTATTGCCAAATCATGACCCATGAAGTTTGTGATGTAGGTGATCTAAACAACTTTAATTAGACCTTTATATATGTCTTTAACTAAACAAAGTAACCTAGGTACCCTCCAAGGTAGCCTAGGCAACACCTAGTTAAGCCCCTAAGTAGCCTAGGGTAAGTTGAGTATGTCATTTAAATAGATTTGAAAAGACGATTATTAAAATGCGGTTACATTTTGTGTTACTTTCTTAAAAAAATTGGTGCAATGGTAAGGACTTGGCCCCTTTATATGGAGGTGCCAAGGTTTGAATCCTTATTCTTGGAACCTATTTACTTTATTTTCAACTAAGTACTTTATGTGGTTAATCTAAGTTAAAGTGTCTAACCTATGCCACCTAAGCTTTTACCTAGTCCATGTTTTTTACCTAGGGGACCTAATTAGGTAGGCTAAATGGCCTAGCCTAGGTTTTGACATGGTGCCATGTCAAATGAATAGGTGTCATGGGATGAATGGTTAGATTAAATGGATATGTATTATATCTTTGTTTTTTGAATATGTTAATCCAATGAGCAAATATGAATGATCAAAATATAATTATATGATTTATATGATTATGATCATAGTCATGAATGGAAGTTTTGACTAAGGAAAAAAATACAACAAGTAGATAAATGAACTATACATATTGTCTAACTAATCATGTGGTCAACTATGTCACTTATGATTACAAACTTAACCATGGGTGTAATATGCAATGTTTTGGTGTAGTGTTTTAGGCAAATTATTTTCCTTTTTAGCAAATGACATTTTAAAGACATCATCCATTTCTTTATGTTTTTCTCCCACCATCTTTTCATTGTTTGAACACAAATTTAGTGACAATTTTTGTCAAGGTTTTTATTTCACATATTTACTTCAAATCAATATTTTTGTATATAAGTGATAAGGTTAGGTAATTACTAAGTAGGTTGAAGGTAGCTTGGCAAGTACTTTGTAGGAGATAAAAGTTAAATAGGTAGGTAGGTAAGTGGTTAGGTATGTATGTAAGAGATAGCGGGTGGGTGGTAGGAGGTAAGTAAATAGGTAATTAAGTAAGTGGGTAGGTAGGAGTAGGAGGTACATAAGTAGGTTGGTAGGAAGGAGGTACATTGGTAGGTATGTGTGACCTTATATGAATTATCTTGTGAGATTTTTCAAAAGCTTGACATGGCAAACCCCACAAATGTGCAATCTAATAGTTGAACATTTATTTAAGTAATCAAAAACCTCAACAAGTAACTTACTTAGGCCAAAAAGCCATAGACAGTTCACAAATATGAGCTTTATCCAAGAAGCATAAACACAAACATACATGAATAATGAAGAGATAAAAAATAAACCAAAAACCTTATTAATGGAATATTTCTTTAACTAGAATCATTTTTCTTCCTTGAAGTAATCGCTAGCTTTACCTAGTTGAAAAACACTACCTTTATAAACATGTGAATTTGATGATAACAAAGAGGATTGAAATATATGTAATCAATTTGTATGGTTTGATTCATCTTTCTAGATCACTTCCCCCTTGTTCTTCTCATTTTCATGGAATACACTAAAACTTTTTATTATGGGTAAAGTTCAAGGCTTTGGGCTTTTTTGAATGTAAATAATTACTTTGATTTTTTTTTGCCATACCCATTAGGCATGAGAAAAAACGAAAAAAAAAATCTATTTCACTTGCAAGCATTTTGTTTTCTAAGAAGCCATGTCAAATAACTAAGGAAAAAATGTGTGGGGTAACATGCCTTTCAATTACATTACAAAAGTTTAAATATGCTTTTATTGGTGTTGGATGGTTAACCAAGTGTGAAAGGTTAAAACTATTGATTCTATATCCATGTTAATAACAACCAAATTGAAATCAGGTCTAATTTTTGAAACCAATCCTAAAACCAAAATCAACATTTATATATTTGAAAAATTGGACCCAAAATTCGATTTTTGATTGCATTCAAATGTGAACCAAAATTAAGATTTTTGAAAATATATATTGGGAAGAAAAAACTAGAATTGGTGGATGAGCTAGGGGTTACAAAAAGTTAACTACTAATTTTAATCCAATTTACCTAGAATGAAACATGGTCTGATTTTTAGAACCAAAATCAAAATTTATTATTTTGAAAAATTGGACCTCGAACCAAATTCCTAGATTCTAGTTATATGTGGAACTAAAATTAGTCAATTTATTTTTCAAAATAAGAACTAGAGGTTTTTCAAAAACATGAAGAACCAACACTAGTATTTACATGCTAAAACACAAGCTTGCCATTTTTGAAGAAAAACTTGAACATAATTTCCATAACATGCATTCCATTATATGGAGGTGATGGGCAACCTTTTTGTTTTGGGCAAAAAATAACCAAAAGGTGACAAATGTGAAGGTCTTGTGATAGCCCTATTATAAAATTGAAGTTAAAAATAAGGTCAAATTGCTTAATCCACCTTACTCCCAAGTGGGTGCATCGCCACCTTTTAAAAACCCTAAACCATTTTATCACCATTGTTTTTATCCATGTTGATGTTTAATCACCATCATCATATCCATTTCAGAGGAGCATTTTGCCATCATGTTATGTAGTGATAAACTTTGTCACTAACACTAGAACAACAATAGAGTAGGCATCACCAACATCTTGCAACACTAGCACAACTAGAATTGGCCAATTGACATTTTTTACATTGGGATTTTATAAGTAATGAAATCCATATACATGGTGATGGTAGTTAATTTAATAGAGCAAGTTATTGTAACAATTATTTGAATGATTTTGTTTCAAAAAAGGTTGGGCTCATGGACTTTAAAAGCTTATGGTTGGATTGGATTTGGAGCAAATCGAGATTTGGAAATCAACAGTTGAATTGGGAGAGATTTGGTGTACGAATTGGTCTAAAACTCCGAAATAATGATTAAGAAGGGATTTGATTGTTGTGGGCTATGGGCACCAGGCAACCATTCTAACAACTACTTGCAAGTTACAACAATCAATGAAATGTTATTTCATGAAACAAGGTTCAAAATTTTATCAAATTCCAAACTTCTATCACTTTCAATCATTAGACTTGTAGGTATGGCTTTGGTGACCACTTTTCTAAATTTTTAAGTTCAAGTTTTTTCTTCCCAATTCTACATTTGAAACTTACTGCTTTTAATCTTGCACTTATGGGATTTCGAGATTTGGAACTTGGAATTCGTTGAAGTATGAATGGTCATTTGGGTTTCAAAGGTTAAGGTTCAAGTCTCAAGCTTCTTTGTGGAGGATTATGTGCACAATTCGACAAATCAACACATTGTAGTCTTTCATTGCTTAGGTTTTTAAAAGCTTCATTCATCATTTGATTCTCAAGTGGATGCTTGAAAATTCCATGTTCATTACACCATCTTTTTCAATATTTGAGGTTTGTAGTTCCTTCCACCTTATGGTTTGATTTCTTTTCCCATCTTTGATTTTCAATGTATGAACAATTAAAGTTTAGTTAGGGTTCAAGTTTCCAAATTCAAAACATTTCAAAAATTTGCTTGTATGATCTAACTTTTAAACTTTGTGGAATTTATTTTTTGCAACTTTTTTATATTTAAAGGGTTTGGAGCTTGTTTTTGAACGTTTTAAGTCTTCTCAACACTATAAGCTTTCTAAAATCAAAACCTTGCTATCAATTTTGTTGAATTATTTCCCTAGTAAGCACCATGGCCCTTCTCCAAATTCCCAAAAATTTCAAATTCAAGCTTTTTTACCTTTTGTTGTTTCAAGATGGAGTTGGGTCATCTTTTTCATCACTACTGTCTGAGAACAACCCACCCATTATCTTATATGATACGTCTATTAAAGATCTATGCAAGTAAATTTTTTTTTAAAAAGGAAGCTTTATGAAGGTTCCAAACAATTTTAGGATCCTTTGGCTAAATATGTTGTTGATGATAAGGGGGAAATTCATCAGGTTAGGGTTTAGATGTGCACATCATGCTAACCACTAGAAATGCAAAGTTTCCATGCTTAGTTTTGATGCAAGTTATTATTACATGAACAAAAATTATGTGCATTCCAAGAATGAAAGATAATACATTATTGGTCAAAGACCTTCTAGGTGAAAACATGTTAAAATACATAATTAAATGTCCTTGATTTGTAATCTAAAATACAAAATTAGATAATTTTTGAAAAAAACACAATTTAAAACTCATTTTGAAACGATGGTGCTTTCCATTGAGTTTATATTAAATTGAATACAAAATTTGAGAAACTTTGGAATAATAAAAGTAGGGTATAATTATTTTTGAATTTGATTGGTCAATATGGTGTTCAAAAATATTTTTTCATTAAAAAATTTGATGAAATAAATTTATGTGAAGTTATAACATAAAGATCATTATATATTCAAAGGAAGGAAATAAATAAAATTTATTTTCCCTTTGGTAGAATATATTTGACACATACTTGAAACAAATGTTACATGCAAAAAGTAGATTTCAAAAGCTATTTACATTTTAAAAAGTCTACTTGAAACCTATTTTTACAATGTAAATTTTAGAAATTAATTCATAGTAGTGAAGAAGTTTTTTTTTATCATTTAAATAAAAAAATAAATGTATAATAATTTTATGATGGGTTTTGGTTTTATTTCTTGTTAGCTTGACAAGTAGACTACTAAGGTAATTGAATTGTATACTTTACCATGCTTTCACCCTTCTATCTTGGACCTACTTTAGTGTGATATTACCTCTAAGCACAAATGGAAGTATGTCAAATTTACTACTCTTTATTGCATCCTTATTCATGGTCATCTAATGATTAATTTTGAAGGCTTCAAAATCTTATCCTAGATGTTCATTAAAGTGAAGAATGTTCAAAGGAAACATTGGAGTGATCCATCTAGTTGGGGCATGGTAGAGGTCATGCATAGTGTGTTACTAAATGCTACCAAAGCTGCATTTGCATATGTTGCTTACATTAACATTTTTGTTGATGAAGTGATGACAATTGAAAATATTCAATGTTTGTCCATCCATTTGTATGTTATTCAAGTTTTGAAGCGGATTCCAACCTTTGTGTTGAAACAATTGGGGTCCTTGCCACTTCTAATAACATATTTGCTCTTATGTTTGTTTGGATTTTGGTGGCTTAGGACTAGAAGAATTGGGAGTTAAGTTTGTCAGCATGGGTTATGATGGGAGCAAAGTATTCTAAGGTGATTGAGCTAGTGTGACATTATGGTTCAAAGAAAAAATTGTTCATTTTCTCATCAAATTCCATTATTTTGTTCATAAGACAAATTTGGCGGTGGTCATTTTGCCAAAGCTAGATATAGTGCATCAACTAGAAGGTATTTTGCAAGCACTATAGGCTTCTTTGCTCATTGTCCAAAGAGATTCTTTTAATTTCTTAAACTTGTTTACTTGATCAACATTAAAGGAAACAAATTGTTCAAGAATGTGAAAACCTATGGGATCTTTATGTTTTTGCAAAATATTGGTTTTTAATTATCAAAATGTATGCAAAGAATTCCAAAAGTGATGCAACCCTGAAGAATTTGAATTTTTTGTGTGATGTTGAGTTCATTTTTGGGCTTCCATGTATCCTTTCGATGCTTAAATGTGTGCATGCATTGATCAAAATTGCACAAAACAACGATGTGTTCATGTGTGATTTTGTGGGGTTCATCAAACTGGCCCAACATGAGCTATATTAGTTATATTTTGATTTTTATGCCAAGTATGAAAATTTTGGCATTTGATGAGTTTAATTTAATCTAAGCTTTAATGTCGCAACCCTAGCTTTGGGTTCGCAACCAAGGCAAAGGGGTTACAAGGTTGCAAAACAAAAGGAAATCCGAAAGTCCAAGCAAAAAAATCATAAGGGTGTGAACCAAGAAGAAACCCGAGAGTCACATCACATACTCCCAGTAGTGTAAGAAAATGTGAAGGAGTATGAAGAGTGAACCCTCACACTCCCGAGGCAACTCCCACTTTGGGAGATGGAGTCCTGATGGACTTCCAAAATTTCAGAGAGCAATTTCAGGGGTGAAAACACAATGGCTTGTGGCATTTTTTATATCATTAGAAAGCTCTTGGAATGTAGATGTTTAAAATGGGCTTGCATTGCTCATTTGGACATATGAAATACAAGTTATGGCCGAAAGAAGGGCTAGGTGTCAAACTGCTAGTTTGACTCCCGACCAAAAAAAGTCTGGAATCGACATGATTTACTTGGCTATAGAGGGCGTGCAACACACCATTGGAAAGCTCTTGATGAGAGCTACAACTTTGCTTCAAATTGCATCTTGATTCGAGGTCTGTTCGTGAAGTTATGGGGTTCCAAAGTTGCGGGAATCCCAATTGGCGTGATTTCGGGATTCCCACTTGGGAGTCCCGGGAGAGAAAAGCCATTTGGATGTGGGCTCCATGGCCAACCACAAAGTATACTATAAGGGGGAAGGTGGTGGCTTCCCCCAAGTTCGGGCCATGGTGAGTCTAATGTGTCCGTGTTGCTCGTGGCTTGTTCTAGCACCAAAGGTGCTCCAACTATGCACTAACCACTTTGTGTGGGTTGTGTGCAGGCTCGTGTGAGTGAGTGAAGCTTGTCAATTCTTCCTAGTCTTATCTCGGAGCTCCAACACACCCCTCTATGCCTCAAAGTGTTGTGAACTAGGGAGCGTGCCCCGACTCCTCCCTCTTCTGCTGTCTTCTACTTGGACTCACATTTGAGTTCTTTTAGGAGTTGGGAGTGCGTCATTTAACTATATACCTTTCCTTTGAGCTAGTTTTCTGATTTGAATGGTGGAAAGGACGATGTATACCTTGCGTTTTCATTTGTTGACCATAAATACCTTATTTACCAATCCTATGTTGATGGTTGTGGAGAAAAACAACTTGTCACCAAAGATGTTTTTAACTAGGCCATAAGCATAGTAAAAAATGAATGCAAAGGTGTAGTTCAAGGCCATATTTCAAAGCTTGAATGCCACTTCCCTCAACATGAAATGATGAGAGCCTTGGGTGTGATATATCACCAATTCTAGGCTACAAATGGACTAAAAGTAGAGGCGAATTTCCACCCTCACTTGAATGTGTTGAAAGCCACATTTGGTGTACCTTGCAAGGTGGGTGAAAATGGGGAAATTTTGCCTCCTTTGCTTTCAAATTAGAACCATGATGTGCAAACTTTTTTTTTAAGGTCACCATGCTACATAATGCAGAGGCAATTCAACCTTGTTATGCAATTTTGGTGCAATTTTTTAACATTTTCTAGCTTCAACCATTAGCTGTCAACATACATTAAGTTGGCTGAGATTGTTGTTGTCCAAGTGCTTGGTCTTGTTGAAGATGAACGTACATTTAGCACTGTAAGTTTCATGAAGAATAGATTATGAAATCAACATAACACACACTTGGATCTATGCACTAGATTTTATAACCAACATTTTTTTACTATGCAAAATTTTCGTATGAGCAAGCCATTGCCAAGTGGGTTGGCAAAGTTTACTATTGTGCATATGTGTAAGTGATAACATCAATGTTCTTGGAGCGTTGCAAAATGCACATCTAAGTTCCAAACTAAATTTGGATGTTTTGGGTGTCATGATTTTGATGTTATGATTCATGAGTCACTATTGTTCATATATAAACTACCTTGTTTTTATTTCAATCACTTGGTGAGTCTATTTTTGTTTACATTTTTTTTTTTTTTTTGTTTATTTTTTTTTTTTTTTTTGCTTGCATTGGTTGTTCAATTTGTGGCTATGTTTTTCCACACTCCAATGAATTATTTTTTCAGGAGTTGCATATCATTTGAGCTCTTGCGATGGCTTTAAAGATTGAATGAATGAGACGAAGGGAGTGTTCAATGAATGATATTAGTTTATCACAAGTTTGTTGTTGATATATTCAACTTACAATATTTAAAAACAAAAGTGGCTTTACGTTAGGGGACAACTCCTTTTTTTATTT
>Ga0209611_10007965_pt1 | contig 16794 bp, 18 predicted proteins | sample S1TSphgellanicum_3_FD_187693 | JGI IMG/M metagenome (GOLD analysis project Ga0209611, IMG submission 187693) | Host-associated microbial communities from peat moss isolated from Minnesota, USA - S1T2_Fc - Sphagnum magellanicum MG (SPAdes) (version 2) | ecosystem: Host-associated > Plants > Peat...
TAGATTTTAGATTAGGAGGATTTCTAAAAAAACACCTAACTTCTGCTCATAACTAACTCATCCCCAATCCAAAATCCAAAATCCAAAATCTAAAATTCGATGAATGTCGGATTAGAAAAGACAATGCACCAGAGAATTTTGCCGTGTTACGCCAAATAGCGGTGAATCTTTTAGGTAAAGAAAAACGTGTGAAAGCGGGGGTAAAGAATAAGCAATTTCTAGCAGGAATAGATGAGAAATATTTAATGAGAGTATTATCTCAACTCTCAGCCGCCTAAATTTACTGATAATTTACCTAAAAATATTATATTTACTATTAGTAGTAGCGATCGCCTTAAATCTCTACTCATAATGTCATGTTTAATTTTCGGGATTGGGAGTTAAAAAGTATTTGGAATTTTCTAAGGATATTGTTATTAGTTATTTCTCGGTTATTTCTCGATTAATTTTAAGGATCTGAGGGAAAAGTTCAGTTTTTTTTTAATAGTTTCAATCAAGCTTACCAAACTGTTAACAAATAAGATGCGTTTGCCCTGGTGTTAGACCTAGTCTAAGTGGACTTGTTGTAGGCGAAGCCTTCTCGAAAATTACCAAGAATCAATATCTGGTATGAGGGTCACCTTGCCAAAACGGGAAAATTGTACGCTAAGGCTGAAACCTCTATCCATCAAGCATTTGAGCGATACTTATTTTCCTTAACTCGCAAAGGACGCAACTGGGCGTAGATATAGCGAAGGTGTCATGAGGGGCAAGATAGGCTGAAACTCTTGCTATATGCTTATATTCAAAATAATACTTTGTCTTTCTTTATACGAATTATGGTATTCTGTTTATAGCGTTTTTTTGATTATTGAATTTTCTATTAAGTTTTTCATGGATGAAAATACAAAAAAAGAAGAGTTTAGTTATGCTTATATAAAGATAATTGCAGCATTGGCTGGGATAGAAGTGATTATTGCTGGTAGACCTTCAGATAATTCTGGTATTGATATTATATTAAGAGCACCTGGCGCAATAAATGGTTTGCTTTCTCCGTCAATAGATGCACAGGTAAAGTGCGTATCAACTGCTACGATAGAGGAGTTTTTTATAAAATATTCATTAAAAGTTAAAAATTATAAAAGGTTAGTCGCTCCATCTCAAGCACTTCAAATTTTAATATTAGTTATAGTACCTGAAGAAATTAATACTTGTTTAAGTATTACTGAAAGTGGGTCTGTCATACGCGCATCTGCTTACTGGTTGAATTTACAAGGGAAGGAGAATACAGATAATGATGAAACGATAACCATTAAAATTCCTAAAGAAAATTTATTTACCCCCAACGCATTAAAAACTATAATGAAGCAACAAGCAGAAAGGTATAAACAATTATTTTCTTTGGACGATGAAGGTATAATTGAATAAGGAGGTGAATATATAATATGGAAATAACAACGCTTGATGTAAAAAATATTGGATATATTTCTTCTGTAAAACTCTGTAATTACCTAGAGCAACATGGTTGGGTAAAAAAAAGACAAGCAGAAGGAATATCAGTTTGGACATATAAAAAAGGAAAAGAATTATTTGGAATTTTTGTACCTCTTAACGAGAACTTTGTAGATTACAACAATAGAATTGTTGAGGTTTTATATACCTTAGAAAAGGTTGAAAACAGACCTTTTGCTAAAATTTTAGAATCTTTACATAGCGTATCAAGCTTGGATTGATTTATATGAAGAGAATCAAAAAAGGGGTCAATTGAGCAGTGATTCCGAAAGTTAGGCTAAGGAATTGATGCGACGCTTTCAATAATGCAATGGGTGCTTCTAGGGGTCACCGTGCCAAAACGGGAAAATTGTACGCTAAGGCTGAAACCCTTATCCATTAAGCATTTGAGCGATACTTATTGTCCTTAACTCGTAAAGGACGCAACTTGTCAAAACTGGTCACCTGCTTCAAAATCCAAACATAATCACCCGTAAGATTGATATGCTCCCAACCTAAAGGTGATAAATGTTGCAAATGTTCTTCAGGGATATTTAGGTATTGAGCCTATAGCCTTGTAATTTTATGGTTGAGTCTGTCTATCCTTTAACCACTGTTCTACATCAGTAACCATAGTAGGGGTATTGCAACGATTCGTCAAAAATTCCGCCATTTGGACTGAAAAGCCCATCTGAAATAAGTAAAACTTATGAATCGACGAGAGAATCAGGCTTATAGACGGAGCCATTGATAAGTTTAGGTTAAGTGTGTGGAGTCAGTGACGAAAGCATGGGGTTTTCGGTCATAATGTTATGTAATAGTAGCTTTCTACTCTACTATCAGCAGGGAAGGTATGGAGACGCGGAACCTTTGTACCTTCAGGTTTTGGAATTGAGAAAACGCCTGCTGGGAGATTCACACCCCGATGTTGCACAAAGCCTCAACAATCTGGCATTACTGTACGATTCCCAAGGCAGGTACACTGAATCGGAATCTCTACTCCTCCATGCTTGGGTAATTTCGAGCCAAACGTTAGGAGCAAATCATCCTAAGACTATTGCAACATGGAAAAACCTAATGCTGTCCACTTGCCCTAACTAAGTAGTTAAACAAAACTATTTACACATCCTATTTGGCTCTGTTTCTTGTCAAGCAAAGGATACAGATTTTTCAAATAGGAAATTAATTTTGCACAGGTACTTAGACGCTACTGCTGCCACTACCCCAATCCACCAAGGTGTGGGTACAAGTAGGAAGATTTTGAGAATCGGACTTGGCGATCGCTCTTAAGTAACCGAGCAGAAATATTTACAAACTAATATCTAGTCTGATCTAGACTGGATAAGGGATTCCGACCCAGACTTTGTGTAATTAATTCTGGACAAGTACTTAGCGGGTGCTTCTCTTCGAGACGCTGACGCGTTAGCGTAGCTTCCCGCAGGGTACACCATCGCATCGTGACATCCAAGTAAATTTAGTTAGTTAGATAAATGCCCTAAAGTATTGAGCAATACTTAAAAAATCCGAATATTGAGGCTTTCTGGGATTTTTCTAGACCGAATGGCACACCCGGCTAGCGCAACCAGTCAATCCGATTGATTCGGCAGGTCCGGTGTTTCCGGGACCTCCAATATTAGAAGGATATTCTCAATCAAGAGATCTTGCGATCGCCTCCGGCGGGTGCTCCGCACCATCGCTCTGGGGGAAGTCCTGAATAGGTATCTACCCTTTCGAGGAATTACCCAAGGGTTTGGAGGGGGAGTGCGATGGTGAAACGCACCCCGGCTATGTGGGTAAGATGGACAGCCAGGAAATAAGACTTTCAAACTTGCGGTCCTTCTCGTCAACTCCGTCAACCATGACCACTGCTTTTTTAATTCCTTCTTTAAAAACAAATTCCTGAACAATGCCCTCCTTGCCATCTCGTTTACTTCCAGGGCAATGAATTTTTACGCGATCGCCAACAGCGGGTGCTTCGTCATCTCTTCTCTTCGAGACGCTGACGCGAACGCCATTTTTCACAGGTGGCTGCGGTTGGGGTAGTGGAGCGTTGGTGATGGCGTCTTCGATTCTCAATAAGCCATTTTCCACCGCAATAAGGGGTTCCTCCACCCCAAATTCCACCTCAGTGGGAAAGGCTGAAAGCGTTGCTGTGTCGGGTTCCACTCCAACCACCCCCAAATTATCAACTTGTTCTTTAATAGCATTGGGTTGAGCAGCATTTTCATCAGCAATGACATTTTGATCATTTTGTACTCCGACCGAGTTAGAAAATTGGGGGTGGTTGGGGTGGAGGTCTTGCTGTGCAAGGGTTTCTTGGGGTGGGAATTGGGGTGGAATTGGGGTGGAGTTTTCGCTTATTGCGGTGGAAATTTCGTTATTGACAATAGAATCCGTAAAATTTACCCCAATAAGCACAGGGATTACTTTTCTTCCGTTGCCGCTAGGACGTGTCCCCATCTTGGCTTGGGGGAATATTTGCTTAAATCTTGCCAGCACTTGATTAACGGCTTTGACGTTGCGATCCGAGTGCCTAGCCTGATCCGACCAAATCGCTTTTCTCTTCCCGGTGCTGCTTTCTTCATAGGTGAGCGTCCCCGTATCCTGATACCATTGCTCCAACCTCTGCCAGATTTCGAGCGCGGATAGGCAACCGTTGGGGTCGTAACTCAACCCTGAATCTTGAAGGAATTTGAATAAGTGGGAGTTTTCGCACTGGATATCTTTAAGTGCTTTTTGTGTGCAGTCGTAATCAATGCCCTCGGACATCAATTTTTCGAGGGAAACCAGTAACCTATTTAACAGGGCAGGACACACCAACCCTCTAAGGAACAGAGGATCATAGGCAAACCGGGGGTCTGCTTCTAACTCCCCTTTGGACGGGTCTGCGTTGACCTTGAATGTCTTCTCAAATAGAAGGACTGCGTACCTGGAAGAAATTGCTTCCAACGACCCTTGGATATTGGGGACATCGTTGATATTGAAGACGCATATAGCCTTAGGCTCGAACTCTACGCCATCTTTACCCTTGTGCTCCGAAATGAGGGGATTACCCGTGATAAATGCCTTGAGTGACTGTATTTGATCTAGTTTGTTGGCGTTTGTGTTCTCCGACGACCAATTGAGTGTGGAATTAACTAGATTAGCTAGAGGGAACCGACGGCCGTCATCGTACTGTGCAAAGTCCGAGAGGGTAGCTGATGTGACGGGCTGCTTCCCAAAGATGGTGGCGATCGCCTCCCTGAGTGCATCCTTACCGTTGTTTCCGGTTCCCTTCAAAAAGAGTGCCCGAACCAGTCGCCCTTTGAATCGTCGTACGTTGGGGAGGTCCAGTGCAGCTGCAATGGACCTGAGAAAAATTTCTTGCTGGGGTGCGTCCAGGGTTGAAAGTAGGCGATCGCAATGCTGAGGGTCAGCATCAGGTCTATATTCAACGAGTGGGGGAAAGACATAGTACAGATCTGGGGAATGGGGTATTAACTCCCAACTCGGTTTATCCCCATCCCAAAGGATTTTTAAAACACCATTTAAACAATTCAATCCAGGGGGATTGAGACTACTTTGGGGCACTGCTAGCAAGGATTTTGACCACTTCAGAGCCTCCTCAACCTTTGTGGAACTTGCATAGGGGTAGGTCGTGATCATCCCTCCACTTTCTAAGTGTTTGGGGACAGCATAATTGTTACAGAATTCACTTATGCGCCGTCTTTCTACTTCGTCCGGTACTACTTCATAGTGTGTCCCCACCCACTTATAAAGTTTGTCGCTGGCACATATCCAGTGATTACCTTTATACAGGGCATCAAAGGCGATTTGAGAAAAGGTTTGTTTGATGCCATCACTAGGGGGAAGATTGCCAAAATTACTATCCTCAGCCTTGAAAATTTGAGCTTCAAAAGCTTCTTTGATTTGAGATTGGAAGAGTGCTACCAATTCGTCGCCAGTCATGTTTGTCGCAACTACAAAATCTGCTATGTCCCCCTTATCTGGACAATCGGGCCAGATTCTAAGAGGGTCCAACATCACAAATGGTAGCCCAACTTCAGCAGCAGCCTCAGCCCAATTTTTGGCTTTTTTATAGCCAGGATCATCGTAATCAGACCAGTAAATTACACCCAAAGTTTCCGCATCCTTAAGCTGTTGGGATACTTCGAGCATCAATTTTTTGGTCCAACTACCTCCTTGAAATGTCAAAGTTAGAATCTGATAAGCAGTTCGGGCGGCATCGCAGCACTGTTCTCCCTCAACACCTAACACCCATCTGCCCTTACCATGCTTTAATACTTCGGTAAATCCGTATGGTTGCCATTCCTCCTTTCCCTTGCCTTTGACTGTCTCGCCGCTGCTGTTAATGTGGTAGGGAAGAACCAATTTACTCCCATCAGGCTTGTCAATCCTTTCTACCCATTGGGTAGGGGAGTAAGGGTATTTTGTGATAATATTCGCCCCGGCTTTTTTCGTTTCTGGTGGTGCCACTGGATGTGGAAGGCGCCCGATGTTGAAATTTTCGGGAATTGGGGGGGGTTGTGGCTTTTTCGATTGGCGATTGCTACGGCTGATGGGGACAACCTTGGGGTAGATATGATTGCCCCTGCGTTCTGCCCATGGGCTAATAGCTTCTCTGATATCTTTGCATTCGCACCCATTCCAGCACTGGTATTTACCCGTTTTGTCATCAATGGTGAGGTTATTGCCATTACATACGGGGCAGAGATATCTGCCTTTTTTACCTGCTGGCTTGAGAGATTCAGCGAAATTACGAATATCAAAAGTTTCTAGTGGTGTTGCGATCGGCGATGTCATCATGGTAGACTCCTATTGGTTATTTAGTATTTATTTGTGAAAAAAACCCTGCCAAGCGAGTTGGCGGGTTTTTTCATATTCATGTTCAGTTTTCCCAATGCAAATTTTTGTCAAATTTTCTTGCGACTCGCAAGAAAATTTGACAACTGCTGGATAGTTCGATATAATCGAACTATTGAAATTGAATTTAGATTTCATCTTGGGACCTTTGAAATGCAGTCCCCGAATGGAACCCGCCAATCGGCTAGTATATTTGATGGATACTAGCTAGCCGTTAACAATTGACTCAATGCCGCATTTTATCTAAGATAAATTAGAGCAAACGAACGCATTGGTTAATGTGTCGTTCTGGGTTGGCGGTTTATAAGAAATACTTATCAGTCTGAGCGTAGGAAACTTAAAACTGATAAGTATTTTGTCCCACCCAGGCCTTTAGCATAATAGCATTTTTTCCATGAATTAAGTTGGATGGGAAAATTTATCGCTACTTGTAAAGTTTTAGTTGGGCAACTGTTAGCTTTAAAAAGTAGTTTAGCTCCCAAGTTTATTTCTACGATTATAGTCTCTCGCGCTTGTCATCGCCAATCAGGTGATGAGTTTTTTTGCTGCCAAAATCCCTTAAACCATGTAGATTAATGATTTTGATTCATGTAGATTAATGATTTTGATTTACAGAAATCAAAAAAATTAGAATCTGTCGAATTCACATAAACTTATAATAGATTTCGGGTAAAAACAAGTATCTGTGCATACAAATTTTAAAATCTGAACTCCTTGGTGAGTAAAGTTTTACAGAATTTTTCCCCTCCCCAGATATCCCATATCTGGGGATAATTTCTAGTTCTGATTGTCAATACATTTAGCCAGAAAAAATTAAAACTAGACTGGTTTTCGTGGTGAGTAGCCTAAACCTTGAGGTTTGATTCTGAGTTAACTATGGTTTGCTGTAGTTGAGCGATCAAGCCTAGTTCCCTAAAAGTTCTTTCCAGCCTGCCTAGGGACTGGCTGTTAAACCGTGTCTCATGGATTACCTATTGGGGTTGCGATTACTTTCAGGAAAATTTTCCTGAATGTTTCACGGGTTGCCGATCTTGACTTTACACGATCAGATTAGGTTTTTGTCAAATTTGACAAAAACCGCTTACAAAGATTTTTATTGTTACGTTAATAATTAGAAAATAATGGCTCCTATGTCTAATAGCTACTTGTTGGAGTTGGGCAATAGAGCCTAATTCTCTAACAGTTCGCTCCAATCTGGCTAAAGACTGGCTATTAAACCCAATACCCGTGAATGAAATTACCCTAAGTCGAGAAACCCTGACTGTACAAGGGATACAAGCTTTAGATCCAAACGACAATTATTGCCCCAAACAACCCATTTTCCAAAATACCGCCCAATACGTTGGCGTAGCCGCAGTTTCTGCATCACTATAGAGCGATGCAGAAACTGCGGTGGGAGCCAACGCCTAGCATTCGGAAAAAAGCCCAGAATTAGCCCACCAAGAGGATTTGAGAGATAGAAGCCAAATTCATTCACGGGTATTGCTATTAAACCGGGTTTCACGCCTTAACCCGCCTTGGATGGTGCGGATCAAGTCTAGTTCATCACCCAAATCGTCCAAGCGTGTATTGATATCGTCGTCGGGCTGACCATTGTTGTATGGTCCGGGGGTTTCTGTCATATATCTCCTTTGCGATGGATGTCTTCAGCGAGTTAGGGATAGCGTAGGCGTAGCCGCAGTTTCTGCATGGCGCAACGCCCACTTTATAGCGATCACACTCAGTTTTTTATTTGTGTTTGCGCCTGAGTTTTTTTGATTTCACGGAGACTTGACTCCACCAAAAAAGCTGCAAGGTTCGCTGTCGTTCTCCCTTGTTCGTTGGCAAGTTTTTCTAACTCTTCAAATACGGCATCGGGCAGGGTGACGCTAAAGCGTTTACTCATTTGCATCTATAATGAATCTCCTTTACACCAATATCGTACTAATTGAATCACGGTTTAGTTTATAAGCATCTAAACTGAGCCTTTAAAGATGTTGACAGAATCTATTTAGCTGCTAATATAACAGCAAGACCATATTTTGGGCAAAAAAATTAATTACTCCCCTCCCCCTACTGGCAAAATCAGGCAAATAACAGCAGTGACGGAGGGGGTAGCAGTAAGGTATCAAGAATCAAAAACCCAACGAACATAAGGCTATGGGAAATGACAGCAATACTAATGAGTGACAAGAACTGGCTTGTAACTGCTGAACACGCAGCCAGTTTGCAGCCAACAACCCTGATAGCGGGGAAAGACCCCGGCGCAGGGTACGGGAAGGGTTGTTATGCAGATATGAGCATCACATTACCCTCTGCATACTCCCTTGTAAGAAATTGCAGCAGTGCCAAGCACCATGAAACTATCAGCAAAGATGGGGCATGGATTAGATATGTAGAGGGCACACGCCGCGACCTTGCCAATACCCAATTCTTCTGGGGGAGTGCAGCTATTGCCCAACCCGACCACCTACTACTACATGACGACAAAGGTAAAAAAGGCGAGTTAGCCCTGGAGTCGATACTCGCGGATTTGGCGATTTTGAATATTCCCAGTGGGAGTGGAGTTCAGATCGCACTCTCCAGCCACAACCCCGAAAAATGGGGGGACGAAATCAAACGACGTGTTTCTGGAGTTCACACCTACCAGCACAAACACCCCATAAGTAGGGAAATCGTTGACAAGACGGTCGAGATTGAAGTGGGTGTGGTCTACCCAGAGGGGTATGGAGCGATCGCCTACTCCCTGTTTGGTGGGGGTGGTGTCGAACTGGAACCAAGCGACACCGCGATAAGCTTGGATATTGGTTCATCGACTTGGATCGTGACCGTGTTCGATGGGGCGGGTTCGGTGGTGGACAGGTACTTAATTGATGGAGGGGTAGGGGAATTGTGTGGAGCGATCGCACTCCAACTGGACAACTCCAAAGACGGGGTTAGCCTAATGACCAGGGATACAAAGCACTCCCCAGCAGTAGTGAATAGAGGGATTATCGATAAATCCTTCATATATGGCAGCAACGCCATGACAGGTAAGCCATTTCAACCCATCTATACAAGCTGCTTGGATAGATGGTGGAGTGCAAAAATCGAACAGGTGGCAACCTTTTTGACTAATCGGGGACATCTGGACCGAGCCAGGATGCTCCTAGCTTTTGGTGGAGGTTCCCAGTTGCCAGTGGTGGATGAAAATTTGGCGAATTTGGGGTTTACCGTTCTTCAGAACGGGCAATTTATCAACGCATTAGGGCTACAGTTGTTGGCTGAAATCAGCAATGAGAACAAATGAACTACTCTAAATTAGGAGAACAAGTGAACTACTCGTCCAAGCGAATTGCAATCAGCTTTTTAGCTGTACAGGAACTACAGAAGCATTTTGAGATATCCCCCGACGCTCCCCCTGCTGCATACGCGGCAGTGGTGGAAAAGCTAATCTTCCTCAGCTGTGGGTGCAGACCTGTAACAACAGCCCCCAATACAGCAGTAACAACAGCCCCCAACAGAGCGGGCTTGGCAGCAATGGCGAAAATGCAGCACTAGGAGCGTACCAATGGATTTAGATCATCGACTAATCTTAACTACTTGTGTGTGTGGGGTAGTGGGAGTTTTATTACCTCTGCTAATCCTGACCCCACTAAAGGGAATGGTGGGGTATGGGCTGGCGGCAGACTTAGGTTTTTTGGCTGCCAGTGGGTACACGATTAGAGCATCGCAAAAATTGGTTAATCGGAAAAATGATGTAATCGCGATCGCCACTAACATAGTGGTCGCCAAACAAGAGCAATTGGCGAAAATAATCGACGAGAACCAGAGGCTGAAACGGGAACTCAACGATCTCTCTAGCGATTACGAATTTTCCAGTCGGGAGCGAAGCGGTCCACCCGAATGGTTGCAACAACTGCGTTAAGAGAAGGAGAAAAATGGAACCATCCCCCTGGCTAGTTGCAGCCATTGAGCTAAGAAAAGAATTAGCCAATCACCCAGCAGAAATACAGCAACAACAACGACAACTAGATAGACCGCACTACCCCAAACAAATGAGTGATGCATCTGGCGATACACCACTCTTCAAAAATTAACCTATTACAACTACAACCATTATGGACTTCGGAATTCGCAACCCAACAACAGGGCATAGCTCCCATATCGATGAAAAAGCCCTAGCCTGGGGAGGGTTTGACGGCGATTTGCTAGCATACCTGAGCAATATTGAGTATTTGGAAGCATTCGCGGATATGGCGCAAAATTCAGCCCAATTAGCTGAATGTTTAGACCCCTTCCTGGAGAATGCAGCCAAGCACATAGAAGCTATGACTAAACTGGTAGATGGACAAGTGACTTGGGCTGAACTGCGGAAACAGTTTGGCTCTAAAGTCGCGATCGCCATCCAACGCATCAGAAAGCTTAATGCAGATTTCGATGCAGAGATGCAAACTATCGACGCCAGGGATAGAGCAGACTTACTCAAGGTCAACCAAAAGCGAGAACATTCCCTAGCAGAGGTAGCCGCACAGCTGCACACGGATTTAGAAGCCGAAATCTTCAGGCATCAATCCAAATTGGGAGATATTAACGCACGGCAGACGGTCCAAGCTGAACGCCAAAGTATCCAGCAAGGACTAAGGGAGAAACGTCAGGCATTACTAAATCGCGCTCGGTTTGGGTCCCAAGTAGGGGCACAATCCCAAATTCCAGTACAGTTACAAGACCGACGGAACCCAGCAAGTAGTGTTTCTGCCAGCGGTACCGTTAGGGGGTGGGGCAATTTGGGGGGATTGTGGGGGAGGTTAGGCGCTCGCTAAATGCCCCCAAATTCTTGATAATTCTTGATTTTCGTGGCGATGGCACTCCATCTATTTGGTTGAGAAAAGCTGATATTTTCGGAGATTTCGCTAACCAAGCACATCTATATATGTAGGAGTAAAGCTGATGCTAGCAAAAAGGGACCAAACTACTAGCCTCAGCCCTTTTTCGTACAGAGGGGCAGAGGAACCACGCCAAAACTCGCTTAATGTCGTTCCTCTGCCAGAAACCAATAAGAGTAGGGGGCTACGTCGGGCTGGGAACCTGTGCGAAATCGTCGCGGCAAGTTGCCTCAATTATGGAGTTGTAGCAACAGCAACTTTCCACCAAATGCAAATAAACCCAGTGGGGCTAATTCTCGCGGTGGGTATTGGACACTGCTACCTCACAGCTACAGCTGCGGGGGAGGGGAGCGATCGCCTACTTACTAATCTGATGTCCGGGGCTAGTGCCTCCCTGTCCTTGCTATGTGGATTGTCTGAACCAGTAGGGGAAGCGATGGAAGCTTACCAGAGTAAGAATGTGGCTGTTTCTGAACTACACCCCAAAACCTCCCCCATACCGGGAACTGCCACGCTCCTACTGCTCTTAATTGGGTTTTTGGCTATTGGCTATTGGCTATTGGGTGGGGGCAGGAAACGATGAGGCATTACCTAACAGATCGCCACCAAGAACTAGCTAATCGCCAAAACTCCCATTTCCTGCAAGGGTTCGGGTGCCTGAATTTCGACCAAAAACTGGGAATCATTTCCCTATCCCTCACGCTGGGACTAACGGCGGCGGCTTTATCTTGGTGCGGAACCCAGAGCGATCGCGTCTACTTCTGTGTCGAGAAACCAGACGGTAAAACCTGCGTAGATGATCACGACCGTCCCCTGAAAATGACCCGCTGGCATTGGCAGAACTGGGAAGGTAGACCAAAACAGATTAAATTGGTGGGGATGGAGAAGGCATCGAACCCCTATAAATCCTTGTTTGCATTTGGTGGGTTTATTGGCTTTGCCCTGGCTGGGTGGATGTTGCGTCATCTGCAATATAGCGAGACGCGGTTGCAGGAGTTGGAAGCGATCGCCCAAAACAGAGATATTGCCCTGGCTGAATTAATCGCAGCAAGAGAATTAGAGCTAATGGCACATGATGAAGCTGTGCTTATTCAGCAAGCCGAAATCCTCTCTAAGGCAGAACTCCACCTTACCCAACAGGATGCAGAGGATGCGATTTTTGAGGCTGCCACGGCGGGCATGACCCCCGAACAGCGACAGCTGTATGTGGACTTTCTTAGACAGCAGAAAACCCCCTACTTACAGGGTACACAGACCTTACAGGGAACAATCGACCCCAGGGATAAGGTTAATGGTGGGGAATCGGGGAGTTCTATTACCCCAACAACTTGGGTAAATAACCTTGTCCACCAAACTGCACTTATTTGGGGAAACCAGGGAGGGGGAAAGTCTTGGCTAGCTAGATATGTCACCAAACTGAAAAAAGATAGAGGGTACAGGGTGATAGTTTTAGACCCTGACAGCAATCGGGCTGAATGGGTTGGGGTAGAATCTCATCACAACTGGCAAGATATAGAAACTCAAATCCGATTATACGTAAACGAACTAGAAGCTAGACTACAGAAATTCAACGAGTCAACCTTGAGTGAGGAAGAATGGAGATCGCGCTTGTGGAGTAGTGGTAAAGCTACCGCGCTTGTCATCGAGGAGGCTACTACCTACGGCAGTTTCATTAAAGATGCTGAATTACTGGAGAAGTTTGGGAAGCTGGCACTCACCAAGTCGAGAAAGCAGGAAATGCCAGTACTTGTAGTCAGCCACAATAATACACAGTCCTGTTTATTTGGCATCAAAGGACTGTATAACCTTGTATCAAAGATGCTACAGGTAGAATGTCTGGCAGCGGTTGACCCGGTAAGCTTGCAGCCACGGGCAACGGGCAGGGCAAGGGTGAAGCTTGACAGTAGCAATGATTGGGTTGAGGTGGAGTTACCCAAGCTGACAACCAAGATGAAAGATTTTGGGAACGAGCAAGGCGAAACGGGCACCGGAGGTGAACGCACTTACCCCACCCCCCAGATAGACCGCTCGACACTTGAAAAAATCTGGGGACTGGAATTTGACCTTATTTCTACCCCTACTGAACCCAATGAACTAACGGACGAACCGCTGAACCCTCCCCAGGGCAATGGTTCAGAAGAATCAGAGCGGTTCACCCCCGCGAATTTGACACGGGAACAAGCCCTAAAATTGATAAGTGGATTGAGAACCAGGCTCAACCAAACACAAATAATAGAACTGCTCTGGTGCTGCAAAAAGGGGGGTTCAGCCGCTTGGAAGGCAGCGTACAGCGAGTTCAAGAGCTTGAGGGAGGGGGAATGAGTTTTTATCTAGTAAAAATCAAGGCAGGAGATGACACAGGATACTATCATGCCTTACTCGATCACTGTAGTTGGCACTTGTCAGTTAGTCCCCCTTTGGATGATGCTCAATGCATGGAATTGGTTGATGCCTACAGCGAAGCCGATCCTGAGACTTGGTATCCAGCACTGCAAATGACGGCGACTGTGGACATTGAGATTCTTGCAGCAGTGGGGTTGTGGGAGTTTGCCCACGAAAACACTTTTACAGACACCTTCCTGGCAAGTGCCCCCAACGAAGTGCAATGCAACGCTTGTGAAGGAGGGTAAGGAGCAATAGCGAACCGCCCACGCCTTATCTACTATGATATTGTCCCAAAATTATTACTTTATGGAGTTTAAGACCTAGACCGTTTTATTGGTATTGAGGTCAGTTTTCCTGCAATTTTGGATGAATACTTGCAAGTACGTCATGTAGGGTGGCCGCCGAGATACCCCTCCACACCAGAGCTTTCAGCAACCTTGCTAAAAGCAGTTTCATATTGAATCATCCTAATTATGCTTTTAACAGCGTCTATAGCTTCACTAAAAGTGGCGCATTCATCTTCTACAGCGTAAGACATTCCTGTAACAAATTGCTGATATTCATTAGCATATAAAGAATCATCTTCTAGTGTTAACAGCATTTTGTGCAATAATTCTACTTCGGAGTTAGCTAATGATTTAATTTCTCCTCTGTTGTTATCTATATCTTTTCGTATCACATCAACAACTAAATCTGAAAAGTTTGAATAATTAAAAATTACGTCTCTTAATGCTGTTAAATCATATAAATGGCGAATAAGAGATGGATCATCTTTTTCACTACTTCTGTTTCTCGATAATACTCGCCAAGTTAAAGCACTTAGTTTCTCTGCTGCTGTTTCTATGGGTGAAACACAAGCCATTAAAGGAACTTCTGGTGATTGCTCCATTGCTTGAGCGATAAAAGACTGTAAAGGTCTTTGTTCAAAAGCCAAGGTAGGCGAAATAAAATTAACCTCTAACTTTATATAGGGACGAAGTGCCGCAGGTATCTGAAATTTTTCTTGGTAGCGAATGTTGCAAGTGAACTTACGATTTTCATTTTCAGATTTTGGTTCGTCGTCCAATGACCATTCTGAACTGCTTCCACGAATTACTTTAACAATCTGCTTTCGATAATTACTACAATCCTTCCGTGTAGGATTTGCTTTTGGCAAAATTACTTTGAAATCAAGGTCTTCCGAAAAACGTTTAATAAGTCCAAACCCTTTAGATAAGCTAGTTCCCCCTGCAAAAACTAACTGTATACCAAGATCATTGACAGGGATCAAGGATGCAATTATTCGCATAGCATACCAATCCTTCTCAATAAATGAAGGATCAACACCGAGATCACTGGCAATAACTTCTATAAGGTTTGAGATAAGCTAGTTCCCCCTGCAAAAACTAACTGTACACCAAGATCATTGACAGGGATCAAGGATGCAATTATTCGCATAGCATACCAATCCTTCTCAATAAATGAAGGATCAACACCGAGATCACTGGCAATAACTTCTATAAGGTTTGGGTCAAGAAACGTATTCAAAGGTTACATATTTACCGTCGTAACCTATTTTACGTGAAACACGTCCTTTTACGCCAACAACTCGTCCGGTTGGAACTTGCGTTGTGCGTCCTTGATTATAAGCTTGATCATAGCTTGATGCTACAACTTCTATCTGCAATTTTTTTAAAGCTTCAGTTGCTAGTTCACGTAACCCTTTACGGGGAACTATACGCTTTGATAAAGGAGAAAATGCAGCTTTAGCGTAAAGCCCATAACCAATTTTTACGATTTTACCTTTTTTTACTAATTCCTTAAGACTACGCCCAATTTGAGTGTAACTAGCAATGTCTACAAAGTCCTTACGCATAAAGACATCACGCTCACTACTATCAATTCGACGAGTGATTCTATCTTTTACTGTGTTAGGGGTTTTCATCTGTTTATGCTCCCCTGACGAGGATTAAGTGAAGTAGTAAAGGCTTACTGGGATGTTTAATGGCTTTTATTAGCTCACAACATAATGATAAAGCAGGTTTGTTGAATTAAGTTACATAATTCAAAAATAATATTATTTTCTCTCTGGTAGCTTAAAAATCCAAAGCAGAGATCGCGTTCTGCTTCTGCTTCTCAGTTACCCCCAGATACCGCTCCAAAGCTGCCAGTGTCCGATGCCCTGATATCTCCTGAATGTGGCGCAACGGTATCCCCGCATCACTCATCCTGTTTGATTACTCATTTACCCCCGTATTTCATGGTCTTAGTTGCTGTTCATTTTGAAATGATGGTTCAAAACGTCAATGATTTATCGATTACTTTCATTGACTTTACGGCAGTCAATCAATTTTGGATGCAGGGATTTTAGATTAACTCCCTACCTAAAGGTAGGGGTTGGATAGCGATCGCTCTTTAGGGTGGGTGTTTCCCCATCCCCTAAAATCCAGATAGGTATAAAACTAGAATAGTAGTTTTTGGCATAATCAAGGAAGGGAATAGAAAGAGATTACTTGAAAATTAGCTAAAACAAAAAGAAGCCCCATATCTGACCCGTTCGCGCAGCGTCTCCGCTTTGGAGTTGGGCAGTGTGGGATGAATTTTTGGGCGATGACGAATTGACCGCTAACCGAATCAAGGCAATGGCTGGAAAGGGCGAGGGGTCGATGAGGAATCGCCATCTTTGGGTCGATCTTGTGACTTAATGTACTGCTTGAGAGTTGATATGGTTACACCACCACAACTGGCAAGAAAATAAGAACCATTCCAAAAAACATTTTTGGTGTAGATCCGACTCAGATGTTCTGTGAACTCCTGTCTGAGTTTACGAGACGTGGTGGATTTAATATTTCCTATGAAAATACTTAATTGGACATCTGGGTGGTACTGAAATAGAACATGAGCATGATCTTCCTCTCCATTAAACTCAATCAGTTTGCAATCCCACTTAACCAACAACTCTGAGAGAATAATCTCCAGACGGTGTAACATCTGGCTGGTAATAGCTTTGCGCCGATATTTGGTTGTCAGAACCAAGTGGGCTTTAAGGTCACTGATAGATCTACCTTTTGAAATAAAGTCGTTTTTCACAACATTTACACGAATTATGCTATAATCAGTGTAGCCGTTTTTAATAACGCTGACTAATAATGTTGCTAAATTACCAGTATCGCGCCGACCCAGATACCAATCAGAAATTAGAACTGAATAGCTGGTTAAGAATTTGCCGATATTGGTACAACAGGCAACTAGG
>Ga0209611_10007966_pt1 | contig 16791 bp, 9 predicted proteins | sample S1TSphgellanicum_3_FD_187693 | JGI IMG/M metagenome (GOLD analysis project Ga0209611, IMG submission 187693) | Host-associated microbial communities from peat moss isolated from Minnesota, USA - S1T2_Fc - Sphagnum magellanicum MG (SPAdes) (version 2) | ecosystem: Host-associated > Plants > Peat...
TTGATTGAATAACATGTATGTCTTAACTAGAGGCCCAAGTACTAAATGACATGGGTATGTTTTGATTAATCAATTTGACTATGATGATTGATTTGATCATATGTCAAATAGCCACCTAGTCAAATTCGACCCCAAAAAAACCACCTCAGTCAAAAGGACTATGCTTTAATCAATAGGGCCAATTACAAAAAGGTCAAATAAATAAACTTAGTGAAAATAACTATTAGTTTAGTAAAAAAAACTAACCCACCTAACTATCAACATATACCTTCTCACCTACCCAACTACCCACATGGTTACCTACCTTCATGTCAAATCACTTTCCTATAACCCATTTAGCCATAAAGTTTACTTATTAAGTTTGACCAATTTTAGTTAATCATTTTAGCCATATTTAACCATTATATTTTAATATTAAATTTGGCCATTAAATTTGGTCAGTAAATTATTTTAACCTCTTAGTTTATATTAATTAAAATATCATTTAATCATTATATATGTTTAAACATTAAGTTTAGCCATTAAAATTTGCCATTAAAGTTAATCATTAAATATGTTTAACCATTAAATGTGGCTATTGCAATTTTTCATTAAATAGGTTTAACCATTAAGTTTAGTCATTATACTTACATTAAAAATGTTTAGCCATTAAGTTTAATTATTGGATTTAGTCATTAAAAATGTTTAGCCATTATATTTAATCATTGATTTTTTTAGCCATTAAGTTTAATCATTATATTTAATCATTAAATATGTTTAGCCATTAAGTTTAGCCATTGGATTTGGGTGCAATCATAATAAAATGAACTAAAAATGATGTTAGATGAACCCCAAAAATAGTCAAAATTGGAGAAATATTTATGTTTTACCATTTAAAATCATGACAATCATGGCAAGTTGGTACTTTTCATTCATATGAATGTCAAGGAATTCAAAAAATATATCTATTTGATAAAATTTTAAGATAAAATTTTGATTTAGGACCTTTCAAAGTGAACATCTATTGCGTCATATTGAAACAATTTTGTAAAGGACTCATATAATAAAACAAAATTGATGGGAAACTTTTTTTAAAAATAAAGACATATTAACCACATTCAAAAAACATTCATACCCAAAAATATGTGAAATTCTAAAATTTTAAAAATTCAAAGAACTTTCTAGAATTTTAGAATTTCAAAAGTCCTTTACCGCATATAAATGGGGTATAATTTACATGATTTTTTGAGAAGAATTGTAGTTTATTATACAAGAAAACATAAAAAATAAAAAGTTAATGTTTGGTTAGGATTTGAAATTTTTATCATTTTTTTTTTAAACACACAAAATTTACAAGGAATTGACACATTTTCAAATTTTCATTTTATTCAAAAATACCAAAAAAATGTCATCTACCTAAAATATTATATGCATTTTTCATGACAATTTGCAAAAAAGATTATTAAAAAATTAATTCATTTGAAAAAGTTTTTTTGGGGAAAAGAACATGGAATCCTTTTTTAAAGTAATGCCATTGGTTCATTTTATCTCATTTGTGGCCGTTTAGTCATTAGATTTAATCATTAAATAGGTTTAGCCATTGTATTTAGTCATTAAATATGTTTAACCATTAAGTTTAGTCGTTAGATTTAGTTATTAAATAGGTTTAGCCATTAAGTTTAGCTATTGGAATAAGTCATTAAAATAGGTTTAGCCATTGAATTTAGTCATTAAATAGTTTAAACCATTAAGTTTAGCCATTGAATTTAATCAATAGGTTTAACCACTGAGTTAAACCATTGTATTGAATTGTTTAATAAGTTTAATCATAAAGTTTAGCCATTAGATTTAATCATTAAATAGGTTTAGCCATTAGATTTAATCATTAAATAGGTTTAGCCATTAAATTAAACCATTGTATTTAGTTGTTCAATATGTTTAATCATTGAGTTTAGCCATTGGATTTAGTCATTAAATAGGTGTAGTCATTAGGTTAACCATTGAATTTAATCAATAATTAAGTTTAGCTATTAATTTTAACCATTGAATTTACCCACTAGATTTAACAAATTATTTTCTTATAATTTTTTAATATGTGAAATAAAATACTTGACAAAATTTGACACCTTTTAATGGTGTAGTCTATTGGTAAAGACTTGGTTTGTTATGGTGAAGGTGAGAGGTTCAATTCCTAACACTAGCAACCTATGTGTGTGTTTAAAGGTTAGGGTGATTAGGTAGATTAAATAGGTTAAGTTAGGCTAGGCTAAGGTGGACTAGCCTAGGGTAAGTTAAGTCATCACCTACCTACCTACATTTTTAATTTTTTTATTAACCCATTAACATATGATTTGACCAATCAAATGATGACACATGGGGTGTTAAAATGACCTTACAACATGTTACATTTTACCACTAATCAAAAATTTTAATCAAAAGCACCACCTTTAGGTTGGTAAAAAAAACCATCCTAGTCATACTAAACTTGTTAAAATCGAATTATTCTAGAAAACCAAAATGGTTTTTTTGACCCCTTTTCAATTTGGGGTATTTTTTGGTTTGAAAATTCAGTTTGAAAAACCTGGAATTCTAGTAATGAAAGCAATGCGTCCAACTAATGATAGGCTTGAGTGTTTGTTTGTAAAAAGGAGAATCATTGATGTAGAAAGGGGAAGAAGGTTTCTAGCCCATTTCAAGCTAGAAATTAAGAAGTTGTGTGTGGTGCATACATATGTTGACATGGATGAATTATTGGTGGCAGCCATTAAAGTTGAAAAGGTAGTTGGAAAAATTGGGGAAACGCCCTTTGAACCTTTGAAGGATGAAAAGGATGAAAAAGTCAATGAAAGGGATAGTTCAACATAGTGGCATACTCATGCTCTCAATGAGATGTTGATAAATTTATTTAAAAGATTTAATGGCAAGGAAATCATCTCATCTGGAAATCTAGAAAGTTCAAATGTGTGTTAATTATGTAATATGGTACCTAGGCCATATTGGTGTTTTTGCATGTTGAAAATTCGCTGACCACTACAAAAAATCATAATTTTCTAGAAGGCCAACTTGACCAAAGTGTGCACATTGACCAAAGGGTATATCCATTTTGATTAAAATTTTGAAGAATGAAAAACATATGTTACATTTGACCAATACATTTGACTAAAATGACTTTTTTGACCAAATGTCAAGTCGAAAATCTAGTCAAAATGGCCATGATTTAATCAAATTGGCCATTTTGAATGGATAGGGTTTAGTCAAATTGATCATCTTGATTTGAACTTTAATCAAATTGACCATACTTAATGGCCATTGTGATTTACAATTAATCAAATTGGTCATTTTAATTTAACACTTGGTTAATTTAACTATACTAATTTGGTTATTTAACTTACAAGTTTATTTTTGCATAGGGTACATACCAACTTAAGTTCATAACTAGTAGGCCCTAAGTTAAGCATATTACACCTAGTAGCTATTTATAAAGTTTAATAGGCTATTTACATGTTATATTTAAGCACGTGCATGTTTTAAACTTACTACATTAATTAGGTAATTTTTTTAAATAGTTAATATTCAATGATTTATGATTAATATTTTCTATAAATCATTAATCAACAAATAATTATCAATTAATAACCAATAATTAATTTATCCAACAAAATTTTAATTGATTAATTATTATTATCAAATTATCAATTTTATCTCATTTTGGGATAATACTTTATAATAATTTATAATAATTAATAGCAGTCAATATGTAATTGTAAATAATTATTGATAAGTGATTTTTTAAGCTAAGTTTTTAGTTAATAATGATTTGTTATGTAATAATTGATAATTATTAATTCATAGTAAATAATCAATAATTAGTAATAAGTGATATATAAAAAATTATCAATAACTACTATTTTAAAATTTTAAAAATCAGTAATTAATAGTATATTATTATTATTTGATTTTTAATATTTAATAACTCATAAGAAATATTTAATAATCAGCCACTTATATTGAATATTTGTTAATTAATAGTCAATAATAATAATAATAATTATTAATATTTAATAATTCATAGGAAATAATCAATTATTAATCACTAATATTATTAATTTATTTATAATTTATAGTAATTAATCAATCATTTTAAATTATTTTATTAATTACTTATGAGTAGCCTAACCTAGGCCATTTAAGCCTATTGGGTATGTAGCCTAGCTTAAATCACCTAGGCCTACAAGGTAGGTAGCTAACCTAGACCATTTAGGCCTATTAAGTAGGTATGTAACTTAATTTAAGCTACGTCACCTAGGCCTACTAAGTAGGTAACCTCACCTATTATGTAAGTAACCTAAACTTAGACCTATTTAATAGGCTAGGCTAGGTTTTTTTTATTAGAATTTTGGATAAAAAAGGTTATGATTTCTTGTAGTGGATAGATAAAAATATAACAAATGTGGAAGGGGGCATAAAATAGAGAATTGTGGATTTAAATGTTTTTATTGTTTTGGTGTGGGACACATGGAACAATGTTGTTGGAAGAAAAATGAAAAAGGAGTTGCTACTTTTGTAAATTATTTGGAGGTTCTAGTCAATGATGGAGAGGCCACATTGGCAAAATTGAATCGGTTGTGTGGAATAAAAAATAACATTTTTTTTGGAACAAGAGTACTAAGAAGGAAGAATCCAATGGTTACACTTGAGGTTGACAAAAATGAAGAATGACCTCATGAAAAGGATGATATAATACCAAGGAGATTTGGAAATGAGATGAATAATGTTAAATCTAAGATATTGACCCATTTTTTGAAGGGTAAAGTAGCATTTATGCCTTTGGAAACTATTATGACTATTCCTAATGAGTTGGAATATCTTAAAGGCTTAGTGAAGCTAGCCAAAAGCCATAAAGATGAAGAAGCTCAACAAGTGACACATGTTGCAATCCCAATTCTTCTTATAACCAAGCAAGTTTGTGTCAACAAAAACCAAAGAAATAAAACTTTACATTTGACTATTGACATACAAAATGAACCAATGGACGGCCTGGTGGATACAAGTGTTTCTAATTGATAGTTGGAATTGTTAGAAAGCTAGGAATTATGCATATGGTATATAAGACAAAGAGTTACAAGACCACATCAAGTACCATAATTAGAACCTTGAGGAGGATTACTCATCTCCTTGCCAAAGTTGGGAATATCCAATGCAACATTTTTTATTATAAACATTAATAGCTATGATGTCTTGTTGGATTTAGACTTTTTGATGAAATCGGAACAATAGTTGATGTTGAAAATGGTGTTATCTAGGTACAAAATGGTCCAAGAATGGTCGTGGAATTATCGCCCTTGATTGTGGTAAACATGTTGCAACCTATTTTAAAATAGGAATGATCACAAACCTTTCAACCTATTGGGGAAGCATTGCAGGGATTATCACTAGCGAATCAATTACTCAATGAAGATGTAAATCCCATTGATCCAAATGATGATCTCATTTCTAATTCTAAAATGAATGACTCTAAAAGTGATGTAGATGATGATCATGAATTGATCCTACAAAATGAACATATGTATGTGGAAGACTTAATGGATGAAAGGCTTGATGAATTTATACAAGGGGGGGCTCCAACTCAGATGGTGAATTTGATACTACAACAACAACATTAAAAATTGTTGGAAAAACATCTAAATGAAGAAGATGATTATTAGGACTGGATCTAATGGGTAGAAATAGAAGATGAGGAACATTCAACAAGTTTTGTTATCAAATCCCCACCTTCTATTTAGATTGCTACAATGGTATAACCATCTATAAATGTGTCGAATATTGGAAATAGATGGCCAAATATTTGTTCCAAATGGCAATTCATTCCTAGGCTGCCATTGTTGTAGCACAAAGAACTTGTTGATTTATTATAAGAGTTTCAAGATGTGTTTGATTGGCATAAGGGAGATTTGGGTACATGTAATATGGGAGAACATTCCATTGATATGTAAGGGTTTCTTCCCTGTAGGATGATGATTAACATGTTATCTTTTTGGGAAGAAACTAAAGTAAATCGCCAAATAGAAGTGCTTGTTCAATTGGGAAAGATGCACAATAGCATGTTTGAATATGCATGTAGGGTTACACTACCAATAAAGAAGGATGGGATTCAAAGGTTTTGTGGTGACTACAAACTTTTGAATTTTCAAACCAGGCAATATGTTTTTCCTATCCATTGATTGACGATGTTGTGACACAACTTGGCAAGTTTTCATGGTTTTCTGCTCTAAACCTATAATCAAGATTTTGGCATATTAAAACGTTAGATGAAGATGTCTGAAAGATTATTGTGATCACCAAATTTGACCTTGTTGAATGGAATGTTATTCCATTTGGTTTAAAAAATGCAAAAGCATTTTTTCCCATATAATGGTTGAAGTATTCAAAGGTTGGAATAATCTATTCCTTAATCTATGTTTATGGCTGACATCAACATCCACAATAGTGAATGGAATGACCATTTGGATCACTTGATATTAATCTTTGAAAGACTAAGATTTGTTAACCTAAAGCTAAACCTAGGCAAATGTTATTTCAGAGCCATGGAGATCATTTTTTTAGATCATGTGGATAATTGGCAGGGATCAAATCTAAATCCAACCAAAATACATGTTGTAACCAAGTTCCCAACTCCTTTGTTAATTACCAATGTTTGAACTTTCTTGCCAGATTAACTAGATATTATAGGGCCTTCATATAAAAATATGTTAAGATTATTGGACCTCTATTTGATTTAACCAAGAAAGACTTGGTTTTCCAATGGACACCCCAATGTCAAGCTGCCTTTGAAATACTAAAGCAAAAATTATCAGAGGCACCCAAATTGGCCAGACTTGATTTTTTGAAGGCATTAATATTGGATGTGGATTATTCAATAAAATGAGTTGGGGCAATTCTATCTCATAAAAATGGAAGGTAGGAAAAAGTAATTACATATGCTAGTAAGAGTTTTACACCTTTACAAAAATGTTATCACCCGATGGAAGGTGAATGATATGCACGTATTTGGGGAATTATGCATTTCAGATAATTTTTGCACCAATTTTTTTTTTTTTGTTGTGGACCGACCATAAACCCTTAGAGTGGCTTATTATAGTTTTTGATGCGAATGGAAGAAGAGGAACGTGAATCTCTATGCTACAAGATTTTCACTTCAAGATTGTCCATTGTCTTGAAAGTAAGTACTCAAATGTTGATGCATTGAGTAGAAATCTAGTTTTTGTTTCGGATGACAATGAGGACTTTTAGATATTGAAGTACCTTTTGATTATGAACAAATGGTGATGGAGGTGCAACACATCGTTGATAAGAACAGAGGCACAAAATCAGTGAGATCTAACATAGACTCTAATCAATAAGACATTCAAAAGAATTTAAACATTTGGATGGATGTTAATTGCATGAAGTTATTGAGTAGAGGAAATATCAATGCAAAAATCTTTGATGTTGTAGAAAAGGATAGGGCAAAATGCAGGGTTATGAACTATAATTGGGATAATGATGTGCTTATGCTTTAGGATCTAATGGTTCTTAAACCTAAAGAAAGGGATGAGAATGTGAATTTGATTCATGAAAAGATCAATTACTTTAGCGAGCAAAAGACTTTAACTGAAGTAAAAAAAAGGTAACTTTGGCATGATAGAATTGAATCGATCAAGAAACTGATTAGAAAATGCAAGTTGTGTCAAATGGTTAAAGAATATGGTAGTAGGCAATCATGGATTGAAGAAATGAAAAGTATTTTGGTATGTGACTTATTCTACCAAGTTGTGTTGGACATAGCTAGTCCTTTGTTTGAAACAAAATCTAGCAATAAGTATGTATTAATGGCTATCAACTACTACTCTAAGTGGTGTGAAATTAAACATGCGAGCAAACACACTATTGCAACTGTTGCAAGATTTTTTGAAAAAGAAATAATTTGTAGATTTGGGGTTTGAAAGTATGTTCTTACATATAATGGGGGAGAATGGATGGCTAAATTTGATACAATGTGCAAAATTTTGGGGATCACCCATTAATTCACCACTCCACAACGGCCCTACGATAATGTTACGGTGGAAAGGATGATAAATTTTTTAAAGGATGCATTTAAAGTTGGGATTTTCAAATCCCAAGAATTTTATTTGGTTAATGTTGTGGCATTTAAGTGAGCACTAGATATTCTCCATACATGATTTTGATAGGTAGAACTCCAAGGCTAACCATAAACAATTAATTGAACAATTTGACACAAATGGTGGATGACCATATTGCTCCTAAATAGATAACATTACAAATGGTATCCAAGATGGAGTTGGTGGTTCAACTTCATGAATCTTTGTTACAAAATGTTGATCAAGCGTAAAAGAAGTAGAAAAGGACATATACAGCTAGAAAGGGTTGCGTTATGTTTCACTATTTTGGAGATGAATAAATATTAGTGAAAATGTGAAAACTAAGTTTTAAAAAAATCCTTTTTAGCAAACTAAGAAGGACCTTACCTATATGTTGGTTACAAAGATAGGAAGGGATGTTAGGAACATGATGAAGGTGTAAGAATTTGTATTCTCAAAGACAAAGACGAACAGACTTGGTAAAGAACAAAACATGATCTACATATTTTTCATACCACTTGAGGTGTTAATCTACATGAGGACATAGATTTTCTATGTTGGGAGTGGCCACACATGTGACCTAAAAGGAGCCCTAAAATGAAAATGTTGCCAAAGGATTGCCCTAAACTAATGGTTAATGGAACACAATGATTATCATGTGCACAATAACCATATGGTGTTCAAAATAATATGTTATTGTTTTGTGTGATTTATGTTTGCAAGTTGTGCAATCAAGGAGAAGGGAGACTATAGGCGCTCTCCTTATTTTGATTTAGAAGGTGAATTTGCACACTTATCTGTGTTGGTTTTTGCTATTCATGAAGAACTATGGGAATATGGCTTTAATCAACGCACCAAATTACAAGAGGATGAAGAGCTATAGACATATGAAAGATGGCATTTATTACAATCAAGGCTTCAATTTGCTAATTTTTGGGAGAAAATGGAAAAAAACTAAGCATTCTAAAACTTAGTCTTGTTTATAGAGGAGGATAAAATTGTGGTTATTTGAAATGCATAGAAAAAAAAATGTTCTTCATGCATGGTTATACTCTCCAAGTTTCTGTTGCATTGGAAATGTAATGTGTGTGTTATTTTGTTAGATATGGGTTGGTGGTGGAAATGATGTAAAACAAAAGGGGGTCTATGAGTGATTCTTAATGGTGTTGTGTCTAAAATTAAGATTTGTGTATGGGGAAAAACATTATTGTGGGGTGAAGTGAGTACCCAAGCTTGGTTGTTTTGAGTATGGGTTAGCAGTTCATTTTTACTTGAAATTTGGGTGTTAAAAATTCACATTAAAAAAATGTACAATTCAATATTATCATAAACAATGAATTTTACTTTTTTGAGATCTTCTTTCAAAAATTTTGGGACAATCATAAGCATATAATTTTTAGAATTTTTGGAAATTCTAAAAGATTATTAATTAGTGCCTAACCTGCCTAGGTACTAGGATAGTTTTCATCTTTGTGATTATAATTGATTCACTAAAACTAAACTTTGAACCAACTTCACACTCAAGGTTGCAAACTTGAATTGGAATTGCAACTTGGCACACCTTTTTAATGCAAGTTTTTAAAGACATCACACACCATTTTTTGTCTATGTTCTAAGCAAACTATGTATTTTAGAAAAGGGCATTGATTGTACTTGTTGGTCAGGTGGCCATTCTTCATTAATTGTATAAAATTGATACCTATGTAATCTTGGGTTTCACAAAGGATTTTTAAAAAATTATTATGAATGCCAAATGGGTGGCATTTGTTATTACATTTGTGGTGCATTTAGGCAATGTCATGAAATTTGAAGCATAAGGCTTGTGATTACCCAACATTTCAAAGATAAATTTTTGGGGGCAAAAATTTATTTTTTAGAATATAAGAATTTGATCAAATTTGACACCTCGCCCCCTTTCTGCAAGAGGTCCCCACAACTTTGTCTTTAATTACCATTAGTATAAATATGTTGCCAATTAATGTCAAATTTGTTTTGAGATGTTGGCCACTTTAACTACATACAAAATTGACAAAAAGATTGATTGAAAAGTCTACATCTAATTACCTATACTAAAAATGTGTTTCACTTTGATAAGAGTAAAACATTAAAAGGAAGACATAACTCAAGATAAGTTTTGTGGCAATGGAAAAGGAGTAGCTTGACAAATAGAAGGCAAAATACATATGTTGGTGTTAGAACTAATGTTGGGCAGATACATTTTTTTAATATAGTAATAGTACAATAATGATTTAGAAATCTTCAAAAGATATTCAATATTAGAATGATATATATATATTAAACAAATGATCAACTTTACACATTGTTATAATATGAATACAAAAAAAATAAAAATTATTAGATGATGATATTAATGGGAGTAGTGAGAAGTTTAATATTTAAAAATATTATTTAAGGGATGAAAGAACTTGTTTGATTTGGCATCACATTTGCAAGTTTGGAATGCTTAAAAACTAAGCAGTTGGGAATGTGGTGAGATTGATGTGGGCGAAAGGAAGTGAAACTTGAATCTTTGGGAGCTCTAATGGGAAATTGTTGTTGTTTTATTTCTATGTGTGGGTTGTTGGGGAATCTAGAAATTGATGGTTGAAGATGGGTGATTTAGTAGGTGGTAACAAGTTTGTCTTGTCAAATCTTTTGAAAAAACACATTTAGGCCATGGCCATTGGGAGATCATTTTCTAATTTTGTTGGTATGTTAAAATAAGGTTGAAATGAGGTTGAAATGAAAATTGCAAATCCATGATGCCAACAGTAAGATTTGATAGTTCAAGAGAGGGTTTGAAGTGATTTGATCCACTAGATTTTGTAGAATTTAAATGATAGTTTAGATGCAATATAAGAACATAAGATTTCAGACTTCAATGTTGGATTTGGAAGTCAATATTTGCTCTCGGTGAAATGCAATTTGAAGCAATGAGCTCTTAAATGAGTTCATGGCCAACTAGATGATATATAAGCTTTTCATTTCTTGTCTTTTTGGCTACATGTACTCTTCTATTCATTTGATCTATTCTTAAACAAAGTTTTGGAACTGATAAGAAATGAAACCTTTGAATGGTACCCCATCATGATCCTATGTGTGGATCCATATTAACGTGAAAACACATTATGGGTGAACCACTTGTCATCATTTTTCACCCAAAAAAATGATGTATAACAAGTATGATAGGTATGTAGTAAGCTAAAATCTTGATGGCATCTTTTGGAAATCCTAAACATTTTTTTTAAAAACTTTAAAATGTGCATGACAACATTTTGGAACTCAAAGCTTGATCCAATGGTTATATGAAGAGGATTGGATACATTCAATGTGTGTAAAATATATAATGTACATTTTTTCAATGGCCATAAGGCCTCATGTTTGTGATTCATGACACATTACCAAACCAAACAAAAAAATAAAATAAAAAATACAATGTTCACCTATAAAATCTTTTTTTTTCCCCATAAGGTATTGGTTTTTTCTCACAAATAAGAATTTACTATGCATTTATTGCTCAAAAAGTGCAAAAAACACATTTTTTAAATGGATTTTCAATGAAAATTTTTAAACTTCTAAATGGTCTTAAATTTAATTGATATCTATCAATATCATTCACCACAAAAACATTCAGTACAAAAATCCACCCATAACCTTAATTTTGAAATATATTTGCAATTTTACACACTGTGTGATGTATTTATTTCGACACAATTATATTTCATATGTTCAAGTTTGTAATTTTTTGTTGGAATTTCTTTTTAAATAGACTTGTTTAAGTCTAAATATAATGAAATATACTTGAAATGAACAAAAATAATCTAAGATGTGATGTCCACAAGTACCAAAAAAACCAAATGTAAATTTTTTCTGTTTGTGATTATAATTTTTTGGGGTTGTAGTGTGCTTTCGCCCATTAAAGTTCAATTGAAGTTGATTTTTACCCATTGAAATTTTTGTTCTTTGGTGGTTTCAAAAATAAAAATAAATTTAAATAAATGTTGGGTGGTTATTTGATTTTTTCAATAACCACTAATTCCAATTTTTTAGTATTTTGAAACCAGAGACTCACTTATTCTGTTTTTTTAACAAACATAATCATAGAACCATTGGTTTTAGTTATTTTTAAAAACCCTAAAAAGGCAGGCTTCATGAAAGAACATGCGGTTATAAATGTAGATTTTTGAAAAAAATCAAATTTTTTGACAACTGTGATTATATATTAGAAACATGGTTTTTGTTTTTGTTTTTTGATAACTATGGTCATAAACTCTAAAAATAATCATTAGGGTGTTTGTTCCTTGTACTGATGACCATTCAATAGTGTTTTAAAAATTGAAGTTGATTCATGTGCTTATATTGCCAAGGTTAAATTCCTTTGTGAGCAATTTGGTAGGTTGTTTTACAAATACCAGCAATTATGCTTGCAACACCATATTGATTTTCAAATTAATGTGAATTTCTCAAATTTGGTTTCTTCAAAGTTGCAAATGGTGTAATTTGGTCAATTTTACTTTGACATTTATTACTTGGAAGCAAACTTTGATGAGGATTTAGAAACTTTGGCATGGGTGTGACATTTTGATTTAAAATTTTGGTTTCAATTTGGAACCAATGTATGGTTGATATGTGATCTGGTAGGTACCTATTCTTTAATCTATTGTTTGATTGAATTCACTTTGTAGTCAAATTATCGAACCATGTTACATGGTTCCATCATTGGTTGGGTCTACTTACAATATAGGAAATTTAACCTACAAAACAATGTAATTTCAATTCTAGTTTCACATTTTGAGCATTATTCACTAAAAGTTATTGTAAACTCAAGTGTGATTTCATTATAAAAAAAATCATGGAACATAACTATCATATTCTAATTAGTTAGGGTGAATGACACCTACATTGATACTAGTAGGAAAAAATAATGCAATGGATGACCTTTAAAAAGTCATACATTACTCTTTTCTTATCACTAGAGGTTCATATCAATGTTGGGCAATTTTTGTTTTTAATTTTCTTAAAGAATTTTCGAATTTAGTTTTAAATCATTTTTGTAAATAGAATTACCTTAGGGTTCTTCAAAAAAGATATCCAAACATAGTTTCAAAATTTTGAAATTTTTTTTTTAATTAGTTCTCAAAGTGTTGGTTTTCACACATTTTCATACTAGCCAATTTCAAAGGTGGGTTTCATAAAAAGATATAAAAATTTATTTTGAACAAAAATATTTTTTAAAAAAACCAAAAATACCAAAAATAAATAATAACAAAAAAGAATAAATATATAAATATTTTTTTCCAACATTTTATATGCCAACAACACTCATTATATGGACTCCAAGGTTATTTCCAATATATTTTGGAATAAAATTAGACCATTTATCAAGATAACATTGTTCCATTAATTGGTAAAAGACCAATGCCTTTTTCAAATCCTAGTCAAATTTTGTTGTAATGGATACACAAATGGAATTAACAAATTCAAACTTAAAAATCTTTCACCCATGTCTCACAAAAATTAGTTACAATTTGAGATGTCAAGTGTCAAAGTGATCATCATTAAATTCACTCAACTAATCCAAGTGAGTGTTAGGACACTAAACCCTGAAAACCAAATAGTTTTTCCTAACCCTAACTTGAAACCTAGACCATGTTCTATTTTAATAACTTGGAAGGGTTTCAAAAAATAAAATAAAATCATAGAGGTTAATTTTCAAGGGTTGGTTAGTTCTCATTCTAATGAAAACCTAGAAATATGAAAACCTACAAACTAGGTTTCATATAATCTTCAAGTTGAAAATTGGCTTGAAATGTTGGTTAGTTTTCACTTTTTCTAATACCTACCCAACACTAGTTTATATGTTTGTTTATCTTATTTTTTACCTACATATGTAACTTTCTTCCATTATGACATGTGGTCATCTATTTATAGGTAATCTAAAATGAATTAAACATTGTTGGTACATGAAACATTAAGGTATACGAGACACAAAAACATCAATGATATGACATCGTTTGGATCTATGATTTGTTGTTGCAAAGTTTTGTGCACCAAAAGATTTCAAAATAAATAAATTATGTTTATAACAAAGTTCATATATTTCCTATGCATGATATTCCTATGCAATGAGGTTGGTGAACATCACAATTTAAAACTAAAGGATAAAGTTTACTTTCAACAATTTTCCTTGAAGGCTTATTAGTAGTGTTTTGGGGATATAATATTAATGGATTGTCATTGTTTTAAGACACCTTGCAAGCAAATTTTGTGAAAGCTATGTGACAAACATACAATGAGTTCTTAACAAAAAAAAATTCAATATTTTAATTCATTGTTTGTTTTCTTGTGATTTAGAATGAAAGGAAGTTCTTAGAAAAATTCAAAGAATATCTTTAATTATAAAAAAATTTAGTTGGTGGACAATTTTTAAATCTAAGTCAATAGAAGGTTTTAGAAGGTTTGGTCAATAAAAGATGATGAACTTTTAGAAGATTTTATATCAACTACAATCATCAAATATATGACATCTTATATTAACATAAAAGAAAACTATTTTAAAAAGAAGGTGATACACTTTATTAATTATTTGAAACAAACTCATTCAAAAGCTTCAACATCAACACCATACCATGTGTAAATGTTTAGAGATCTTCACCCAAATCCAAATTTCTTTTCATTTAGGTTTCATTGAAATTCAATTCACCCTTTTATGAAGCTTCCAATTCAAATGAAACTATAGACTAAATGACATGTGTCTTTCACATTCTTGTGCCCTTACTATCACTCTTAGTAAATTTATATATATTCATAACCATGTGTTTATTTGAATATGATATTCAATAATTAAGAAATACAATTTTATTTTTAAATGTCATTTCTATCTATTTGCATACCATTTCAAAAAAGATGGAAGTGACCTCCCCAAGACTAAAATATTGGGCAATAAAAGTAGAAAGTTATATTAGCTAGTCAATACAATATTACCCTAAAAATTCATGATAATAAAACTCATAAATGTCATGACAATATGTTTGAAATATGCCATGATAGTGAAACTTAAAATCTTCAACATGAGCTTCCTTAGTGTAAAGCAAGGTTTAGAGGCATGTCAAAATCCTCACCATCCTCATTAAACCAATTTCAATGCAGCATCAATAACTATCACAAGGTTCCTTCTTGTTATATTACATTATATATGTGAATTGTTCACTTCAAATCTTGGCCTATGATTCAAAACAACCTGCAGGAACACAATCATGTGCAAGCTTAAAAATTCATTGAAAAAAAGATGGATTAACATGTAAGAAGTTAATATTTTTGAAACCAAACAATACAACAAACCGATGTGTGTTTAAGTAGATATATAATAATATTATTATTATATGATGTCTTTATTTTAAAAAATACACCAATGCCATTTGTCAATATGAAGATTTTTCGTATTTTCCCCATGTCTTCTTTGCATGTAGTGACTAGTTAAATGTTTCTTATTAGCAAGGATGATTGTTCAACTTGAACGGGTTATTATTTAGCTGATGTAATAAAAATAACTTGTGGATTCCAATGGCTTTCTTTCAGGCGAAATTTTGCCACCTTGTGAATTGTTTCTAGAAAATGGCCAAAAAAAGGTGATTTTTGAGTTTTCTGATAGCCAAATTTCTGGGTTTTAATACAAAAATCGCCAAAATTTTATATTAAGTTTCAATAGGTAGTAAACAATGTAGAAGAATGATAAGATTTTATTATTTTCATTTCCAAAAATTTATAGCCAGATCTGGATGAACCATCTTATGGACAATTGCCGCTTCAGCTAGGTCACAAAATTGAGAAAAAAGAGAGAGCACTGTGTAACTGGATTTTATGTTCAATGCACATTACATGAGTAAAAGTAGAACATATGAGTTTGTCAATATAGTTATGACTTAGTATGTAACAAGGATCTTGGACCTTGGTCATGGCCCAAAAGGTTAAAATAGAAATCCTTAGCAGAGAAATTTGGTAACAAAACAAAATTCCAAAATGAAAATATTTAATTTTGTGACAAACAAAACTCCAAAATAATTTTTAAAAATTTTGTCACAAAAGTAAACTCCAAAATTAAAATATTTAAATTTGTAGGTTTGCACCAATGTTGGGTGCTATACTTTTAAGCATACGCGATGGATAGGGCATTAAAAAACAAAGTGCACAAGATACAACCCTGTCTCTATAAGTGCCCTCCCTTTTTAATGGGGGTATTACTCCAGGTTTGAAATGGTGACAAACCCTTTTGGAAATAGCCAATGGGAAGGTTAGGGGGGCTTAGTTTTTTCTTTTTGGTTTTGGGGCAGGTGGGTGGGGGGGGGAAGGGGGTGGGGATTTTTTATTTTTTTCTGTTCCCAGTGTGTTCATTAAGACATTGCTAATAACATCTCATTCTTCATCCCATATTATTTGGCCATGGTTCAACTTTCATTTATATAAGTTGTAATTAGCTATTGATTTATAGTGAAATCTAGTGAGTTTTTTTTCCACATTTCAGATGTTGCATCATTGGCTAGCATCTCAAGATGGATTTATTATTAGGGGACAAGAAGTTTTTAGTACCTGTCTCAACGATTAAAAAAACTAGTTTAAAAACTGCTCCTAAACTAAAAGCACAGTCCAAATGTAATGAAACTTTTTCAATTTTTGA
>Ga0209611_10007967_pt1 | contig 16790 bp, 12 predicted proteins | sample S1TSphgellanicum_3_FD_187693 | JGI IMG/M metagenome (GOLD analysis project Ga0209611, IMG submission 187693) | Host-associated microbial communities from peat moss isolated from Minnesota, USA - S1T2_Fc - Sphagnum magellanicum MG (SPAdes) (version 2) | ecosystem: Host-associated > Plants > Peat...
GAGGATGATGCCGATCGAGATCGCCTCCATGATCAGGCCGGCCCGCGAGGACAACCTCACGTCGCGGTAGGCCGCGTAGGTGACCAGGGCGACGAACGCAAGCATGCCTGCCGAGAGCGGCAACGCGGCCAGGCGCAGACCGAGCGCCGCCACGAAATCGGCCAGAAAGATCGGAAACGACAGCGTCACGGCCACGGCCGTGAACAGGTAGGCGCTCACCATCGACCAGCCGGCGAGCGCGCCGGTGAATGGACCGAAGGTGCGTCCGACGTAGACGAAGTACGCGCCGGCCTGGGGATGGCGCGAGGCGAGCACACCGACGCTCGCCGCCACGATGACCACACCGATCGTGCCCACGAGATAGGCGAACCAGCAGCCGATGCCGGCAAGGCCCGCGACCACCGAGACGTTCAGGGCCGGCGTGAGCGTGGGTGCGACGGCGGCGAGGGACTGCCCCACCATCTCCATGAGGTTCAGCGCGCCGTGGCGCAGCTGGGCGGGGAACTTGGTGTTGGCCGTGGTGGCACTCATGCGGGTGGCGCTTCTCCGGTTCGCGTGGCTTGCCGCCTATTCGTAACATGTCGGCGATTTAACGTGAGGTTTTTTTGCACCGGCGGCGCCGGGGCCGGTACCGCGCAACGCCCCGCAAAGTGCGGAACCGAAGCGCGCTGGCTCTGTCGAACAAAGCCTTCACGGACGCTCGCGCGGTTGTTGCTGCGACCCCACCGAGGGTTGCGGGGAATTGCCCTGAACGATATAAGAATCGTGACATAATCCTCGCTCTCGACTGACGGGGATTCCTCCTGCAAGACGGCGCTGTACCGCCGCGAGGTATTGTGAGCTGCATTGACGTCACGATCATGGACCGCTCCGCACGCAGTGCACTGCCCCGAGGGGCCTCACCACTCGCGCCCGACCACGTTGACCGACAGGTCGTTGCCCCGACGCAAGGGCAGACCCTGGGCTTCAGCACTCCAGCTGAGGTTTTGTCCAGTAGTGTTGCCTTGACAGGGTGAAACTTGGAAGCTCGCACAAGACTTGCGCAAACATCGAGAACTGGGGGTCGTGGGCGGCACGCCGCGCGCCGCCCCTCGCCATCCCTCGCCGGCCGGAAGGCCGGCGTTTCTCGCGGAGAAACGGGATGAATGCCCCAAGCTCCGACGAGACGTATCAGCAGCAGATCCTGCCGCACGTGTCGCGCACGTTCGCGCTGACGATCCCGCAGCTCCCAGCGGATTTACGCGCGCCCGTCACCAACGCCTATCTGTTGTGCCGGATTGCCGACACGATCGAAGATGAGCCGGCCCTCTCGGGTCAGGAAACGCTGCTGTACATGCAGCGATTCAAGAGTCTGGTCGACGGCGACGGGGATCCCGGACGGCTCGCGGCCGAGCTCTCGCCGCGGCTCACCGAGGCGACCCTGCCCGCGGAGCGCGCCTTGGTCGCCAACATGGCGCGCGTGCTGCGCGTGACCGCGTCCTTCGATGCACCCCAGCGTGCGGCGATCCAGCGCTGCGTCGAACTCATGTGCTACGGCATGCCGCGCTTCGCGCAGACGGCGAGCCTGCACGGCCTCGCGCGCTCGAGCGATCTCGACGAGTACTGCTATTACGTGGCGGGCGTCGTCGGCGAAATGCTGACCGAGCTGTTCTGCGCCCATAGCGCCGCGATCGCGCGGCAGCGCGCGACCCTGCGCGAGCTCGCGCCCTCGTTCGCGCAGGGCCTGCAGATGACGAACATCTTGAAGGATGTCTGGGAAGATCGTGCCCGGGGCGCCTGCTGGCTGCCCCAGGACGTGTTCAGCCGCTTTGGGCTCGACCTCGCGGACCTCGCGCCTGCTCCGCACGATCCGCGCTTCGCAGCGGCCCTCGGCGAACTCGTCGGAATCGCGCATGCGCATCTGCGCAACGCGCTCGCCTACACGCTGTTGATTCCGCGCTCCGAGCCCGGCATCCGTCGGTTTCTGCTGTGGGCACTGGGACTCGCGATCCTGACGTTGCGCAAGATCATCACGAACCCGGCCTATGCGTCGGGCGCCGACGTCAAGGTGACGCGGCGCACGGTCGCCCTGACCCGGTTCGCGACCGGCATCTCCCTGCGCAGCAACGCAATGCTGGGCGCACTGTTCGACGCGGCTGCCCGCGGCGTGCCGCTCGCGATTCTGCCGCCGCCGCGCCGCTCCTGGACGCAGGGCGCGAACGAGCGCGGCCCCGATCCCGTGCCGCTGGAGCGCGCGCCGGCCCAGAGTTCTGCCCGATGAGCCCGAAAAGCCAAGTGCAACCGGCCGTCGGCCGGGTCGAGGCGCGAGCGGATGTTCGCGCCCGCATACTCACGAAGCTCGACTACAAGATGCTGCTCGATCGCGGAATCGCGGTGGCCCGCGATGCCCTGCTCGAGCGTCAGAACGAAGAGGGCTACTTCGTGTTCGAGCTCGAGGCGGACTGCACGATCCCGTCGGAATACATCATGATGATGCACTTCCAGGACGAGATCGACGCGCCCCTCGAGCAGAAGCTCGCAGTCTACATCCGCGCCCAGCAAGCGGCGGCGCACGGCGGCTGGCCGCTCTATCACGGCGGACCCTTCAACCTGAGTTGCTCGGTCAAGGCCTATTACGCGCTCAAGCTCGCCGGCGACAGCGGCGAGGCGCCGCACATGGTGCGCGCGCGAGCGGCGATCCTCGAGCACGGCGGTGCCGCGCGCGCCAACGTGTTCACGCGCATCGCGCTCGCGCTGTTCGGCCAGCTGCCGTGGCGCGGGGTGCCGTACATTCCGGTCGAGATCATGCTGCTGCCCGGGTGGTTTCCGTTCCACCTGGACAGGGTGGCCTACTGGTCGCGCACGGTCATGGTGCCGCTGTTCATTCTGTGCACGCGCAAGCCGCTCGCGAAGAATCCGCGCGCGGTGCACATTCCGGAGCTGTTCAAGGTGCCGCCCGACGAGGAGCCCCATTATTTCCGCGGCGACGGCGGCTGGCTCAACGTGGCATTCCGCGCACTCGATCGCGTGGGGCGCCTGCTCGACCCCTTGATCCCCAACCGCATGCGCGCACGCGCGACCCGGCTCGCGCTCGACTGGACGCTCGAGCGTCTGAACGGCGAGGATGGCTTGGGCGCAATTTTCCCGGCGATGGTCAACGCACTCGAGGCCATGACGATCTTGGGCTTCCCGCCCGACGAGCCGCGCCGTGCGACGGCCAAACGGGCGCTCGAGAAACTGCTGGTCGTGAATGGCGCGAGCGCCTATTGCCAGCCGTGCGTATCGCCGGTCTGGGACACCGCGCTCGCCTGTCTCGCCCTGCAGGACACCGGCGACGTCGGGGCGCAGGCGGCCTCGGTGCGCGCACTCGACTGGCTGCGCTCGAAGCAGCTGCTCGACGAACCCGGCGACTGGCGCGTGAGCCGCCCGACGCTCGCGGGCGGCGGTTGGGCTTTCCAGTTCGCCAACCCGCATTATCCGGATCTCGACGACACGGCTGTGGTCGCCTGGTCGATGCACCAATCCCCGCAGGCGGCGAGCTACCGGCACAGCATCGGACGCGCGCTCGACTGGCTGGTCGGTATGCAGAGCGTGAACGGCGGCTTCGCGGCCTTCGACGTCGATAATACCCATTACTATTTGAATCACATCCCGTTCGCCGATCACGGCGCGCTGCTCGATCCGCCCACGAGCGACGTGACGGCACGCGTCGCGACGCTGCTCGCGCGCGTCGGCAGACCCGAGGATCGGGCCGCGCTCGAGCGCGCGGTCGCGTACCTGCGTGCCGAACAAGAACCGGACGGCGCCTGGTTTGGCCGCTGGGGCACGAACTTCATTTACGGTACCTGGTCAGCCCTGGTTGCTCTGACCAACGCGGGCCTCGGACCCCACGATCCCACCGTGCGTCGCGGCGCCGATTGGCTTGCGTCGCGGCAGAACTCCGACGGCGGCTGGGGTGAGGGCAACGACACCTATTATGCGGGTCATACGCGCGAGCGCGCACCGAGCACGCCTTTCCAGACGGCTTGGGCGCTGCTCGGACTGATTGCCGCGGGCCGCGCCGCGTCCGATTGCGTGCAGACCGGCATCGACTACCTGCTGCGCAACCAGTCGACGGACGGCCTGTGGAGTGATCCTGCGTTCACGGCACCGGGGTTTCCGCGCGTGTTCTACCTGCGCTACCACGGCTACTGCGCTTATTTTCCGCTCTGGGCCCTGGCGGCTTACCGGAAAGTGACGCGGTCCGGAGCGTCCCATTGACGCCGGCGGGGACGCAGGCCGACTCGACGCGGGCCGGTACGGCCGTCGCTGGGGTGGTGACCGCCCTGGCGGCCGAGGCGCGCGCCTTCCGCCCCACCACGGGCCGACCGGAGACGCTCGCCACGCTGTCCGACGGCACCCTGCTGAAACTCTGCGGCATCGGTCCGTCAGCTGCGACCGAGGCTGCTTTGTCCCTCGTGCAGGCCGGCGCCACTGCGCTCGCGAGTTGGGGACTCGCCGGGGGTCTCGACCCGGACCTTCGGGCAGGCACGATATTCCTGCCGAGCGAGGTCCTGTCGGAGTTCGGCGCGCGGTTCCCCACATCGCACGGCTGGCGTGATCGCCTCGGCGCCGCCGCAGCGTCCCACCACCCCCTGACCTCGGGAACCCTGCTGACCCGTGCGGTCGCCCTCGATGCGATCGAGGCCAAGGCCGCGGCATTCGAGGCCACGGGCGCTGCGGCCGTCGACATGGAGAGCGCGGCCGTCGCCGACGTGGCGGCGGCGCACGGGTTGCCGTTCATCGCGGTGCGCGTGATCGTCGACACGGCCGGCGATACCCTGCCGAGCGCCGTCTTGTGCGCGAGCCGCTCGGGTCAGGTGCGCATCGACCGGCTGGTGCTCGGGCTGCTGCGACGTCCGGCCGACCTCCTCGACCTGCTGAAGCTCGCGTCGCGCTATCGCGCGGCCATGCAGTCGCTCGCGTCGCTCGCCGCGCTGCGGGTGTTGGGACCCCTCGCGTTCGCGAACCGGGCGAACGCCGGCTATCCATGAGGGCGCTGGTCACGGGCGCCACCGGCTTCGTCGGTGCGGCAGTGGCGCGCGCCCTTCTCAGGGACGGCTGGCAGGTGCGCACGCTGGCGCGTGCCGACTCCGATCGTCGCAACCTCGCAGACCTCGACGTCGAGATCGCGATCGGGGACTTGCGGCAACCGGCCACCCTGCTCGCCGCCGCGGCGCATTGCGACGCCGTGTTTCACGTCGCCGCCGATTATCGGCTCGGCATCCGCACTCCGCGCGAGCTCTACGCCAACAACGTCGAAGGCACGCGCAACGTGCTCGAGGCCGCGTCTCAGGCCGGCGTCCCGCGCCTCGTCTATACGAGCAGCGTCGCGACGATCGGCATCCCCCCGGGCGGCATGCCCGGCGACGAGCAGACGCCGGTGTCGCTCGCCGACATGATCGGCCATTACAAGCGCTCGAAATACCTGGCCGAGGCGCTGGTGCGCGAGTCGCCGCCGCCGGGTGTCGCGGTCGTCATCGTGAATCCCTCTACGCCGGTCGGTCCCGGGGACCTGAAACCCACACCGACGGGCCAGGTCGTACTCGATGCCGCGACGGGCCGCATCCCGGCCTACGTCGACACGGGCCTCAACGTCGTACACGTCGATGACGTGGCGGCAGGGCACCTGCTCGCGTTCCATCGCGGCCGCACCGGCGAGCGCTACATCCTCGGCGGCGTCGACATGAGCCTGCGCGAGATCCTGACCGAGATCGCGGCATTGGTCGGGCGCAAGCCGCCGCGCATCCGCCTGCCGCATGCGCTGGTGCTGCCGATCGCCGTGCTCGCCGAGGCCGCCGCGCGGCTCACGCAGCGCTCCTCGCGCATCACGGTCGAGGGGGTGCGCATGGCGCAGAAGCGGATGTTCTTCTCGAGCGACAAGGCGGTGCGCGAACTCGGCTATCGGCACCGGCCGCCGCTGCTCGCCTTTCAAGACGCGCTCGCCTGGTATCGTGTCCAGGGGTTCTTGTGAACCGCGCCGCCTCTGATGCGCCCCTCGACGCGGGCCCGGATGACCATTCGCTCGTGGAGGCCACGTTCCGGTGTCGGGCCATTCCTACCGCAGCGTACGGTCGGGCTGGCGGAGACCTTTTGCGGACGGCTATGCTAGCCGGGTCTGCTCGCCGAAGAGGGAGAAAAATGATGCACGTGGATGGCGGCGCGCTCGCCGGCGGACCCGCAGTCGATGCCGATACGCTGATCCTCGTGGACGCCGGCGACCGCGAAGTCGGGCACCTCAGCAAAGCTCTGTGTCACCTCGGCCAGGGCGTGCTGCACCGTGCCTTTTCACTGCTGATTTTCAACGCTTCGGGCGACCTGCTGGTCCAGCAGCGCGCCGCGTCGAAGCGGCTCTGGCCGCTCTACTGGTCGAACAGCTGCTGCAGCCATCCGCGCCGCGACGAGTCGATGCAAGCCGCCATCCAGCGGCGGCTTCATGAGGAACTCGGTGTATCCTGTCCACTGCAGTTTCTGTACAAGTTCGAATACCGCGCCCAGTTCGACGCGACCGGCGCGGAACATGAACTGTGCTCTGTGTTCATCGGTCGATGTACCGAGGAGATTCGGATCGATCGGAATGAAATCCTGGGCTGGCGGTGGGTCAGCCCGGAAGCGCTCCAACGGGAAATGTCGGGGAGCGAGGCGAAAAAATTCACACCGTGGTTCAGGCTCGAATGGGCACGGATCTGGGATCACCACCGCTCGGCCGTGCTCGCGTTACAATAAGGTCACACTATGTCCATTCCGTTGTTGCAGGTATACAAGGTCGCACGCTACATCGCGGGGCGCAAATTGCGCGGCATCAAGCGCTATCCACTGGTGCTCATGCTCGAGCCCCTGTTCCAGTGCAATCTGGCCTGCGCCGGCTGCGGCAAGATCGACTATCCGAAGGAGATCCTGCAGCGTCGCGTGAGCGTCACGGACGCGCTGCGCGCCGTCGATGAGTGCGGTGCACCCATGGTATCGATCCCGGGCGGCGAACCCTTGATCCACAAGGAGATGCCGCAGATCGTGGCGGGGATCGTGGCGCGCAAGAAGTTCGTCTACTTGTGCACCAACGCGATCCTGCTCGCGAAGCACATTCACGAATACACGCCCTCGCCGTATCTCACATTCTCGATCCATCTCGATGGAAACCGCGAACGGCACGACGAGTCGGTCTGTCAGGAGGGCGTGTTCGACAAAGCCGTGGCCGCGATCCGCCTGGCCCGCGGGCAGGGCTTCCGGGTGACGGTCAACTGCACGCTGTTCAGCGGCGAGAATCCGCAGGATGTGGCCGATTTCTTCGACACCGCGATGACCCTCGGCATCGAGGGCATCACCGTCTCTCCCGGCTACAGCTATCATCATGCCCCGCGCCAGGACGTATTCCTCGGCCGCACCCAGAGCAAGCAGCTGTTCCGCGATATCTTCCGGCAGCGCCGCGAGCGCGCATCGGGCAAGAGTTGGCAGTTCAACCATTCCTCGCTATTCCTGGATTTTCTTGCCGGAAACCAGTCCTATCAGTGCACGCCCTGGAGCAACCCGACCTACAACCTGTTCGGCTGGCAGCGTCCCTGCTATCTGTTGTCGGACGAGGGCTATGCGCCGAGCTTCAAGTCCCTCATGGAAGACACCGCATGGGACGATTATGGCGTCGGCAAGAATCCGCGCTGTGACAACTGCATGGCGCACTGCGGCTTCGAAGGGACGGCCGTCGACGACGCGTTCAGCCATCCGCTGAAGGCTCTACGCGTGTCGCTGCTCGGCCAGCGCGTCGATGGTCCGATGCAGCCCGATCCCCCGATCGTGTACGACCGCAACGAGGTCTACCAACCGGCCGCCGCGCGTCACGGCGAGATTGTCATCCCGGTCGGGGACATCAAGCGAACCAGCAAGGAATCCGACGCGAATCGGTCCGTCGCCGACGTGAACTGAACCCCGTGGCCCCGGCAGTCGAACCAAGTTTCGCGGGCGCCCCGGACGAGCATCACGGCCCGCAAACCGCCGGAGCCGCGCCGGCCTGTGACCCGTCGGGATCCTCGACGGTCGGGGACCCCGAGGCCGCGCGTGCGGCGGGCTTCGAGGGGCTGCTCGCCGACTGGCAGGCACGCATGGAAAACGCACTCGCGGCACGCCTGCCGGCAGCGACGGCGCGGCCGTCGCGGCTGCACGCGGCCATGCGCTACAGCGTGCTCGGCGGCGGCAAGCGCATGCGGCCTGCACTCACTTTCGCGACGGCTCGCACGCTCGGCCTGCGCGAAGAGGAGGTCGAGGCGGCCGCCTGCGCGGTCGAATTCATCCACGCCTATTCGCTCGTGCACGACGATCTGCCGGCCCTCGACGACGACGCGCTGCGCCGGGGCCGGCCGACCTGCCACAAGGCTTTCGACGAAGCGACGGCCATCCTGGCCGGCGATGCCCTGCAGCCCCTGGCCTTCCTCGTGCTCGCCGACGACGCCCAGCTGCCGGCCGACCCGGCCATTCGCCTGCGCCTCATCGACCTGCTCGCGCACGCAAGCGGCAGCGGCGGCATGGTCGGCGGCCAGGCAATCGACCTGAGCGTGCAGGGCAAGACGCTCGAGATTCACGAGGTCGAGGCGTTGCACGCCCTGAAGACCGGTGCGCTGATCCGGGCCAGCGTGCTCATGGCCGCCGAATGCGTACCGACGCTGGACCCTGCCTTGTATGCCGCGCTGGCCACGTTCGCGGCGGCGATCGGTCTCGCGTTCCAGATCCAGGACGACGTTCTCGACGTGACCGGCGATGCCGCCATGCTCGGCAAGGCCGTCGGCGCCGACCGCGAACGGGCGCTGCCCACGCATCCGGCGATTCTCGGCATCCCCGCCTCGCGCGAACGGGTCAAGAGCCTGCATGCGCATGCGGTCGCGGCGCTGGCGCCGTTCGGCGAGCGTGCCGCGCCGCTGCGCTCGCTCGCAGCCTGGCTGCTGTCACGCCGGCATTGAGGCGGCCAGCGGGGCGCGCGCGTCGTCCACCGGGACGGCTTCGCGGCGCTCAGGCCCCCGGTGGTGCAAGGTCGCGGCTGACGGTTTCGCGGCGCTCAGGCCCCCGGTGGTGCATTGCGCTGTCGCAGATGTTCACTCAGTGTATGAGTGAGCGATACGAAATCTGACGGAATCATCAGCACCGTCGTGCTGTTGTTTTCCGCGCCGACCTCGGAAATCATCTGCATTCGCCGCAGTTCCAAGGCAGCAGGATTCGCCATGATCTGTGCCGCCGCCGCGGAGAGCTTTACCGACGCCTCGAGCTCTGCCTCAGCCTTGATGATGCGCGCCCGCTTTTCGCGGATGGCCTCTGCTTGCATGGCCATGACCTGTTGCATGGCGACCGGGAGTTCCACGTCCTTCATCTCAAACCGCTGCACTTCAAGACCCCAGGCCAGCGTCGAACCCGCAATGCTCTCACAGAGCAGTGCGTTGATTTTATTGCGCTCCTGGAGGACTTCGTCCAAGTCGTGCTGCCCGATGATGTTACGCAGGCCGGTCAGCGCGGACTGGTAGACGGCTGCAGGGGCATCGGCGACTTCTATGACGGATTTGGCCGCGTCCACTATCCGATACCACAGGACCGCGTTGACTTTGATCGTAACGCTATCGCGCGTGATGGTCTCCTGCTGCTCGGCCGAGACGGTGCGGGTTCGGACATCGACGGTCACTGCGCGCTCGATTTGCAGAGGAATGATCCAGTACAACCCAGGACCGCGGAGACCCATATACCGCCCCAAACGGAAAATGACCCCGCGCTGGAATTCCTGAGCAACTCGCAGACCGGACAACCCCAGAGCGATCAGAATTGCAAGTGCAATGAGCATGAACACACCTCCCGGCACCCATTGGATCGATCATTCGAGATTGCCTGACCGGCACCGGCGAAGACGAGTGCTGCGTGCGGATCCGGTGGAATGGACGATCAGTGATCAACGCACGCCTTTGACGTTTCCCGCCGGCATAGGCGCCGGTTGAGTCGCAGGCGCATAATCAGCAAGACCGAACCCGCGCAGGCTGGATCGATCGGTCGAAGCATGCAGGGACTCGATTAGAATCCGCAAGCAAAACATGCAGGGAGTTGGACACAGCAAATGCAGGGAGTCGGACAAATGAAATACCTCGTCAATGTGTTTCTCGCGGGTGCGGTGCTCGCGCTGCCGACCCTGACCAAGGCGACGGGCGCCGACGGCACCGGCTACGAGGTCATCGCGGCTTACGACAGATAGTAGGCGATGCCGCTGCGACCGCCGCACGGGAGGCTCGCCGCCGTCGCCCTCGCTGCAGCGGCGCTCGGCGCGGTCCTCTTCACGGCGGCGCTCGGCGCGGTCCTCTTTACGGCCGCACGCGCCGCGGCGCCGCCCGCCGCCGGCGACGCCGCGTGGGAACAGCTCGACGTGAGCGCCGCTGCGCCGGGCACGCCGCTGCCGCACTTCTGGGAACAGATGTTCGGGTCGGGCCGCGCCATCCTCGCGCTGCGCGACGGCTATCGACAGGATCTGCGCGCCGTCGAGGCGGTCACGGGATTTCGCTACGTGCGCTTCCACGCCATCTTCGACGACGACGTGGGGATCGTCACGAGAGATGCCGACGGGCGGCCGCGTTACAACTTCTCGTATGTGGATCAGATCTATGACGGCCTGCTCGCCAACGGCGTGCGCCCGTTCGTCGAAATCGGCTTCATGCCCACCGCGCTCACGTCGAACCGGCAGCAAGTCATGAGTTTCTGGTATCGGCCGAACGTGGCACCGCCCCGCCGGTATTCCGAATGGGACGCGCTGGTGCGCCGGTTCGTCGCGCATCTGGTCGAGCGCTTCGGGGCCGACGAAGTTGCGCAGTGGTACTTCGAAGTCTGGAACGAGCCGAACATCGACTTCTGGCAGGGCAGGCCCAAACGGCAGAGCTACTTCGAACTCTATGCCCACACGGCGCGCGCCATCAAGGCGATCGACCCGCGCCTGCGCGTCGGCGGCCCGGCCACGGCACAGGCGGCGTGGATCGAGCCATTCTTGCGCTACACGCAACGGCATGGCCTGCCGGTCGACTTCGTGTCGAGCCACGTCTACGCCAACGACACGGCCAGGGACGTGTTCGGCACCGACGGCGCCATCCCGCGCAATCGGATGGTGTGCCGCGCGGTACGGAAACTGCACGACGAGATAGCGCGCTCCGCGCATCCGCAGCTTCCGCTGATCTTGAGCGAATTTAATGCGAGCTATGCGAACGAACCTGCCGTGACCGACTCGGTGTTCATGGGACCCTGGATCGCCGACACGATCCGTCAGTGCGCGGGCGTGGCGCCGCTGATGAGCTACTGGACGTTTTCCGACGTGTTCGAGGAACAGGGCGTGATCCGCAAGCCGTTCTATGGCGGCTTCGGACTGATCGCCGAACGAGGCATACCGAAACCCGCGTTTCACGCCTTCGCGCTGCTGCACCGCCTCGGCGAGGAACGCCTCGCCGTCGAGTCCGAGTCGGCCTTGGTGACCCGGCGTGCCGACGGCACGCTCGTGCTGGCGCTATGGAATTATCGCGATCCCGATGCGACGCGCTCGCCCTCCGGGCGCACCTCCCAAGCCGCCTCGGCGCTCGCGCCGATCGAGCCCAAGCGGTTCCGCCTGCGCATCGAGGGCATCCCGGCGCGCTCCCCGTACCGTCTCTGGCGTCTCGATGCCGGGCACGGCAACGTGCTGCCCGAGTATGCCGCCATGGGCAGTCCGGATTTTCCGAGCGGTGAACAGATACAACGGCTCCAGGCGGCCGCGCAGCTGCCGCCGCCGGAGGACGGCGAACTCGAGGCTGCCACACTCGAGCTCAGCGTCCCGAGCCAGGGATTGATCCTGCTCGAACTCGCGCCGCCACCGCAGGCGCCCGCCCAGCCGCCACGATCCCTGCCGTGAGCCGATGGCAACAACAGCCGGCGCCTCCGATCACCTGCTGTCGCCGCAGCGCGCGGCTTCGTCATGGCGATGCGGCTTTGTGCCCGCGGGTCACGGTGCCGCCGTCACGAGCGCACCCGTGATGATCCCATCAGCGCCCAATGCAATCCGCCACGTCGAGGATCCATTCTGTTGTTTGACGTCGTAAATGTCCCACCCTTGATTACCGACGCCACGGAACTCGACCGATTGCACCGCGCCCAGGTGGGACACGGTCGGCTCCAACTGAGGCAGTTGCTGGCGCAGAACATTCGCCAACTCGGGACTCATCTCGGCAAAATTCGGCCTTCCCGTGCTGATGCCTTCGATCAAGCGGCGCAACGCCGCCTCACTGCCCGGGGTTGCCGTCTGGCCTCGAACCTTGGCGGCCGTCGCAGCGGCAATCTGCGCGGCCGTCGCCGCATCGATGCGCGTCGCCTCGATGTCGGCGCCGTGTTGATGCAGAACGAGTCCCGTCGTGCGGCCCTCGGCATCAGTCTCGAACGAAATCCGCGCTTTGACGATCTTGTAAAAGAATTCACGCTCACTTTGCGCGAAGATCTCGGCCTTGGGTTGGCCGGTGAGCTGGGCAAACAGGTGGCTGCCGTCGCGCGTCACCGCCAGAACGGCGGTAGGCGCCAGTTGATAGGCCCCGGTGAATCGATCCAGCACCGCGGAATCCAGCGTGATCGCGACCGGCGTCTGCGCTGCGGACTGCGCGTTGGGCGGACCCACCTCGACCGCCATCGCGAGCAATGCGAACGCCAGACAGCCTAGCGCCGCTGCCGGCGCCCGCCACCCCGTGCCCGGCCGCGTCATCATGATCTTGATCCTCTGTTCCAAGAATGACCTGGATTCCGACATCGCCGCCACTGCGCCGAGGAAGCCAGACTGCCGCAGGCCGACCGCGATCAGGGTCTCACCGTACTCGGCCACACCATGTCCCGCTCGGAGCACGCGCGCATCGCAGTCCACTTCGATCGCATGTCGCAGCCGCCGCAACTGCCACCACAGCGGCAGATTCCAGGGCATGAAAACCAGCAGGCACAGCGCCACCGTCAGAAGCGCAGGATCGCCCGCGTCGAGATGCGATTGCTCGTGGGCGATGACCGCGCGCTGCTCGCCCGCCGAGGACGCGGCGAGCCAAGCCGGCACGACGATGCGTGGGCGCAGCAGTCCCACCACGGCAGGTCCGACATCTGGAGCGAGGTATACCGATGCTCCGGCGACGGTGCCGACCGTCCAGCGGCGCTTGCGCCAGACGAGGTGCGCGGCACTGGCTGCCAGGACGGTCAACAAGGCTGCGGACATGACGAGCCAGCAGCGCCGGAGCAGCAGATTCATGCTTCGCGACGTCGCGGCACCGACTGACTTCGCATTCATCCACGTCTGCGGCGCAAGGTGCGTGGACGTGACGTCGCGCAGAGCCACCATTCTACGCGGGACCGACGAGCCGGCGGCGGTGGGAAGCTCGATCGACACCGTTGAGATCAGGGTCGGCAACAGCAGCGAGGCAGCGATTGACAGCGCCCAGAACCAGCGGCTCGGAGCACGCCGCATGCGCGCCGCCCGTTCAGCGACGCCGGCCGCGGCGCCGAGCAGCAGCGAAACCGCGATGACGTAGACCATCCAGCCCAGCATCAGCCCCGCTCCCTGTCCGGCTTCGCGTCCAAGAGCCTGCGCATACGCCGGATTTGCTCGGGACTCAATTTCCGGTCCGACACGAGATGCGTCAACAGCAGCTCGGATGAGCCTTTGAACAGCTTGCCGGTCAGATGGCGCAGAGCGCTCCTTCGCGCGGCCTGCTGGTGCACGGCGGCGAAATAGCGGTGCCCCCGCCCTTCTTCCGTGTGCCCCACGTAGCCCTTGGCCTCGAGCGTGCGCAGGATCGTGAGGACGGTCGTGTAGGCGAGTTCGTCGCGCAGGCGGGCGCGAACCTCCGTGACCACCGACGGACCGTGGTCCCAGAGCAGCTGCATGACGTCAGCCTCGCGGTCCGTGAGCAGTATCTCCATCAGAACTCCTACTACGTCTTTAGTAGACGATAGCAGGATCCCGCTGCCTGTCAACTAAGACCCTAGTAGGCGAGCGCCCCCGATCACGCGCCGGGACCGGCCGCGTCCGGGGCGCACTCTCAGCAGCCGGCGGCCGCGTCGCGGGCCGGGAGAGCCGCGCGGAGCCGCTCGGACGCCGCGACGATTTCCCGCTCGAGCGAGGCCCAAGCGGCTTCGAGCATCGCGAAGCCCGCCGACATCGCTGCAGCCTCGCCCTGTTGCAGCGCCTGCGCAGCCTGCGCGAGCCCGGCGGCGTGGATCGTGGCGCAGGCACCCTGGAGCTGATGGGCGGCGCGCTGCACGCGCGCGACGTCGCCCGCGGTCACGGCCTCGGCCAGCGTCGTGACGAGACGGCCTGCAGACTGCAGGAAGGTCTCGAGCAGCTCGAGCAGGAACTGCTGATCCGCACCACAGGTCGCCGCCAGGCTTGGCTCGTCGAACACGTGGACCCGCCCGACCGGTTCCGGCAGCAGCGGGCTGGCGCAGAACCTGTTGTCGGACACGGCCTGGAGGGCGGCGAGCAGGCGCCGCGGCTCGATCGGCTTCGACAGGTAATCGTTCATTCCCGCCGCGAGACAGCGTTCCCGGTCGCCCGCGAGCGCATGCGCGGTCATGGCAATGATCGGCACGTGACGGTCCAGGCTCGCGGCCTCGCCGCTGCGAATCCGGCGCGATGCCTCGTAGCCGTCCATGCCGGGCATCTGGCAGTCCATGAGCACGAGGTCGAAGCGCCGCGCCCGCAGCTGTTCGAGAGCATCGAGTCCATTCCAGGCCTGCGTGACGGTGAGGCCGAGACGCGCGAGCTGTCGTTCGCCCACCTTCTGATTGACGGCATTGTCGTCGACGAGCAGCACCTCGAGGCCGCGCAACGCGGGCACCCGCGGCTCGGAGACCCGTGCGAGCGGCGCAGGATCGCCGCAGAGCTCCGTGAGCAACCGCCGCAGCGAATCCGGTTTGACGGGCTTCGAGATCGAATGATCGAACGCGCCGGGGACGGCGGGCGCACGATCGCCCGCCAGGCTGTTCATGAGCACGAGTCGGCAGTGCCGGGCCGTATCGAGCAGACGCAGCTCGGCGGCGAGCCCCGCAGCGTCGCGATCGGGCAGGTCATGATCGACCAGGACGATGTCGGGTATTGCCTCGCGGGCGGACGCTTCCACCCAGCGCAACAGCGCCTCCCGCGCCGTGGCCGCCGTGCTCACATCGACGCCGAAGCCGCCCAAGACCCCGCCGAGTATCCGCCGGCCGACGGGATGGTGTTCGACGACCAGGACCCGCACAGGACCGATCAGCGGCGGCGCCGATTCCACGACCGGCGTCGACGCACGATCCAGCATGACGTGGAATCGGAGCACGGAGCCCCGCGCGGGCCCCGCACGATTGGCCGCGCTGATGCTTCCTCCCATGGCGCCGACCAGCTGCCGGCAGATCGAGAGGCCGAGGCCCGTGCCACCGTGCCTTCGCGTCGTCGACAGATCGCCCTGCATGAACGGGGTGAACAGGCGCCCGAGTCGCTCCGGCGGGATGCCGATCCCGCTGTCCTCGACCGAGACCCCGAGCGCAATGCGCCCATCCGGGGCGGGCGTAGCGCTCACGGTCAGCAGCACGTCGCCGCACTCCGTGAACTTCACCGCATTGCTGAGCAGGTTGAGCAGCACCTGGCGCAGCCGCGTGGGGTCGCCGCGGTACGCGCCGGCGCAGCAGGGTTCCACGTCGACGAGCAGTTCGAGCCGCTTCTCACTCGCCGCCAGCGCGACTGCGTCCACCGACTCATCGATCAGGCTGCGCAGCTCGAAGTCGATCGACTCGAGCTCGAGATGTCCGGATTCGATCTTGGAGAAATCCAAGATATCGTTGATGAGCGCGAGCAGCCCTGCGCCGCTCGATCGGGCGATTTCCGCAAATTCGCGCTGCTCGGCCGTGAGCGGCGTGTCGAGCAGCAAGCCCGTCATCCCAATCACACCGATGAGCGGCGTGCGGATCTCGTGGCTCATGTTGGCGAGAAAGTAGCCCTTGGCCTGATTCGCCGCCTCGGCGACGTCCCTGGCCGCGAGCAGCTCCTCTGCCGCGCGCCGCGAGTCGGTGACGTCCTGGAACGCACCGATCAGGCGCCAATCGCCGTCGACCCGATGCGGCGTGCAGATGGCCCGCACCCAGCGGGGGTTGCCCTTGGCGGTCACGAAAGGCACGACCAAGTCGAACGGCTTGCCGAGCGAGAGGGCGTCCGCGATCGCAGTCGCAATCGCCTCGCGAGCCTCGCCGGGATAGAAATCGAGAGCGGTCTCGATCGGCGGATACCCGCCCACCGGCAGCTCGTGGATTCCGAATACCATGTCAGACCAGATCGGGCCGGCCGCCGCCCTATCCAACTGCCAACCGCCGACGCCGGATATGAGGCTCGTGGCGGCGAGCAGCGCTTTCTGATTGGTGATCAGCTCCGTGGCGTGCTTGCGCTCCGTGATGTCCGTGACCGCGATATAGAAACCGACGACCGCATCGTCAACCCAATCCGGGACGTATTCCCGCTGCGTGTGGTAGGGCTGACCCGCCGCGTCGTACATCGCGAGGTCGAACCGTTGCCGCTCGCCGCGCAGCGCGGCGTCGATATGCGGACGCACGCGCGCGGGAAAACCCGCGCCGTAGATCTGAGCGGCGGTCTTGCCGAGCATTTGTTCGGGCGCCAGGCCGACACGAGTTTGATGCGTCCGGTTCGCGAACCGGCAGATCAAGTCGCGGTCCCAATAGGAGATCATCGCCGGGATGTTGTCCGTCACCTTGCGCAGGCGCTCCTCGCTGGCGCTCGCGCGCCCCTGCTC
>Ga0209611_10007970_pt1 | contig 16784 bp, 15 predicted proteins | sample S1TSphgellanicum_3_FD_187693 | JGI IMG/M metagenome (GOLD analysis project Ga0209611, IMG submission 187693) | Host-associated microbial communities from peat moss isolated from Minnesota, USA - S1T2_Fc - Sphagnum magellanicum MG (SPAdes) (version 2) | ecosystem: Host-associated > Plants > Peat...
ATGGGGTAAAGATTATAGCCATGTTTTTTTAAGATGAATCATTTGCAAATGTGGCATCCCCAAATTCATACTCATTGGTAATAAAAGAGAATGGTTAGTTGGATTTGATGCAATGTGTAAGAACTATAGTATTACACATTTGTTTAGGATGCCATAGTGACCATAATGTATGGAATAGCAAAATAAAGACAATCAAACATGGGATTACAATTTTATTTTCCACACTTCAACATTTGGATTCTTGGGATGAACAATTGGCTAGGGTTATGTTTGGATACTGATAAGGCATCCAAGCCAATACCAAATTCTTTCCTTTTATAATACTAATTGGGTGTACACTACACCTTCGAGTTGACAATTATTTACAAGCTTTGATTACTACGGTGGATGATGCCGCTAATATAACAACTAATGTAAAACATTTCATCAAGAAGATGAAACTAGTAACAAGTATCCATGAGAATGTGTTGCTTAAGGTGGAGCAAGCACAAAAGAAATAAAAAAGAGCTTATGTCACAAGAAACGGAAAACAAACATTTGAAGGATTTGTTTTTGGACATATAATGGTCAAAATGAAGAAGTTAAGGAAGAAGAAAACTTTAACATCAAGTTGGGAAGGTCCTTACCAATTTGTTGGATATGTAGATGGGAATGGTGACATTGATTTTGATGAGGGCAATAGATTATGCATCATTTAATATGCTGATGAACACCAATGGGAACGATCATGTAAGGATTCACATATTTATCATGTTCTATAGGATTTAAAGAAACTAATGGACCCAACTTTTTTTTTTTTAAAAGGGGGTTACATATGTGACCTAAAAGGAAGTGAACTAGATAATGTCATAATGTGAACATAACAAGTTTTTAAGTTTTCATTTTTGTGTTAATTGTTGTCAATTTTTTATGTGTTAACAGTAAAAAGTGTTATATTATTGTTTTTTTTTAGGATAACCATAACAATAACAACTTCAAGAAAACATGCAAGGAAGGGTAGGAAGATTTGTTTGTTTGTGCCTTATGTAGATATTATCAGTGTAAAACTACACATGGTTGAAAAGAGAGTGGCATTGAATGCAGTTTGGAGACTTGGGTGGTGCAAGGCAAGATAAAAAAGATGATTTTGAAACAATGCAATAACTACATTTTTCTTGCATAATTGGTCCTAGGAGATAGCTAATTTCTTGTCTTGGTTTGTAGTTGTTATAATTGTTTTTGTTGTGCCAATGACTACTTAGTGGCAAACAATGTGTTGTAGATTGCAATGTTTTTTATAAGGGGTTGGTGTTGAGGTGTGATGACAAATTAAGGAAATCCGAACTATAGTTAGATGGGCATTTAAAGTTGATGTACTTTTACATAAGTGCAAAATACTTATTGAGCTCTCTTTGATCCATGTCATGGACCACGTGTCTAAGTGATTATTAGAAACCTTAATCAAAGTATCCTTGGGTTGGGCATAATGGGAAAAATGAAAAATAAATTTGGGGGGGATCATAGAAATGCTTTTACATCTTGAGTTTGCACCAAGTTCTGCTATACCTAAATGATTCTAGTTAGATGAACTTGGTGAATGTCATTGATATTTAGGTTCAAACATAGAGTTTAAGGATTTCAGTGGTGAAGTCTTTTAGTTGGGGAGTTCAATGTTTCTTTGCATCATTGCATAATTTGGGGATGGGTTAACAATTCAGTTAGATTGAATGAACACTCAGGGTTTTGACCTTAAGTTATACCTCCGTAGATTTGGACATTTGAATGTTTTTAGATTATCTTGTAAGTGAATTACTACTTAACTATGTCATAGTAAATTAAGAGTAAGCATCAAGTTTGTGCCAATTGAAAATTGACACATCAAATTCTTGAAACTTTCTATATCAAGTCTATAATAAGAATAAAATGTTGGCAATTTTGAATATGTCTCCTTTATGGTGCATATGGTTGGAATCAATAGTATCTACACTTTTGTGAATAATGTTTGTATTATGAATATTATTTGTATAAGAATTTTTTTTCACCCTTTTTTTAGTTACATAAGATTATTTTCGTTCTTAAAGAATAAGCATGAGAACCCTATTCTTCCCATGATTCATGATTTCCTAATGTTTAAGTTGATAATAATGTTTGCCTCATGTTTTAAATGGGTAACGCCCAAAAGGGGGGGGGTTGGGGGGGGGGCACATTCCCAAAATAAGGGGCTGGATTTAGCTACTACTTAAAATGATATAGTAACTACATCAATCCCCCTACCTTAGAGTATTTGGAAAGTGTTTTATATCTAAGAATATCAACTATTGGCCTTTATCTATTGGCAAAATTTCATCATATATATATTTGAAAATGAAATGATTTTGGAGGTTTTCAATTAAAAAATTTTAATAAAATTTACTTGAATTCAATGTTTGGGTTTTAATGTCTAACGAAAATTACCAAAAAAATCATTAAAGATTTGTACTTCATATATGATTTATCACCAAATTTGGTTAAATCTTCTTAAATATGATCGTCAATTTTTTTCTACATTTTAAAATTTATGATTGCCACTTTGGTGGCATTAAAAAAAAATCCCTTAATGAGACATTAATGAATATTCTCCTCAAAAGATGAAGGATCTTAAGCCTACTAGTTAGCTTGAGCATCGATCACATGACTTTACACCTATAACTAAAAATCGTCATACTCCTATCACCTCAAAATCTACCTATGTTTATTCTTATAATGAAGTACATCTCATGCTTTTTATATAGGGTTAAGACCCCATGGGTGAGGTGGATTTCCAAAATGCAAGGCAAGTTTCACCTTCTAAGGTTGCCTTATGATAAGGTACCTCCTTATCCTAGGCCCCTTATTTTGGGAATATATTGGCAACTTGGGGCTTTATCCTACACATAATTTAAGTAAGAAACAAACATTCATTCTTTCCATATGAGAGAATTATCAAAACTTATTAGCCTACATCAAGTATTGTTCTTGACAAAATTTTGTTAAACATTTGGTTTCATTGGGTGGTGTGTGGAATTGGAAGGTGTTGGCTGGGCAGGTTAGGGTTGGCTTGGCTTGGCTTGGCTTGGGTAGGTTGGGAATTGGTAAGTTATTAGTTGGGTTGGGTAGGTTGGATTTTATTAGGAAGGTAATGGTAGGGCAGGTTAGGGTGAGGTTGGGTAGAATTAGGTTAGGTAGGGTTGGGTTGGATTGGGTTGGGTTGGGTTGGATTGGAGTGGATTGGGTTGGAGTGGACTATAAATTTTTGGGGTCCAATGGCCATTCAAACGAAATGTGGATCGACCAATGATAGGGCCTAAACCAGATGACAAAACCAGATGCGATAATTTGGCCCCTCTTTTCTTTGAGACTGTTTGTACCCTAAAACCTCTGTGCATTTTTTTTTAGGGTTTCATTTCGCTTCCCCGACTCCTTCACGCGCTTGCGTTTTTGAGGTACCCTGCGTCTCTTTCCCTCAATTTTGAACGCGCTCTTCGCCAGTGAAAATGCTGCTCCTACAATTGCACGCCCTCTCCATGTTCGTGGCTTCAGATTGCGCCAACAAACGCGTGGATTTTCTGTAGACTGTAGCTCTGCAATTGTTTCTGTTTAAGTTTGTGGCTCCGATTTTTGTAGTGGGTTGTGGGGTGGGAGCTTCTGCTTAGGGTTGGAGGAAGCTATTGTGGCGAGGAATAGCCGCTCGTCTTTAGTCTTTTCGGGGGGGGGGAAGAATCGATGCGTGGAATTACAGGGGAATTTGTTGTCAAGGCGAAGTTGGCGTTTGTTGAAGTGTGTAAGGTGGCTGGAGAGGTTCAGTGATTGGAAAGTTGAAGAACTGAAGAGACGACGTCGGGGAGCTGAGAATCGAAGAGTTAGATATATCTATCTATCTGTCTATCTGTCTATGGCTTCGGTTTGGAAGAATCGAGGGTCTATAGATCTTTTAACAGCGAAACCCTCTACTTCATCGACTGAGATTATTCCTGATGACGATTCTTGCGACATTTGCTGTGGAGAGGATGGGGCATGTGACGTCTATTTCAGCCCGTGTGGCCACAAGGCCTGCGCCTCTTGTGTGCAAAGGATGCGTATCGCAAACATTTACAAGGTCATTTCAAACCCCTGTGAGTGCTTTAGACGTGAGTGAGGAGTGAAGCTAGGGTTAGGGTTTTGATCGTGTGTCAGTTGTCTTTAGTATCTCTTCCTCAAATAAATGACAACTATTATATGCACAGTGATCTCCGTCTGCAACATTCCACAACTAATGAACTCGGAGATGTGGGAAGCAATCAGTGCAAATGTGACCCTGGAACATTTTCTGTAGTTTCAGTCCTTTCTATTCTCTAATTTTTGACGCCTTTCCCAGTCTTCAGCTTCCTGCTCAATCTTGAACTGTGGCCACACCTCCACCTGGTCACTCTGATAGTACAGCAATTACCTCATCATGGAGGATAAGATCTTTTTGTCCGTGGCAGATATAGAGGTTGGAAACAGGTGGTAAATATGTTGTTAATGTTTGTTAGGGTTTTGTTTAAATCTCCAAATGGCCAGACATCTGCTTGATGGGGGGATGGGTTTTTGAGCCAGAACAAAACCATGGCAGATTGCCAAAGTCCACAGAAGTTGCCTGGAGACTCTCTGTAAAAAAAAAATTTGGACACATGTTTCTAGTTACATTACACAACAAATGGGAAAGAAGAATTAGGAAATTGAACTGTTGTTGCAAGTGATTAGTGACATTCTGTTTGTGCGCTTTCCTTATTCATTTATTTTGTTAAATTCTATCTAGTCATTTTGTCTGAGGGGTCATTTGCAAGTTCTTCTAAAAGGATAGTGAATATCTGAAGTTAAAAGCCAAGTCTTCAACATTCTTTGAATGCTGACAACTTTTTACAAGATGCAAACCACTTTGACCTGTTGTTGATAAATTTGTCAAATTGCAGATGTAGCAAATTAGTCAAATCTGGCTGATGTCTGCCAGAGGTAAAGGTGGTTCTAAAGTGATTCTGTGTCTTGGACATTGTAGGCCGATAAAGGAGTGAGGTGCCCATTCTGCCGGCAAGTGATTGAGCTCTATCTTAACTCCCCTCCACCCTCGCCATCTGCTGACTCCCAACTCCCACGGGAAGCAGCCTCCTTCACTCTCCTCCTAAGTGGTTTGGATACTGGGCCAAGGGCGGTCACAGAAATCAAGAAGCCCTATGGCCGAGGTGGAATAATCTCTATTGGTGGTGGCAATGACTACATTCCACCCAAAGGAGTAACAGGGAGTGATGGTGGTGGTTTGCGGTCAAGCACTCGAATGGATGAGCTGCTTCCGGGTTATATTGTCCCTCCTTTGAAAGACACAGATGACATTGTCAGCATGGCTATGGATCGCACGGTATGCTAAATGCAGACACAGTCTGAATAGTCCTGTTGCCAGATTATTGGCATGGCAATATGCTTTTAAATGCTATCACATGATCAAATAGCATAAGCTGCAAGCTAACCTCAGTTGCAATCCACATGGGCTCCATCAGAAGGGCAGGCTCAAGCTTGAAATTTGTAGTCAATTCTGTTTGCAGGGTGCAAGGCATTTGGACTTTATGTTACGGGAGGGGTATGTAAAGCGGCATAAGGTGGCAAAGCTTTGTCGAGAAATGCTCACCCCCTATGCTGCTAAGTTGGCTGTTCATGGTGAGCATCTGTGCCTGTGCTGTGTTGGTAGCTGTATTGGAAATGCAATCTTTTGTGTTTTATTGTTGTTGTTGTTTTATGTTGGGGTTTCATCTCCTCTCATGTATGTGGTTTTTTGTCAACTGCAACTTTCTCAGTTGTCTCTGAGAAGCATGGCTTAAGGGTGTATTTACTTACCAGTCAGCATTCTTGTAGGGTTCCTTTTAGGATGTGGTGGAGTTGTTCCCCCATTTGGTGTTAATTGTTCTGTTTATTCCGTCTCAGTCAGGCATATTGCAAAAAGGTTGCATTTGAATGAGACCTGCAAGATTTTTCAGCTAGATGGTGTTTCTTCTGCAAGCTAGAAGTGATTGGGTATGAAATGAAAGTTCCACAGGCTGGTTCTGCATTGTGAGGATTTCTGTTCATGTTTGTTGACAGCTTCTGGAAATTATGTGCTGCAACGAATGCTGGAGTATGCTTCTACTCACAGAGGAGAGGGAAGCAATGCTGAATGCTTCTTCACTGCCATAGTTCGGTCCTTTTGTCAGGAGAAAGGCCTTGTCACAGCTGCACAAGATCACCGTGGCACTTTTTCTGTCCAAAAAATGGTCACCATCACTATCCACTCCTGCACATTTGAGAATCTGTATCTGTGCTTCAACACTTCAGCTTGGGTTTTCTCATTCAGACAATTGATCACCCATGTTGTTCTTCCTTATCCTCACTGACAGCTTTTGTTTCTGGTTAGGCTAAAACTTTTAGTTTAGTATTGCTGGTTAGATTGGGTTCTAACTTCAGATTAGAAAGAATGATTGGTTAATCACGGTAACATCATTCCCTGAATATATGCATATCCAAGGCTTCATGGTGACCCCTTGAGAATTGTCAATTGAGAAGGGTGATTTGGTGTACAGTTGGTGTCATTGAAGGGAGCAGAGGAGGCAACCCTTGTGGCTGAGTGCATACAAGGCTCAGTGGTAAGTGACTCTCTGGAGGCGTGCCTTCCTTGTTCTAGTTAATCTTGAATGGAGTGTTGGCAGAGTTTGACACAGAAGACCTCCTTCCTTTGAAGCTTGCCTGACTTTTGTTCAAGTTAATGTGTTACATGTTGACCTCACTAGAAAGTTGTCTGTGTAACTGCACACCAACTGGTCATAAAGTAGTCTTTGGTTCCCCAGTGTATGCTTCATCAACCCCTTCAGAAGGTGGTAGTCACCAATATTATGATTTCCTTTTTTGGTGAACTCATGAACAAACTCATGGGTGAGGTCATCTGAATATGTGGACTCAAATTAGGATATTCTTTTGGGCCCATTATGGTTTATGTTGTTCTTCTGGTTTCTTACCAACCACCTTGCTATTGACACTCACAGGAGAATGTCAATTGATGTCTGCAGGTGACACTAGTGCTGGACCAGTATGGAGTTTATGTCTTGGAGCGGCTGGTGTGTCTTGATTCCTTAGTAGTGCGCAGTAGCATCTTTTCACAAGGGACTATTTGATCTTTTTGAACCATTGTGTGGCTCCATACACTATCTTAACTTTCTTCTCAGGTGTCTTCTTGTTCTTCTCTCTTCTGCGGTGCATCAACCTGGAGTGTGGTGGTGGCAACAGGTGGAGGCCCTGATTACATCAATGAATGCAGCCCAAGGCAAGAAACCAAGAGTACCACCAAAAGTTGCATTCAAAATACTGGCCCAGATCTGTAAGGAGATACAAGCTGATACCAAGGCTTTGTCAAGTGTTGCCAAGCACCAGGTCAACATTGATGCAACAATTAGTCTGTGTGGAGTTAAGCAGTTTAACTTTTCACCTCTTTCTTGCCATTTGTGTGATGGTTGATTATTGTTTCTTTAACCTTGTTTTTGATTGATAGGTTGCAATGTCTGGTCCTTTCTTGGGTTTCTTTAATTGCCTCCTCCATTTCTATTGTTTCCTTTCTTTTACTTCTTTTTCTGGCATTCACTTTTTCTCTGTGTTTGCTCCTCCTTCATGTCAGTTCTGCTTTGCTCTTGTCAAAGGGGGGTTTTTCAAAGGCCATTTTTGTTCTGAAAAGTTCATCATCTTGTCCCGTTTCTTTCTCTTCCTCCTCTTTTCTTGTTGTTTTCCTGCTTCCTTCTCTTCTCCTTTTTCTTCTTGGTTTCTTTGGTCTTCTCCTTTTCTTTTAGCTTCTGTTTAAATAGCCAGCATCATGGCTGAGTTCTCCTAATACTGCTGGTCAGGTGACAATCAGTCAGTACATTGGTTAGTTGACAAGATTGACCTCCACCCACTGCTGGGAGCTGATCAAATCAGTGGGGATATTATGGTATTTGGTCATACCATACATCTATGCTGTCTCTGAACACAAGTGTGACTGTCAATGTTGTTCAAACCGCTTCTTGGTTCTGGTTTCTGTTGTTCTTTCTGGTTGGGTTTGCACTTTTTCCTGTTCGCTCATATGTTGTTAGATGTGAAATCTCTATGATTGGGTCATATCAGTTTGACATAGATCATATATATGGAGAAGTTCTCAGTACTTAAAGAAGATATTTGCTTGTGGGAAACGCATTCCTAGTTTTTATTGATGTGTATGCAGAGTACTAAAGACTTTGATTTTCTGTTAAAATGATACAGACTCAAGCCATGAACATGACATCTGGAACATATGTCCTTGCCCACCAAATTGTATCTCTGGTTTCTGGAGTGTTAATTTGATTGTCTACCAGTTTTAGTTGCTTGGACAGAAGTGGAGTAGGCATGGAAGATACTAACTTTGATGACTAAAGAGGTAACAGGTGAGTGGGATAATGCTGGTGGAGTGTATAAGGTGGGCGCTTCCGCAAGAGGAGGCAATGGCAGCAGCTATGGCCCTGGCCCATATGTCTAATGAACTTGCAGGCTCCAAACTGGCCAACCGAACACTACAGGGTGTTCTCAGGTTGGGCCTCACTCTACTATTGTTATGTCTACTATAAACAGTCCTGGATTTGAAGGTGCCCACATGTGGGTGATCACAATGATGGCATCTAGTTCTAGTCACCACCAATTTATGGAGAGGTACTTGCTGAAAGCAAACTGTATAGTCCTGTTGGGGGTGGGGCTTTTCTTTTGCAGTCTGGAGGTAAAGGATGTGGCAGAACAGTTAATCAAGGGACTACAAGGGCGATATGTGGAATTGGCGACTGATACAGTGAACTTTGGTTTTAAGCTAGTGCGCGCCTGTCTTGCAAGCCCTTGTGGTAATATTGCCTTGCTAGTATGATGTGTTTGTCTCTTCTATGCCTTAGCTTCATCCTTTCTCCCACTTCAATGATGTCTTTTTCTTTTTAGCATCTCTGATGTGCTCTTGCTTTGCATCAGCAGAACATTATTCTTCCCCTATTTCTTTCTCTGTTGCTTTGTCATTTGATTACCTCTGCAGAGTACTGTTAACTATAACTGTTTGTTGTAATCTATCCACTGGACAACCATTACACTGAGCCAAGGTAATCTGACAGGAAGCTGAGAGCATAATATCATAGTAGTGTCCATTCTATAGTACATCACCACTGTCATTTTATATTCAAAGTGATGTTGCAGAGATTTCTCTGCAAACCTGTAGATAAGTGCATCACCAGCAGTCTTAGGCCATGTACAATCATGCTCAGGAAATTTGTCTGCATGGGATTGTGGTGGGAATGAGCAGTGGGAGAAAGTACAAGACTGCTTGTAGTGGATGAGCTCCTTTATGCAGTTCTCCATCCTGCAGGACACATTTCCTTGCTAGATATTTCTTCTGGCTGCGATGCTCTTGCCTTCGGGCTCTGCCTTCTTACCCAAAGGTGTATCCTCCCCCCCTTTTCTCTCTCAAGAATGGTGGTGACAGTAGATATGGCTTGCTGTGCATCCTATGGCTGCCATCTGAGCTCACCCTGTGAATTTGTTTTACCCACTTGATAAATCTCCCCAACTTTCAGGGGATGTCTCTAGCACGTATCTGCATGCATCTATTCATCATAACTAGCGTCACTGTGCCTTCAGTTGTTCTTACCATTGCTAAAGGGTGTCATATAGACATTAGATAGCTTTGCTTTCTCATGCTCTCTCTATATTGCAGTCTTGGAGTGTTGTTGCCTGCCTGTTTCTTGACTTGTGTCCCTTCCAGTGGATTTGAACCATTTTGCTGAAGTGAACTCAGCTCACAGTGGAAAGACCTTTTTGGCCATCTGTTCGGGTTGTGGACAATGAGAATATATCAGATACCTTCATGCTCATGGCATTCATTGTAACAGCACAGAGATTTCATGATTGTTCATGCAAGCTAGGTGATGTGTACTAAAGATGGGACTTCTGGGGAATGATTGCAGGGTGCTGGATGAGCGGCTGGATACACTGGTGATGGTACTGGAGCGTGATAAGTTCCTGCACTTTCGAGATGGCATGGAAAACTTGCGGAAGCTCTTCTTTGTTGGGCCACCACTTCTGTCTTCCTCTCAAGGAAATTCTGAAACCCGATCTTCTACTCTTGCCTCTGTGATGCGTGCCCGTTCTCATGACCCCTCCAGTGTGGAGATGGCCTTGGATCCATCCTTCGGATCATGTAAAGGGGTTTCAGACCCTTGGTCTGAGGAAAGCCCTTCAGGAAGCACTTTCCGATTGGAGAAACCATCAACCCAAGCAGCTTCACTCCCTCTGTCTCAACCCGCCCTACCTCGTCTGCATGTACCTCCTTTGGAACTGCCATCAGCTGCAAATTTGGCAGGTCAATCTGAGCGCCATTCTACTCACACAAACGCCGCACCCAGTGGGGGTAGTACAGACCGTTCTGGATCATCTGTTGGAGTGGGAGTGTACACCCCTCCACACTTGAGAGGGATTTCATCCCCCTCTTTCCTGCCCTCAAATTATTCTTCCACAAGTGTATCATCACTTTCTATGCAGCTTGGAGGGATTTCAGTGTCCCCAGAGCCCACTCCTTCCCAGCCTATTTCTGGTCGAATTGCCTCAAAGCCTGGGTCTTATGCTCCACCACACATTAACCTGACATTGTCTGCTGTGTCAGCCCCAGCTGGTTTCAGTGACCCCAGGTTTGGCACAGGTGCATCTAGCAGTGGAAGCTTTGAAAATGAGCATGGAAATGGAGACTTTCAGCAGATTTCTTCTGGAGATGGAGGTCAAAGTTCTGTGCCATTACCAACTGCAGAGCTTTCAAGGGGGGGCTCATTATTAACACAAGAAAAAATGGATGTAAAAATGTCAAAGTTTCAGGAGGGACAAGAGGTAGGAAAAGCAACTGGGGGGCATCGACAGTCTGGTGTATGTGCTGTTTGTAACCAAGATGCAGCGAACACAGTGAGTTCTCAACTCTTGTGTCTTAACTTCTTATTCAGTCTCAACTTGATTTTGTCAGGCATCCATTAATGTATGAGCAAGTACTGCTGAAAATTGCATGTTGTAATAATAGTGTTTTCCTTATTGCAGGTGCTACTGGATTGCTCACATATGTGCTGCTGTACTACATGCTCTCGTAGCATCAGGGTTTGTCCAATCTGCAGCAACCATGTAACAGGAGTAATTGACATTCAGCCTGTAGGCCCACCACCACTCAACCTGTTGCCATCTCCCCGGGCAACGTCAACTTCCCCTTCTCTTGACCTGTGGGACATGCCTAGGTTGTCAAATTCCAATCGCTCAGTTGACAGCTCCGGCTTTTTAGCCCAAAGCAAAGAAGGTGTCAGTCACCCTTCTTTGGGATTGAGTCAATTTCAAGGGTCTCTATCAGGCATTGATACTAATCCTAACAGTATGGGATCATACACAACTACAGTTGGAGGAAGGGCAAATTCTCCCTTTGAGCGTTTGTCTTTAGAGGAGCAATACCCTGCCAGTGTGGGAACCTCACATGCAGGAGCTGCAACAGCCAGTAGCATCCCATTAACTCATACAACAACCCTGCATGTAACTGGCTCTCATGCAATCAGCTCTCTCCAACAGGGATCTTACAGAATTGGCTCTCGTGGAATGAGCTCCCAGATAACCGAACCTTATGGAACTGGGTCTGTTGCAGTGGGCTCCACCAGTACAACGCCATCAATGTCATCAAGTGTTATGATGCCCCATTACCTTCCCTCAGATTTCTATTTACCTAGGAAGTACTCTGGTACAACAGGATATAGCGTAGCGCCTGTTATTTCTTCAGTGGGTTCTTCAGTTCCACCAACTGTTGCTCAAAAGATGGTGTCATTGAGTCCTAGTCCAAGTTTCCCACCACAGCAACAAGGTATTGTATCGCATTTTCTGCCACCACATCGACCTCCAGCGCCATATCGCCCTCCTGGTGTATACCGACCCCCTGACCTATTTTCTCAGAAGGGGTCCCCTGCAGTAGTCTCACAGGCTGATATTATGGCCATGCAGTCTATCCGGGCTGGAGATATTGCACCAGTTGTCTCATCACAATGGAGGACTTATTAGATAGTTGGGCTTCTAGACAGTCATCTTATGACCTGATAGAAAGAAGTTGTTTTTGCTTCTTCATTTTTGTTCTTGATCTGGGCAGTGAGTCTTGCCAAAGAGCTGAAGACGCCAGGTAAGGGATTTGTTTTACACCAATGCTATCCTGGAACCCAACCAAAACCCCAAGCCCAATGCTCCTAGTCTCTGAAGACTTGTATTCTTAGAACAAAGAGTGGATGATGTTCATTCGTGTTGTAAACAAGGCATTTGTTCCATTTTGAAAGCTGGAGGGTTGAGAATCTCTGTGGACAAGTTCATGTAGTTCTCATAAAGCAAAACCAGGTTTCCAACAACCGATCCCATGTCTTTCTGCTGTATGTTGTTTTCTCTGCACTATGAGGTGTCCTCTGCTTGATATACAATCTTCTATGTGACCATTGCCTTTTTCTTCTTCAAACTGTATACTGAGATGGCTAAAGGGATCTTCAAAAATCAGAAGATACCTTATTCTGTTTTTAAATTGCTGAAATTTAAAAGTTCATTACATTGGCCAAGGAATCCCTTTTTCAGCACTTCCTGAATGTTCAGGATCAGCCTTACCTATCATCCTTGGGCAAAGCCTTCAAATCCAGGAAGAGTCTCAGAAGGATTCTTTGGAGCATTGCCACTGTAGAGTGGTAAAGACCAGTGCTGTGCAGGTATTGATTTTTAGGAGAATATATAGTCTTGGGTATTTTGTCACTTTGGTTACCCTATTGGGTAAGGCTTCAAAAAAATTCATAAAATATTCCAGAACCTTGAGCTATGGTTTTATTTATTTCTCTCAATTCATGGCAGTTATCCGGTTTAGGGTTGTTGAAGTAAATGCAGTTCTGGGTTTTCTCAATTCATGGCGGTTATCAGGTTTAGGGTTGTTGAAGTGAATGCAGTTCTGGGTTTTCTCAATTCATGGTGGTCATCAGGTTTAGGGTTGTAGAAGTGAATATAGTTTTGGGTAAAGTTACAATTTACAGTTGTGATTTGAAAAGTTCTCATGTGATTCAAATTGACATGGATTCTATCATCTAACTTTCTTACACTACGAATTGTCACAAATCTTTAAAATAACATTAAAGTACATATTACATATGTGCATAATGCAACATATGTCTATAACTAAAAAATGACATAGAAGCTTTGATTTATAGCTCAAAGTTTTAGCATCCTATGATCATCCATGAAGATGAGTTTTTATTCAAAATGATAAGAAAAACCCTAAACTTTAATAGTACCCATCTAAAACATTGAGACCTAGAAAAATAAAACCCTAAACTCTAACAGTACTCATCTAAAACATTGAAACCTAGGGAAATTTTCAAACGTTTTCTCCATTGAAAAGAGATGGGTAAAAGGTTTGATGTTTTACCCTAGTTGTACCATGATCAACAATTCACAAAGTAAGAATCTACATCAAGTTGTTAATATTTAAATCCTGTGAGGTTAAATTTTTGATACCTAAATACAAAACCCACCAATTTTAACACTTGGATCTAGGTATTTGCACAATACTAGTAAAGACCCCTTTTTAATAAATCTTGTAGCAAGATGTGCAAATCTTCTTGTTCTTCAACAACCATGGCCGGAATTGAATGCCGTGATCATAAATGTGAGGAATATTAAATTCATTGATAAAATCACAAACTTTACAAACATTGCACAGGCAAACCCGTAGTTTGGTCAAAAGTATGAGTCATGTCAAAAATTAAAGCCAAAAACAAATACACATGCACAAAAATAGGTCTTGAAATTCACCAATTTTAGAGCTAAAATGAGTTTCATGCTTTGTTTTTTATTTGTTGCTTATCTCAATGGAGTGCACCTACACTAGGTTTTCATTGTTGTTTAATGATTGTGTTTTTTTATGTTTTTTTTATGTTTTTGTGTTTTTTTCTTTTCTAAATTTCATCCACTTTATGGATACCCTTTGTTTAGGTATGAACTAAAAATAAAAAGTGAAATTAAGGCTTGGAGAGTAGGTGACTTTATGGATAACTCTATTACCTGGACACTTTACATATTGTGATTATGTTGAAACACATATTGAGCACTCAACCCAAATGAGTTGCCATTCACAACTTACAAAAAGTGATACATGACACGATGCAAACAAATAGTGTAATATCAAAATATGAAGGGTCTAAAGATGCTTTTAAAATATGGCATATAATAGTTGTAAAACACATGAACCACTTGCAAAAAAAATTCCATATCTTGTAAGTTGCTTGAACATGTAGAAATGTTACAACAAGAAAGAAGGAAAGAAATTGAAAGAACATAGGTTCTATTTTAATTTCCAAGGATCCATGACAACTATTTTAGTGTTATATTTAAGGCCCAACATTGCAAATCATAAGGTTAACTACCATCAATAAGGAAAAGCACATCAATAAATTGGAGAATCTAAAGGGGACAAAGTTGAAAGGCACCTAATCCCATTGCTTTTGTTCAATTTAGAATGGAGGATGCTTGTTTTTTTTTTTTTTTTAATCTAAAAAACATTGGTGGGTTTCCTTGTGTATGTGTGTAGCGATATTCCTATTGGGATTGCTTGGCTTAATTAATAAGGATTTCTAGTTTATGTTTCAAAGCAAGTGTTTGAGTTTTATTGCAAACAAATTTCAAACTAAAACTATTGAAGGTTAATAACTTTACAGTTGAACTAGAGGTTAAGATTTTGCACTCTATCAAAATTAGATGACCTTAAGTTGAGAAAACATTCTCAAATAAATTATAGCCAAAGTTGGGCATCTATGGTCATTTGAAAATAGGAATTAGTACATGATGAAAACATTGTAATAATTCAATTACATTGATTGCTTTAAGAAAAGTCAACCAAAAAAAATTGTAAAATTTTTAACATATTAAGAGATTTTTAAAAAAAGAAACTTCAACATTAGATTTTTGAGTTCACCATGTCCTATGTCCTTACAACATTTCATAACGATTTTTTTTTGGTTTGATTTCAACTTTAAAAGTACCTTTTAAATATCTATACAAATATGTTACATTTTAAGGGTTTTGGATCTACTATGAACAATAGAATTTTTTTTATGAAAATTAGAAATTCAACACAATAATTCAATTAATTCCTTATTTCCAATAAAAAAATCTAAGTATTTCATGTCTATTTTCAAATGACCACATAATTATATACTTTCAAATTTTAGAAATTGATACAAACAATAGTTGTAAATGAATGTACTAGGAATAATTTATTTTTTTATTCAATGAATTGAATTTTGGTGCAAATTAATTAAAGACACTAATTTGTACATTATAACATTCTTTTTTTTGTGTCAACTTATAATACTTTCACTTGTCATACATATCAAAAGTTTCAAAAGGAAATAAGAATAGATGGGTCTTGGTATCTGAAGGGTTTTCAAAATTAAAACTTGTCATGATGTGTAGTGTCGTGACGTACGGTGTTGTAAGGGTGTAAATCCATAGTAAACTCTACTAAACAAAAAGATTAAAACCAATCAAAGGTAAAAATTAATCAACCAAAAAGAAATGCACACACATATATATACAATACACAAGAGGAGGCTAAGATGAAATTCTCATGTATCCCCCCTTAGACTTAAGCTAGGAAAAGTGTGGCATAGTTTGAGTAGAAATCAAGGTGTTATAGGAGAACATGATGAATAGTACCAAATGTCGGCAGGAACTTGAATGAGCTCCGGGTTGAAACAAAATAAATGGTATCCACCATTACAATTATCGCAAAGTAGCATCTAATCAGCATCATCTATCTTTTGACATACCTAACATGGATAGTCAAGTGGAGGAATCCAAGTCAACGTGCAGATGGCAGGATCTAAGTTTGGCAAGTGGCAAGTTGCATAGTTTTTGGAGTGATCCCAAATTGTGTGTCCGTTAGCTCCTTGTAACTTCAACACACCTAAAGGCTTGATTGCCTTAATCTTCAAGATAGTGCGATCGGAATAAGTGTTTAGAGTATCATTAGGTTGCCATTGGAGATACACAAAATCACCAACATCAAATTGTTTCACCTTAGGTTTGTAACTGCCACCTCGTCTGTTTGCATACTATAAGGTGTCTCGATGTTGTGCAATGAACAAGTTTTCCATGGCCATGGGCATAACCCTCTTGAATAGAACAACCCTTTCTATGATGACCCTAGCCCAAGTGGCTAGGGAGTCCAAGTCCACAACCTGGTCCATTTGAGCAACAATGGAAGAAGGTGGAATGAGATGTCTCCCAAAAAGTAGAAAGTAAGGAGAGAAATGAAACAAAGAGATGTGTTTGGACATTATACCCATGGCGATGTAAGGTAGGGCCAGGTCCCAATCCTTTTTGTTCTTAGTGAGGCAAATCTTTTGTAGTCCCTTCTTGCATGTCTAAACCATCTTCTATGTAAGGCCATCAGCTTGGGGATGATCCCTTGAAGTCTAACGATGGTCAATGAGAGCATGGTCAAATAGTTATTGGAATTCTCTTCTGAATCTGATCTTTGATCAATAAGGCACTCAACATAAGCCCCGAACCTACTTAAAACATGTTGTAAAAAAGCTTGGTTGGTGTTATGTGATGACTTATTCAGCAGTGCAACAAGCTTGACCCACTTTGAAAAATGCTCAATCATAATCATGATGTAAACATTACCCCTAAAGGTCTCTGGTAACTTTCCAATTAAATCATATGACCAGCAATAGAAC
>Ga0209611_10007971_pt1 | contig 16782 bp, 11 predicted proteins | sample S1TSphgellanicum_3_FD_187693 | JGI IMG/M metagenome (GOLD analysis project Ga0209611, IMG submission 187693) | Host-associated microbial communities from peat moss isolated from Minnesota, USA - S1T2_Fc - Sphagnum magellanicum MG (SPAdes) (version 2) | ecosystem: Host-associated > Plants > Peat...
ACTCTCGCCATGACTTGATGTCGTACCCTCTGCGCTTAAACTGCCGGTTGAAGGTGATAAGCCCACTGTCAGATCGAAGATTTGGGAAGACCATTTGTAAGAAGATAAGTCCAGCACTGTAAACATCAAAATGGTCTGGAAAATTCATCTGCCAGAGAACAGGAGAGAGAAGAGCTGCCACAAGTACAGGGGGGGCTGAAGGTGTTTGTGTGCTCATAATGTATTGCTCTGGGGCTGCATATCTGGGGTCCAACAGAAACTCCTTGGGTGCATAGTTGATACCCACTCTCAAGTCTGCTGCAGCTCCCAGGTCGATAATCTTGAACACTTTCGAGTCTGCAAGAGTTTGATCCTCATCAAACATCATAAATGGATGGACGAAAATAGCATGCTTGCACAATGTTGCATATAGTGTGAAGAGTGAAGAAGAGAATGTGTACCATCAGAAAATATGATGTTTTGTGGTTTGATATCACGATGCACAATGCCCGTTGCATGCAGCTGGTATAAAGAATTCAAGATTTGGCTCATGATTCTCCCAATGATTCTATTCTCCCGTTCAGGACTCTTAGGCAGATCATCTACATTTGCCGTTCCAAGCATAACTTCTTCAACATTGTATGGAAAATCCTTGTTCGCCATGAGGTCAGCAAGAGTTTCCTTCCCTTCATAACGCCACACCAGCCAGAACTCGTCTCCTTTCTTGTTTGGGTTACTTTCAAGAAAGCCATGAACAAAATCTGCACAGCTATTACGGCAAGCTCGGCGCACCCGTTCGTTCATCCAGACCTCCACAGCTCCATATTCATTGGCCTTTTTAACAACCAATGGCCCAGAGTTCTTCAGAAGGTTTGGATTACTCAAAGATGCTTTATATACCGTACCAAAGGCACCTTCACCTAACTTCTTTCCAAGCACAAAGTCCTCTTTTCGAAAAGATGGGCGCAAAAGTTGCTCCAAAGGTGCTAACACAAACATATCCCAGAACCCGGGTGCTACTCCTGCAAAAGGCAGTGCAAGTCAGAATCCACATACTGAACAAGCAGTGGTAGTGTCAGTAGCCTCAGGAGGACCAGTTGTCAAAGGCCAACTAGATCTAAAGCCCTCTCCAAGTCAAGACTCATTAATCAGGCTTCTGAGATTCACAGACTACACATGTACATGTAACTTCTGGTAATAAATTGCAAGACCAGAAGACATACAGAACTTTCTGTATGTGTTTTGACCCTAGTATGAGACATAGTATGCAGGGTCCAATGATTCCAAGTGGAAGAATCAAAACATACACCAGCTGGGACAAAGGGGCATGCTACTGTAACACACAGTTGTTTGAGAAGGAAATCCTGTCCTCAATGATTGGAAAACTGTGAGCATTCAATGCCTGATTCAACTCCAGTATCCACTGGGTATGAAGTTCGATCAGGACAAGGGACTTTCAGCTGTTAGCAGATTTGACGGTCTCCACTTCCAAATAGTTCTCATACAAAAGAGTTTTATGAATCACTAGGGTTCTTGCAAATGCCACTTTGAGATTCTGTTTGTCCTCCAAGAGGAGAGACTAGGGTAAGGCGAGTTTTCTGCAACAAACCATCTTGGGGGATGTTGTGGTCTGAATGAAGGGAAGGTTTTGATAAAGAGGTTCTATCCTCCAAGTATACCAGACAAGTCAAACTGCAAGTCCTCATCAGAACAGATCTTGATCTAAGAAGGGAATAAGATTTTTATGTGCCATCATTATGATAGAGACCTGCCACAGAAGCATGGTTGAAGCAGAAAAACGTCAACAACAAAATACAGTCATTGGATTATTTCTTGATTTGTGCAGGCCATGCTTTAATCTTCTGTACATAGTTCCAATTTTATCAGATGTCTCCAAAGAGGACAATTGCATCCTTGACAATCATAACAAGTACATATACTTCACCCTCTGAAGATTGCAATGAGATTGAAGAACCTATGATATACATTCCAGATATCATGAGGTTTGTGCTTCCCCATGCTTTATCTTCTATGCATAGTTCCAATTTTATCAGGTGTCTCCAAAGAGAGGATTGCAGCATTGACATTCATAACAAGTACAATGACTTCACCCTCTGAAGATTGCAATGAGATTGACGAACCTATGACATACAATCCAGATGTCATAGGGTTGTGCTTCCCCATGCTTTTATCTTTTGTACATAGTTCCAATTTTATCTGATGTCTCCAAAGAGACGATTGCAGCATTGACATTCATAACAAGTACAACTACTCCACCCTCTGAAGATGGCAATGAGATTGAAGAACCTATGACATACAATCCAGATGTCATAGGGTTGTGACTCCCCATGATTTTATCTTCTGTACGTAGTTCCAATTTTATCAGATGTTTCTGAAGAGACGATTGTACCCTCGACATTAGTAACAAGTAGATATACGTCACTCTCTGAAGATTGCAATGAGATTGAAGAACCTACGACATACATTCCGGATGATGTCATAGGGTTTGTTCTTCTCCAGACTTACAATTTACCGCTTCATTTATATGTGAAGCTTTAAAAGAAAGAAAGAAAGAAAGCGACAGAAAGAGGTTGGGGGGTGGGGGAGGGACTCTGACCTGGAGTGGACCAGAGATAAGCTACAATAAGCAGAGTAAGCGCCACACCAGGCGGCGTGATCTGGAATCCCTGCTGAGGTAAAGTGCTTCTGTACACAACGTCTCCACATTCCATAACCGTGCAAGGAAGTCCGACTCCGACGCCAAGAACTGCACTTTGGTGCAAGGCTACCAGAGCTTCAATTCCCGCGGCCTGACATCGGCAAAAACCTAGCCGTGGTGTTCCTCCTCCTCCTCCTCCTCCTCTTCCCCCTGGCGCCTTGCCCAACCAGCCGTCTGCCGATCTCCCGTGCTCAATTCTGCTCCAAAAGCTCCAAAACTTGCTCCGCATCTTCACAGCAGCATTCTCCACATTATACTGGGAGAAACTCCGTCCCCGGCTGCTGCATAAGAGACCCTGAAGACCCGCAATTCCACCTGAGAAGCACGCCATACTCGCGTCCGCCATCGCCGTCTTCGTTCCTTATGAATCCACTGCGCCCTGCCCGCGCTGTGTTACCAAAACAAGCTTGGGGTGCTTCCCCCAACCGGCCATCCATGTGAACAGGGTTGCAGACATTTCCTCATCCCTATCTTTTTTCTGCACTGTGACTCAGCCACATGTTTTTCATCCAATTGTGTTTCTTTTCTTCAGAGGAGATGATTGGCTGTAAAATTCATCCACCAATCAAGTTGCTCCGTTTATCCATACACTCTCGTCCACATCACATCCAAACCAATTAGGAACAAGAGTCGTGAGCCCACTATTAGGTACATAGGTAAGCTAAAACATGTGGATGATTTCTGTTTAAAAAAAAAAATCAGATTATCTGAATTCTGTTCAATCTCCATGGATGCAGTAGAATCATATCTCCTTGATAGTAGCCAATTGAACCAGCATGGATGATAAATCAGTTAGATTATCAGAAGAAAGTTGCATGTTACTGGATGAAAGAGTAGTCACAGTATCTCAAAGATCTCAAGATCTGTTGATTGATTCTCTCTCTATGGATGAGATTTGAGCTAGTTAAAATTCACTTATGTTGTCATGTGGTAGTTAGTAATTGGTCTATTGTTTAATAATAAGTAATAATAATTAGTCTCAAATTAATGAGAAATAGTGGAAGGGGGTATATGGTTAGCTAGTAGATAGTAAATGAAAATGTATATTTTGATCGTATATTTCATCCTTTAGTTAGGATGATATTTCAATGAGGTTAACATTTGTAACTATAGATTATGTGTAACTAAACTTATGTATTTAATGAAATTTTAATTATACATATTCGTTATGATTATTTTGTAAGTGTAAATTATAATCATAAAATTATGTTTTTTTTTTTCCCCCTAGTGTGAAGATTTTTTTTTGGCATAATAGAGTGCAAACAAAGACAACAAAGGGGGTGTGTCACACCGTGGCCTTGTCGTTTACATTAAAAAGTATCTTAAGGCAAAAAAAGAATTATGGAAATTCAAATATTTGACCATGTAAAAATATAATCTTCAAAAAATCCTCTTAAAAAAACCAAAATCTTTCAAGATATTAGAATTTTATAACTAATCTCAAGTTTCAACACAAGCCAAAATATCATCTTTCAAAAATCCTCACATAAAAATAGACTTATTACCTAGGGGCCAAAATAGAAAATAAAACCTTGTAAATAAAAATCAAGGATCGGAACCCATCCATCAAAAGTATAGGGTGAAAAAAAACACAAAAAGACACAACCCAAAGAAAAACAAAAGCAAACAATCAATAAAAATAAAGTAAAAACCCTATGCAAATAGGACCCATGGCTATGAAATGACAATCAACAATAACAAAGAAAACCTAAAACAAAATAGTTACCATTTGCCATAGTTCAACTAATGACGAAGGTGCACTAGTTATGATGTGTGAAAGAGATGAGGAACCTCAACCAAGTGTAGCAACCCCCTGAAGAATCGATATGGCTTGCGCATGTTGCATGGCTATGGACACATGTTGTTAATAGTAAAAAACAAACATTGAGGGGACTAAAAAAGATCATTGGTGACGTGCAATAGTGGTTTGTGCACAAGTGGTTAGAAATGAATCTAAATGGGAATGAAGACACCCATATGTCTCAATAACACGAGGGGAATGAAATCATCACCTGGTGTTCATTTGGTGTATGATCGTGTCTTTTCTTGAACATCCATCATCACTACATGTGTTATTATCATTGATGCTCATTGAACCATATCTATGTGAGTTGGGTCAACAATGACAATGTCCATCAAAGTCCGGAAGTCGTCTCTTGTAATAAGGATATCCACTTGTCGTTGGGTGTGGCGAAAGAAAAGGTGGGAGGCCTCCCTTTGAACACATGTTCCACTTTCCAAAATAATAGTTGTGATAGTATCCTAAAGTGTGTCGTGGGTTGCTATATGTTCACTCTCACAGGGGCATCGAAGCAAATGGCTATGTAAATTGTCAATGGTGTGACCACATTGACACTGTGAAAGATGGGCGATTATAGGATGTGGCAAGCTAAGACAAGTACGTAATGTTATAAGAAAGTGGATTGAGGATAAATGAAATGTAGGTGTGGTAAGACGAGTTAATAACCAAGCGTTTGCCCTTGGACCTAAACACGAACAGAGATGTGCTTACATGATATCCGAAGGAATGTCTATTAGAAATGAGGTAAATTTCTGTTCATGTAGGTGATTCGGCAAAGGAGCTTATAATTGGAAATAAAATTAAACCAGTAGGGCTTGAAAACATACAACTTAAGGTAACATGATTCGAACATCTCGTAGTGCCATCTAGAATGGGGAAGTGTCAGTCTTAACATGTGTTATTGCATCCAAAAGAATAAGGCTATCATCCTATTGGAAACGAGTGACAAGTGCAAGAACGATAAATGTCCAACACTTCAAGAATGCAAGGGCAAAAGTTTGAAACATAGAAAGGAGGCCAAACCCATTCGAAGAAGTAAGAAAAGTGGCTTGACAACGAACTAGATGATCGAATAGAACCATCAAAAGATCTTGCACCAAATAACTTCTCCAACGTAGTTATGGTATGAATATCAAATTCAACATAATGTTGCAAAATACCTAGAGATGGAAACACTGTGCAAAATAAGTAGTTCAGGCACTAGGCATAGCATAATGAGAACATCACAAAAATCGCTTGAAGATCTGCAAGCATAGGGAAACTAGATATCATCCCAAGATCCTCATGAAAAACTTTAATTACAAACCATTCAACAAATGATGTGAGCCCACCAATGTGCCCAAAATATGAAAACCCGAATCAGGAGTAAAAAAGCCAAAAGGAAATGATTATAAAGTGGTCCAACCCTTGTGGAGACCAAGCCACACACTTTGATGGTTGCATTGAAAACCCTAATGCCAATAACTCTTATAATCGTAAAAATGTAGGAACCATATATAATGCGGGACCTACTATATGTGTATCATTTACCAAGGAAGGGAAACACACAAGTGGGGTGGGCTATCATTATAAGGTGAAAAACACAAAGGTGAACCTAAGCAAACAACATTCCTCCCAATGGGTCCCCACTATCGTGTACCTAATTTTGACGAAGTGACTATGAAATCGCCATGTTGGGGAGCTTAAAAAAAAAACAATGGGGATGGGTGTGCATATAATCATTGAAACAAATAGGAAAAACTAATCTAATGAACTAAGTGAAGACCATAACTTTTGAAAAAGGGCTGACCGTGAGACCAAATTGACGGCATTATGAACATCCACCTATAGACCACCCAATCTAGATGCAAATTTAACATTGCTCAAACGCTATGAACCACTGTCTTACACCCACCAAGAGTTGTTACACCAAACTAATGAAGCCAAAATCTTTTAAACTACAATATTTTATAATGAATTTAAACACAATAGGCCAATTTTTTAAATATGATACTCAATAATTGCTTGAACATAGTTGAATATGGGAGTTACATTAAAATGGATTGGGTACAACATGTTAATACACCATATTATTGCAAAAAGAAAGAGACAAAAAATATTGCATTAAAGGAGGTGAAAAATGTTCAATTCCAATATACATAAGTAGAAAGGGAGAAATATATTTCATTGGGGAATAGGAGACATTGGACTAATAAGAAATCAATGCAAACACAACATGTATTATTGATAGTTAATGTCAATGGACATAATGGACAAGAGATGGCAGATTGATAAGGAAAATAAAAATGGCAAATGATAAGGCAAATCAATGAAAAATAATAAGAAATCAATGCAAACACAACATGTATTAATGATAGTTAATGTCAATGAACATAATGGACAAGAGATGGCAAATTGATAAGGAAAATAAAAATGGCAAATGATAAGGCAAATCAACAAAACAAAATTCCTATGTTGATTGATTAATTTTGGACATGTTGTCAATATTTATTGTTAATTTATAAGATCAATTTATATTGTTAATTTACAGGATTGATTTATATTTTCAGTTTTTTTCCATTTATATTTTTATTTATACAATTTATTGTCCACTAATAAAAATGAAATAAAAGTTGGCAAATTTCTTTACATCAAAATAATATAAATACGGTTGATTAATTTTTAGGTTTGGTTGAGATTAAGAAAAATATATTTGAATGCATTTGGGTGTCACATTTTTGGATACTTGCAACAACACAAGTTGAAAATTCGGGCACTTGGAGCCTTTATTGGGTTGTAAGGAATCATTAGATAGGGAATCTGATTTGGTCAAGATGGAAAAAATAAATCCCAAGGCATTTGAATGTTTTAATTTTGGACTTGTGACGATGAAAGTTCAAAATTTGGGCATTTTGAGCTTTGGGATGTTGAAAATAAATTATTGAATTGCGGTGGTGTAGGGAATTGTTTTTGGCCAAGATGAAAAAGAAAAAATTCCCATGGTATTCAAATGGAAAGCTAACGTTTTACATTAACTAGAAGTCAAGTGATTTAAACCTTGTCCAACTAGAAGAATGTGCTTCTTTGGTTATATAAGTGGAGAAGATATCTAAGTAATACTTGAACTTTTTACAACATATCATGAAAATTTATATGAAGTAGGGGTTGTATATATTTTCTACCACACTGAAGTGATCCTTATCTTGCATCACTTGTCATTGGGTTGTTTAAGGAGTGGAACACATGGTTGACATACAAAATTTAATGTACCAAAGGTTCATCTACATCACATTAGGTATCAATCAAAACCCTTAACCTTTTTCTTACTATGCAATTTTTTAGCTTGAAATTTAGCTTCATATGTCTTAATCCAAAAACTTAGTCCTAAAGTTTCATTTCAATTAGTGTGTGTTTGCAAGTTTGTTTCAACTTTTAACCATATTGAAACCATATAATATTGTGTATGGTAATTTTGATTGGAAGTAGTGTGAATATGCATGTCCTTGTTTAATGTGTAAGGCAATATTGTTTTGAGGATTGTTTTCATGCAAGTTACAAGGTGGTTTGCCTAACATTTTTTCGGTGAATTTGACATGATCAAGGGTGTGAAGGCATGGGCTAATCACCTAAGGTGTAGTAAATTGTCTTTTTCCTTTTGATGTTGGCCCAAATTGCCAATGCAGTTTGTCAAATTAAAAAACTCCATCTAGGAATTTGTTGTGGTCCATTTGATGAAATATTTAAATTCAATTTGATGATAACACCATAAGTTGCACAAATTGATATGACTTTCATATGTTATTGTTTTGTTTATTTGATGGGATGACCATTTGCAAGGTTGTTTGAACTTCTAATAACTTTCAAAGTCATAAATTATTCACATGGTGTTTGTGATATGACTATGTACTTCAAAGGTTCGTGTCCTTTAGTTGTTTATGTGCAAAGTTGATTTTTTTGCAAATGATCACTTTCATGTAAGCAAGGTGGTGTGTTTAGCACAAGTTTGACATCAAGGGTATGAAGGCCCATGCAAATCACCTATGGTGCAATATGTGGTCTTTATCTTTTTGATGTTGGCCTAAATTGCCAACGCATTTGATCTAAAAAAATTTAATGTTTGAAGTTTCATTACTACAATATGTGGCCAAGTTCATTATGTGTTTCATTAGATTTTGAATGACCTTGGACAAATTATCATGGTGAAAGTGGTCAACCCCTTAATGAATGGGAACCATTTGCTACAAACATAGTGAATTCATTAATAGCTAGTTCACTAGATTAGCCTCCTAATTCCAAAAGTAGGTTAAAAGCTTGAACTAAGCCACCTAGCCTACCAACCTAAGCTAGGGGGCTTAGACAAGGTTGTGCCACCTAAGTTAAAAAGATGGGCCCTTAGCAACCTAGCCTAGGCACCTAGGCAACCCTAGGCTACCTAGATTAGATCGCAAAAGCTAGGGTTTGATCCCCTCACCTTCACTTTGAAGAATAAATTGCTTACCTTTGCACAAATTTTTTTTATGTGAAATAAATTGTCATCACATTTTAATAAACATTTTTCTATCCTACTTAAATAGCCTATTCAACCTACCTTAGCTAACCTACCTTATGTTTAGATAAGCCTAGGTAAATTAGGTTATCCTAGGGCTTACCTAGGCATACTTAAGGCTAACATAAGTATACTTAAGTTGTTTTAGGGGCTACCTATGCTACCTATTCACCTACATAGGGGTTACTTAGAGGACCTACATGGGGACAACATAGGCCTACCTAAGGGTTACCCTAAGGGCTATTGTAGGCTACCTTAAAAGTTGTTTAAGCTACCTTAGGCTACCTTAAAAGCTATGTAGGCTACCTCAAGGCTATGTGGGCCTAATCTAAGGGCTACCATAGCCTACCTTAAGGCAATGTAAATTATCCTAAAAGCTATGTAGCCTAACGGACTATGTAAGCAACTTAGGGGCTACTGTAGGCTACTTTAAAGGTTAAATGAACTACCTAGGGGCTATTTAAGCTACATAAAAACTAACATAGGCTACTTTACTAGGGGCTATGTAAGCCTACCTATGCACTATCATAAGCTACCTTAAGGGCTATGTTGGCTATTTAAGGATTATTTAACCTACCAACATGGGTATGTAACTTAGTTAAGGGCTACCATTGGCTACCTTAAGGATTTTGCAAGCTACCTAGGGGCTTACCATAAGCTACTTTAAGGGTTATGTAAATAATTTAAGACCTCCATAGGCTACATAGGGACCTACCTAAGGGCTATTTATTTTACATAAGGCCTGCATAAGGGTTACATGGGCTACATAGGCTTCTTAGGGGATATGTAGACTACCCCATGGTTTATATAAGCTACCTAGGGCTACCCAAGGGCTATGTACACTCTTGGGGAAATCATTCCTTGTATATTTTTAAAAGCACCTAAAAGAAAAAATAAAATAAAATGTTATGCAATAATGGTATATTTTAAGTATATTCAAAATATATCTTCATAATGAATTAAAAACACACCATATTGACATTCAAATAAATTCTAAATTTATTTTTTTCAATGAATTGCATTTAAATTTTTTTTGCATGCCATTTGGAATATAATAGAAGTGACTTTCTTGAGTGTAGGCTATATAAAGTGACTTACCTAGCAACTTACAACATTTAATCATCTATAGATCTATTTTCAATTAGCTATGAATTATATTTCAATAACTAATAGTGAAACTTGATGATTACATAATGACCACACAATGACATAATTTTAGCCAAGGTGAAATGATTAAGGTGGGGTGAACTTATTTCACTTTTAAAGCCCCATAGTGATTTAGGCTAGTGAACTACACCTCACTTTTGAATTAGTATTTCTATGATTTATTTAATAGGATAATCAAATTTGAATTGATGATGACATCACAAGTTGGACAAGTTGATATGGACAATTAGTTATATGGTTGTTTGGACTTTTAACAACTTTGAAAGCCAAAAATTCTTAGTATGGTGTTTGTGATGTGACTATGTAGCTTCATGTCATTGTTTAATGTGCAAAGTACATCTTTCTTGTTAAGGATTATTTTCATGTGAGCAAGGTAGTGTGTGTCTAACACATGTTTATATTATGAATGTTCGTAAAAACCACCCATGGTGTAGTATTAGGTCTTTATCCTTTTGATGTTGGCCCAAACTATTAATGCAATATGTCAAATCAATAAACTCCATGTACGAAGTTTCTTTGGTTTTATTAATGGGATGATCAAATTTGAAACAATAGTGAAAGAATAATTTGCACATGTCTTGAAATGGGGTTACCCTTAATTTGATATGACTTAAAATTTCATTTTCCAAACTATGTGTTATGGGCTTCAATTGTTCATTTTGCAACATTTGATGCAATTCATTGGTCAATGCAGAAGAACATAATGATAAAAAAAAGAGCAAGAGTTTGTTGTGACAAAGACGTTTGAAAAAAGTCACGGCATGCTAGATTACATGGTTGAAGAATATGACACAACTATGGGGTCTGATTATGGTGAGATGATATTGTTTTTAGTTGACACAATTTGGAAAAAAAATTAAAACTAAGTTCTTAAAGAGTCATGAGAAAATATCCACCTTTGAAAACTTTTAATGGCCGAGAGATATTTTGTTGAGTTTAATGTAAAAAAAAATTAGTTGATTTCTTTTGTTGATGTAAAATGGGGTTAAGTCAAATGTGGAAAGGCACAATATGTAAAGCCTAGAAAAAATTCTAGTGCCTTTGATGGTCCCTTGCATTCAATGGGCCTATATGAACACCTCTATGAACTACATCTTTGTGGTTGATTTTGAATCCTTTGCTTCCAACTTTTGAATGTGGGCTAATATAGGAAATGAAAATCTAATGAAATAAATGCATGGTTGTAGCCAATCCACAACTATTGTTTTGTTGCACATTGCATGTTGCATTTGGTTTAACAAAGCTAGTTGTTAGCTAAAAAACAAAATTCCAACTTGATTGTAATGATTGGTTTTTAAAAATTATATTAAAATTAAATAATGTTGTTTTTGGCTCCTTGCTCCCTTGCATGTTTCCATGTATAGTAAATTCTAACTTGTTAAAGTTGATTTGTGTGTAGGTTTGGCCAATTGTACTTTCATTGTTGTAAGGTGACTCCATGAAAGTCATTTAGAAATAATGAAAGCTTAGGTTTGAAAATTTTGAACATCATACAAGTTGTTGTGAAAATGTAGAAAGTTATGAACTTTGAAAGCATTAATTTTGTTTTTGATCAAGGTGATGAACTAAGATTCGATTCAAAATTGTTGGGGGTGGGGGGGGGGGGAACAATATAGTGGCAATTTTATTTCCATTGAGTTATTCCATCAGACAACAAATCAAGTTGTAATTGTAAAATTTTATGGTTGTTCAAAAAATGGTGGTTATATGGAGAGGTCAAAGTGTAAAGATCTAATCCCTTGACAATGTTTGAATGGAGGTGAATTCAAGAATATGGGAGGTAGATTCTATTGTTCACTCAAATTTCATGTAGGTTTTCTACTTGTAATTCTTTGTCTAATAGCATAAAGATGTTGATGATGTTGACAATTGTAATGAAACTAAATTAAGTTGCCACAAACTTCGTTAATCACGTATACATGTTCATTTTGGGGTTCTTCCCAAAATGCATTAGGGAAGTTGTAAATTTGTATGAATCATTTAATGACTTGGGGAGAGTTGGAAAAACCTTGTTTATAATAATGGGGATCACAAAAAAAAATTGTAACCTTTTGCATCTTGATAAGAATGACTCGATGTCAAGTTATATCCTGTGGTTTCATGAGAATGAGTTATCCAAGACCACCAAGTTAATTTCTTATGAATCCATTCAATAATTCTTTAAAGTTGAATTAATTTATGAATGGCTTTGTTATGTGAACAAGGATGGAGTTTAAAAGAAAAGACATCCATGCAAGAAGGGAGTTTGTGTTCCTAGAATTTATATTTTTAAAAAGTCACAACATGGTTTTGTTCTATGCATGTAATCTAATTGAGTTTACTATGGTATAAGACAAAATATTGGCTACATGTAGGTTGGGGTATCATTGATCACTAGAACCATAGTTGCAACAATCAATCCAAATAACAAAAGGTTTTGAAATTGATCTAAAATAGCCATCATAGTTGGAATAAGGACCATTTAATGTTATAGACCTATTATGACATATTAACATTTCATCTATTATCTACATAATTATGTTTGAATATGTTTTCTTGTTGATTTTGTTGGATGGTTATTGGTTCATTGTTTAATCACATGTGTTCACCTAGTGATTGATTTGTTCAAGATGATAAAATATGTTTTCTAATAAATTTCATTAAGTAGGCAATTGGTGTTTTCTTTTTTACTAGATGCATTGAAAAATTTATAGTGTGGGATGAAGTACTTATTGATTTTTCGTTGAATGTCATGAAGACATTGAAAGCATAATGTATATTGACAAGGATGATGAAATAGATTAGTGATTATGTGTTTTTATCTAATGCATAGAAAAAATATTATTAAACATGTTCTAAACCATGTAGTTGGGCTTATTATTTAAAACCATGTTTGTATACTAATAAAGGTTATAATATTAGTATATTGATACATAGAAGGTGTTGAATATGTTGTGTGTAAATGTGCAAAAAATAATGTATGACTACTAAAATTGTTGGATTTGGTGGTTTCAAATTATTTTCTTACTTATTGATAAGTACCCCATGTTTATAAATGGGTATTATCATAGGTGATAAATAGTGACAAACAAATGTAAGGATAAAATTTTTGGTCCACTAACGAAGCAAGGCAACATCCACTCAAAAGCCCTTTGCTTTGGGGAGGGGGTGAGTGGAGGGCAACCAAATAGGTGATAGTTAATTAAATTAAAAGTTTTAGTTGTTTCTCTTAACTATAGTTTTAATTTTAGCAACTAGTTCTTTTGGTGCATGATTGCAATAACATGGATCTAGATATAATTTAACACTACCAAAAATATGAGAGGAGGGCAACTAGGTTTAGTTAATTGAATATGATATAAAAAGATTGTTGTTGCATCTCTTAACACACACAAAAATATGGATGAAGTTAAAGTTATAATTATAGCAAGTGATTTTATTTCTAATCCTCTTTGAACTTGTAAAATGGCCAAAAAAAAGAAAATCCATATTTCAAAATGGTTCATTGCAACCAAAAAAAAGAAAAGAAAACCTTGAAAAGCACCCCATTTGAAATTCATCCAAAATTATTCATACATTATTCATCATTTATCCCTTTTTAAAAAAATCCTAAATTGTGAGCTCATCATGAATCCATTGATTTATCTTTCTTGATTGGATTGATCATTTTTGGATTTTTCATCTTTTCATCCATAATTTTATGGATTTTTCATCTTTCTCACAGCTTAAGGTTCATGTAGTTGCATTTTTTCACAGTTCAATCTTTAGACTGAAAAGGTTTAAAACAACCAAAAATATTTTTGAATATGTTTTTGATTATCATATTGGTTTTTATAAATAAAGGGTTGTTTAAAAACACCTAAAGATTTTTTCAAGGAAATCTCCTATATTAAATTAGGTGATGGCAATGGGACTTTGGTTTTGAATGGGTGTCTCCACACCCATAGTTCCCTTTGGAAGGAAACATCTTATTAAGCAAAGTTTGGTCATTAGATTGAAAGGGGTCTAGAGTACCCAAAGAAAAAAAAAGGTTAACAATAAGATTTATTACTTGAGTTACCTTTTGGGATAAATTTCCAATTTTGAAATTGGTAATTACAAACAATGAAGTTCTAAATAGGTTAAGGAATGAAGAAAATATCAAATAATGTTTGGTGGTAGGTACATATTCGACGATAGGCGGTTCTACTTTACACCTCAGTAATTTTTTTGACAAAGGTTGTTTTACTAATTGGGAGTAGATGATAGTGGATCTCGTCTTGACAAAAGGATGAGAATGGCTTTGTAAACACATAATCCTACCCATAAAGAGCTTTCCAACAATACCAAGAATGCACCCAAGGTCCTCTATAATTTTTATATTTGATTTAAATGAATTTTAAGTGAAACAATTGTTCAATATTCGATAGCTTTTCCACCATGGCTTGAAACATTTTGAAACCAAGTTCAACTCATTGAGGGACTTCCAATGGTACTAAAAAGCATGGCAAGAAGTGCCATGGTTTGGGAGATCTTGGTGTGACAAGCAAAACAAATGAACTACATTCCTACATAGATAGATGAAGGAATGCAAATTTTGGAAATGTCAAAACTCTCTTAATTATATTGATCTTCCTATACTTGACCTACTTGTAATAACCTTTCAAGTCAATGTTGGAGGTCATTTTACTTTTGTTATCACCAAGGTTGCTTCACAAAACAAATTTTATACACATTTTATTGTTGTTCATAATCTTTTTCAAAATTTAGAATAGTAATATGGCCTCCAAATTTTATATATTAAATGTTAACTATATATATGTATATTGGATCATATTTGTAGTTACTATATAAATCTGAACTTTATTCATAGTACAAAAGAAAATAAGTCCTTAAAAAAACATTTATTTGGCAATGATAATCTATCCATAATATGTTTGACTTCAACAAACCAAATGGTGGATAAGAAATATACTACATTCAAAGACTCCATTGAAAGGGCATAATCATTACCACATTGAATCAATGTTTTTCTTCTTGGGAAATTTATCTATTTTTCTATAAAAAATTTGGGAAATTTGTGGATTTTTTTTGTTTATCTAGTGTAAATTGGATTAATTTTTCTTTTTTTCGTTAAATTTAGTCAAAATTTTGATACGAAAAAAATGAACTTTTTTTTTGGCATTGAATATGGTATTCAATTTTTTAAAAATAATAAAATAATAAGAAGGAATGAAAGGCCTATCGCCCTCTTGAACAACTTTTCCAAAATTACAACTTTGTTTTTGAAATGGTTATAATTGAAACCAAAATGAATAAACTATGAGCTCCAAAGTGATTGAAACTTATAATTTAATAGTTTCACCTTAGATTAGATTAAATTGACATAGATATTCTAGAACAAGGGTAGCTTCACCACATCTCTACCTAGTAATTAATTAAATTTGAAGATTTCATTTAGAAATAAATTAAAAAATCTTAAATATTTCAAAGGGTACTTCATTTTTTTCACAAAACATTTCAATGTGAGGCAAGTTTCAACAAAATGGTCGAAAACTAAGTAGGGTTTCAAGTTGAATGCCTTTGGGTATGACCTTGGCCCGAACTCATGCCCTATTTGAAACTCATTCATTAGTTATCAATGGATTGAAAATTGGCCACTTGAAACCATGTCCTTATTTATTTATTTATTTATTTATACCCTATCAAAGTATTAAAAAATATCAAGGTCAAGGTTTTTAATTTTGCCCGTTATTTTAATATATTCAATAATCATTTAAATGTTAGGTAAGATTTAAAGTCAGGTTTAAAGTTTAGGATGCATCATTAGATAATAGTTGCCTTTCAAATTGTAAATAAGGTTTTTTCTTACAAAATTGGTTGCATAAAAAAATTTATAGCTTGTGTTTCGAAGGGTTTTGTGTTGCATTGTGCTCTTTGATTGGTTTTTTCTTTTGCTCCCTTGTTCATCAACACCTCTCCTTGTTCTTATGTTCCTACTTATTAGTGCCTCTTTTAGTTTGTGTCTTCCTACTCATTGGCACCTTTCCTAGTTTGCGTGTTACTATTTGTTGGTGCCTTTTTCTAGTTCATGTGTTCCTATTCATCAACACCTTTCATGGCTTGTGTGCTAATTCGCTCTTCGACACTCTTCTTGGTTCTATTGCTCCTTTGGTGCCTCTTAAGGTACCTCTTTGTTAATCCTTGGCCTTCTCCTAATTCTACTTTTCTTGTTCCTTGGCTCTTCCATGCCTCTCGTGATTTTGCTTTCCTCTTCAAATTTGGTATTGCCTCTTTCTTTTGCTTTGTGCAAATGTGGGAAAACTAGAGGTTTTTTCAAGCGGTTTTGCTTTGCTCTTCAAATTGGTATTGCCTCTTTCTTTTGCTTTGTGCAAATGTGGGAAAACTAGAGCTTCTTTCAAGTGGTTTTGCTTTGCTCTTCAAATTGGTATTGCCTCTTTCTTTTGCTTTGTGCAAATGTGGGAAAACTAGAGCTTCTTTCAAGTGGTTTTGCTTTGCTCTTCAAATTGGTATTGCCTCTTTCTTTTGCTTTGTGCAAATGTGGGAAAACTAGAGCTTCTTTCAAGTGGTTTTGCTTTGCTCTTCAAATTGGTATTGCCTCTTTCTTTTGCT
>Ga0209611_10007976_pt1 | contig 16777 bp, 11 predicted proteins | sample S1TSphgellanicum_3_FD_187693 | JGI IMG/M metagenome (GOLD analysis project Ga0209611, IMG submission 187693) | Host-associated microbial communities from peat moss isolated from Minnesota, USA - S1T2_Fc - Sphagnum magellanicum MG (SPAdes) (version 2) | ecosystem: Host-associated > Plants > Peat...
TTCCAGGACGGGTTATTTATATTATATTGTTTAGAAACAACTCAAAAGAAGAATTATGGAAACTCCCATATTTCACCATGCAAAAATATAATCTTCAAAAAATCCTCTCAAAGAAACCAAAATCCTTCAAGATATATTCCAACTCTATAACTAATCTCAAGTTTCAACATAAGCCAAAATATCGATCTTTCAAAAATCCTCATATAAAAAAAAATAGACCTATTATTATTATTATTACCTAGGGGCCAAAATCCCTTAAGCTATACTATACTCTATAGGTAATGAATCTAAACACAATATCCTTCTTGCCTTGGTAGGCAAAGCCAATAAATGCTAGAACATTGCACTCAAGGTATTAATAAATGATGGAACATTGGCCCCCAAGGGTTTGCAAATTGGCTAATAAATGATGGAACATTGGCCCCCAAGGGTTGCAAATTGGCTTTCCCAAATTCCATGGTATCCTTTTTTTTTCAGCCTCAAGGAACATTGGCCTTGACTCATAGTGTGTAAAGTGGGCCTAATTTTAGGCATGAAATTGAACCTAGCCTACATTTTATGAAAGGATTGATGCTATTCAAAATACAAAATATTGTGACCAACTTGCACATGGTGGTAGCAGGATGGTACACACGGATGATTATCGAATTGGTTTTTTTTAATCTCTCTATGGTATCCATCTATCTATCTATCATGGCATTTTAAGGATGCAATTATCACTTCAGGAGAATGTGAGTTTTCTCACACAAAAAGTCGCCGCTCATGACACATGTGAGGTCAACTTTGTGGTTTCATCCATTACAAAATACATACAACATGTGGCATTTATTGTGGCATATATTACATTAAAATGACCATTACAATGCCAAGTAAGTGCCATATATTACATCAAAATGGCCATTACAATATACAATATGTGGTGTTTATTGTGGCATATATTACATCAAAATGGCCATTACAATATACAATATGTGATGTTTCTTGTGACATATATTACATTACAATGACCATTACAATGTACAATATGTGGTGTTTATTGTGACATATACTACATTACAATGACCGTTACAATATGTGACGTTTATTGTGCTATATATTACATTACAATGTACAATATGTGATGTTTATTGTGGCATATATTACACATTACAACAACCATTACAATGGACAATATGTGATGTTTATTGTGGCGTATATTACATTACAATGTACAATATGTGATGTTTATTGTGGCATATATTACATTACAATGACCATTACAATGGACAATATGTGGCGTTTATTGTGGCATATATTACATTACAACGACCATTACAATGGACAATATGTGGCGTTTATTGTGGCGTATATTACATTACAATGACCATTACAATGTACAATATGTGGCGTTTATTGTGGCGTATACTACATTTCAATGAGCATTTGACTTTAGAGGTGTAATGTGTAGCGTGTTGGTATTTGTAGTAGTTCAACTTAGCTTTGCTGAGGGGAGGACTTGTTGTCTTTCTGCGAGAATGAAGGTCATGCATGATTAGGCTCTGCAATATATTCCCAACATCAAGGGAGGAAGGAGTGTGCTTCAACCGAGGAGCTTTTGCACATCCACACCCATGCAACCTCTTTGTAGCTAGCTGGGTACATCATACAATCAGTGGGGTGTTTAACAACACACGAGCATCTCTCTTGCTTGCTGCCACAGATTCAGTGGTCATTGTATCAAAGACAACCTGCATTCGGGCTCGGTTTCCACAGATCTACATTGAGCAGCAACATGAGGGTTGACACTCACTGACTAGAAGCTGCTGCACACCAAGAAGTTCTTGAGCTTCCCCGATCGCTGCATTTTTAAAATGCCACCACCTCTCTGTATTTTGCCTACTAAACGAATCCGTGAATTGGAAAGTATTCTACAAATGTCACCTGTACTATTGTGTGTCTAAAGTGTGGCCCTGTTTGAATGTTTGACATTATCAACTGGAAATCGTGAGAAATTTTGAATCCCAATAAGCTATTCACCAGAATTATAGATACAAAGTTCATCCAGATACAAAAACTATAGGAATCTGAGGATGATGTGTGGGCTTACAAGAGCATTTTGTATAACAGGTGGATGCTTGCTGGTTCAATAAGACTGGCAGTCTGACCAGTGATGATATGGTAAGAAGAATAAGATTTCAGATCTTCTACCCAATGTGTTTGTTCTCCTCATGAACTCTGTCTTTTCCCAATCCCCTTGCTGCATTTTTGTGACCTCCACTAACCTTCTGCATTCCTCAAATATACATGTCACAATTTGCTGCCAGAACTGGAGAGTAGCATGTGAAGAGGCTTTGTTTTTCCACTCATTTCAGATCTGTCTTCCCCAGATGGAATGTCACTGTAATTGCAGATGGCAATGGTGGGTTAGCTTTGCTTCAAACAGAGATTGTCAATTGCCCTTGATGCAGCCAAAAGGTATCAACATTCTGTGTTGGTTTTCAGGCTCAGTAATGTAACTGCAACAGAGTTTAATTCTGCCAGTATAGAAGCCACTTAGAGTGTGTGCAATATGTCCTATAATTGCAAGTTCTTTTGTGTCACCAAAGAATTGACAAGGAATTTCTGACTCAAGGATCTACTGGGTTCCAGCATTCGTCAACTTACGGGCTATTGGGGGTGGTGTGAATGCAGAGTTACAGATCTCCACACCAGAGCTCTTGTACACACAAGGATTTCAATGACAATCTGGTAGCAAGGGTCACAGACTTTGGGCTGGTATGCTTGCTTGAAGATGGCCCTAATATTAATGTCCCCTCCTCTGCACCTAATGGTGCCAATCGTTTCCTTGATCCTAAGTGTTGTGGAAATCTTCATCTCTAGTGTGGTGAATTGTGAATATTTTGCCACTGAAACACTCTGATGGGTGGAACCTATTTTTATCTTAGGGTCTCTGATTTTTGCTAACATTGGTTATTGGGAATGCTTATGAATGTTCAATACATTACACATATTGACAGAGAAGAGCTTGAACAGTTCTGAAGCTGAATGGAATCTTGTCAACTGGATAATCGATCTCTCTGCACAAGTGAGGCTCAGAGTTTTTAGTACAAATTGAAGTCATAGTTTGCATATCCAGTGGCACACTAGTTCATAGTGAACTGTGCTGTTTGGTTTTGGGACCTTTCATGTAGTCTCTGTAGACCGAATGTGAACTACTTCAAGTTAGGATCTCGATTGTTTGCTTGCGCCATCTGTTGCAATGGCTGCTCACATTCACAGACACAAGCACTGCTGATACTTCCCCCTTTCAAGGTCATACTTGGTGATGACAACTTGATGATGGCAGCAGCATGTTGTCGCAGTGAGATCCCCATTCATTTCTGTCATGAATAAATAGCCCTCAATGCTCATCTCCTGCACTTGATTGGAGGTCAGCTATAGTGATTTGCAGGAACATGGGGTGTGAACTTGTAGCTCTTATGGACAAACTTGTCAGTGCTAGAGAAATCAACCATGCTGTTCATCCAGAGCAGGTGACTAATGGTGTCCTGAACAAGAGCCTTTTTTCTCAGCAAAAGATATAGAGAATCTGCCAAAATCAGCTCATACTTGTGGTTGCTGTAGAGATGCTAGGCATGATGAAAATGACAAAAAGTTTGAGGAACTTAGTCAGTTAGAAACACTCTCACAAGATGGATTTCCAACAGCAATCAACAAAACACTGTGTCAAGAGTATCGTTGTCTTGCTCATGTTGATCAGCGACACATGGTGTGGGCATGTAACTGGAGGAGCTCGAGCCCTCATGCAGCAATTTGGGCTTGCAGGCTCAATCTCTGTCTGGAAGACCTAAGCTCATTGACAGAGATGCTCAACTCTTGCTGCAAAACTTGACATTCAACAACTTGTTGCTGCTAAGAGAGGGTCTTTGTGTGTACCTGAGATTGTTGTCTTGCAGCTCTTTATCTTTTCATTTGGGGGATTTGGGTCCACCAGCAAGGACCAGAGGTTTGTGCAGGTCTTCATGTCCTTCAGGTAGCCCAACCCGTCAGAACTCCTTTTCAGTCTGCTCTGTGGAAAACAATGTGTTGATTGTCAGATTGTGACAGCAAGCAAGAAGTCTGTCTCAAGAGGATGCCTCTATCTCCACTACACTTCATTGTCAGATTGTGAAAAGAAATATTCTTCAAAGGATTAGAAATCCCACTGGCATTTAGGAGCCTGGGACTGTGAACCTGTTCAAACTTCAATCCGGACTTGAAGCACTGAACATCTCATGAGCCAAATTATGCAAAATGTCCAGACAAGTTAGTTGCCTTCATCTAGCTAACGCACAAGGACTTGTGATGACAGAAAAAATTGTTGTCACCAGAATGTGAGATGTGTAATCTAAAAGGACTTGAATGAATCCCAAGATCTGCGATGACGAGAGAAGCTCTTGTGTCAGAGTTGGAGATAATGTTCTTGTTCAGCAAGAGCTCTCCAAGTTGGAAAACAAGAGAGGAAGAAGAGCATGTCAGCAATATGAGGAACTATGGTCAATACTAAATCCTTATTCAATGCATCCCCATCTCTGGTGTTCCCTCACCTTCACATAATGCGGCCACCAACCAGAACATTATAATGTGGATTGGTGAACAACATTTGTTATTTCAAATGTTTTGGTGAAAAGCATGGTGCTTGCTTCGTACATCACTATTGGAACCCCCAATCAATTGTTTGGTGTTCTTGTTCCAAAAGTGCAACTAAACATTCTCTTCAACGTTATCAACACACCGTCAACAATCAATGCCCTTATACGGTTAGCAACTATATCTGCTAGCACAAATGATTATGCTAACTGAACCTAATGTTGAGCCTCACCACATTGAAGATCTAATTGTTCATCAACACCATGTGGTTCTTACACCTGAGCTTCATAGTTCTTCATAACACCATGTGGTTCTTACACCTGAGCATCATAATTCTTCATAACACCATGTGGTTCTTACACCTGAGCTTCATAATTGTTCATAACACCATGTGGTTCTTACACTTGAGCTTCATTCTTATCATTGGTGCAATCGTCAAAAACATTTTGACATGACTTGAAACCCTATCATGGTTTCCACTACCATGTACATGTGGGTCCTAATTTCCTCAAAGATTTAGCATAACATCATGGTTTGCCACAAAACCTACAAATTTTGCTTTACCAAAATAACCCAATCATCATTATGATCAAATGGTAATGATTTGCCTTTGATTCGTTATGAAACTAGTGTACCCAATTTCACTTGAAATGTCATATTCATAATGAAAGATTCAAAATTTGTGAATCTCACTTCAAGGCTATTGGGTTGACTTAGTGTTGACTTGGGTGTTAAACCCTTGTGGATGGCACCTTTCCTTTTATGGTCTTTCTCATAATCATGTCCTTCATTAACATTAACAATTTGTAATTGTAATTTATGTCATAGTTTTGGGTGTAATGTGAAACAATGATTTGTATCATGTTTATGAGTATTAAAATGAAAAAATGGTTAACTAAGATTAAGGTTGAAGGTAGTGGTCTAAAGGGGATTAAGGCAATCCTTCTTATGATGGGGCCCATCACACTTTCAACATTTGTATTTCCCCCTTTGTTTAACAAAATTGATGTGAAATCATCTTGTGTTGATTTGGTTCCCTCAATTTTTTATTTTAGACCTTATTGGGCTTGCCATGATATTAAACTAATGGTGTCAATGATTTTTTTGGATTTTCAATCTTAAACACCAAAACTTAAACCCAAAATTAAATGCATCGCATCATGAAAGGTATACACCATAATACTATATCCAAAAAGGCTAAAAGGGGGTCACCATAATGTGTTTTCACCTAGATTCAAACCTTGCACATAAAAATCAAATAAAATAATTCGAAATCATTCAACAATTGAACTATCACAATCTTTGAAATTAAAAGGTTTTTTTTTATATATTATCGCAAATTGTCTTGTTAACTATTCTTTCCCAAATCTGAAACAAGGTTTTTCTTCACTTGGTGAGGTAGGTGATATAACAATGCCCAAAAAAGGACCTTGCCAAATTTGGCTACCAACCAAAACAACTGATAAATAAAAATTGGAGACATTTTCCACAATAAAAGTTGGGAGTCTATCCAAGAATAAAAGTTTAGGTTTTTGCATTATTGTTTATTTAATTTCTTTGGATCTTGGAACATCTAGTGTAGTTGAGAATGTAGAAATAGTTTGACATTTTCAAACCTTTGTAGTAACCTCTTTTTTTTCTTGGAATAAAAGCTCAAATTTTTCACATTGAAGATTTTTGTGTTTTGCATATTGAAATTAGAACCAAAGGTTACCCAAAACTAGAGGTTATGGGATCAAAAACTAGAACCAATTTAATTTGAAAATTAAAAGGGACCAAAACCAAAACCACCCCCTAAATTTTAAAAAATAAAACCAAACCTATATCTAATTTTTGTAAAACAAAAGTCTCAACTAAAATAAAATTAATCCCTTGAAAATTTTAAGACCTAGAACTAGAGGTTCCTCCTATAACTTAAAAGCTTCCCAACAATAAAAAAACCTTGTTGTAATTAAAAAAAGGGGTATACTTCCTCTTTTTGTTCCCCCTTCCTCCCTTTGGATGTGCATGTGCATATGTCCAAACTTAATTTCACATTATTTAATGGTTGTAATTCATCCAAATTAATATATACAATCGTTATAGTATAGTAGATGGAGATGTTCAAATGACAAGTAATAAAAACTAGTATATGGGGTATTTTTTGGAATCCTTCATATGGTTGTCCATGGACCATTCCAATGACAATTTCAAAAGAGCTACCTCATCGTCAAGCCTAACTATTTCAATCGTTTTTTAATAATTGCTTCCTTTTCCTATGAACTTTCTTAATAATTCTTTCCCACCTTTCTTAATAAATACCTCCATTTTATAACTATCTCACTCTTTTCCCCTATTCACCAACATGGATATGAAAAAAAATAATTAACATGTGTTTTTTCAAGTCCATGAGCTGTATATTAATTTAAATTAAAATTGACATTGACATAAATAATGATGAATAATTGAAAACCATATGAAAACACAAGAAAAATAAAAATAGTTGATTGTCATTGGTAGTGCATAGCAATGCAAAGCTTAAATTAACATATACAAGTTCCATTATAATGTAATAGATGGAAATGTTCAAATAATAATGTTGAGTTCTAATCATAGCACGTAACAAAACATGAAATGTTTGTGTGAGCATTAAGGCTCTTTCAATTGGTAGATGCATTTTAAAGCACTAATATATAATATGATTTGAACATGTTTATAATTTAATACATTTTTGTCATAAACTTCAATTAGTTGAAGGTGTGTTCATGTTTTTTTTCTTTTAACCGGTGAAAAATGGATGGCACAATTATATTTCCTTATTAACAAATAGTTCATAAGATATTAGGAAATTCTAAACCATGGTGGTGAAATTGTTGAAAAAAAAGGTGATGACTCTTCAAAAATAATAAAATGCTAGTAAAGGAGAAGGAAGTTGCCTTAGAAAAAAGGTTAAACTCAAGTTGGAAGATGGTTCATAATGTATGTTTTTATGCAAAATGGTGTCATAAATGCCTTGGTGACTCCACAAAGATAGTACATATATTTGTTAGTAACATTGTTGCTTTTACATAGTGGTCAATGAAATCTCATGGTATTGTAACACAAAAAAAGAATTTCACATGGGTGATGGACATTTGTATACATGTTACTAATTAGCGACAAAGTGAAAACTATGTAAATATGAACTCCATTATAATTTAAGATTATTATCTCGTGGGCCTATTTTGAACTAATCCATAATTCTAATGATAATGATACTTAAAAGTTGGTTTAAGGATAGCAACTTCAGGTTTTTTAAGTTGTCCATTTTCAATGACAATTTCTAAAGATGATTCTACATGAAAGTCTTTTTATATTTGTCTTTTCATATCATCACTTTTGAATCATCACATGTAGAAATTGAAATTTTTTGGTCCTCCCAACACATATTTGAATTCAATTTAGATCACATGATATCGAACAACACAAATTGTGAAATGCAACATGAATATTGAACAATGCATAATTTACACAAAAAATTTCATGAAACTTTTGATTCTATAAGTTCAAAAAAATTGTCAAAATATGATGAATGAACAAAAACACAAAAATTTCCACATGTAACAACTATGATTAGATCATTTCACAAATTGTCAAAACATTATGAATAAACATAAACATAAAAATTATCATGACATAATCAAAAACATAATATGAAATTGTCATGACACTATCTTTTTTTAAACAATAATTTCATTGACATAATAAAAATAATAATTTTACCATCATGATGGGTAAACACATTATTATGACACAAATTCTAAAATAATATATTTCCACTTATTATTTCACATGGGTATTGACTAACTTTAGGAACTTAAAATTGCAAGTTGAAAATCCACCTTATAACACCCACCTTAAACATTGTAGATTAAAAATTTGATAAATTGAATTTTGGAATATATATGATTGGAGGTGTAAATGATTTCATGGAAAATCTATATGACCATTGAGTTTTTTTTTGGTATTGTAAATTTATTTTTTAAAATGAAAATATATCAATATTCCAACCTTATGTTAAATTGATTGTTACTAATAATGTAGAGCAATGAGGAGACCAAGTATTATTAAGTATTAATTGAAAAAAAAGTAAGTGTTGATATATCTTTTTTTGAAATATCATTGTATTAAAATCATTAAACACAAATGATAATCAAGTATGCTAACTTTATATGTGTTTAACATGTTAAATTATGAAGTGAAAACATCGAATAATATAAAGTATCATTCATGAGATGAATTAATGAACTTTTAAAAACCATTGGATTGCATAATCAAATAGACTTTGAAATAATGTCATGGAAATGTAATCTAAATTCCTAATAGGCCTAGATGGAAAAAAAGAATTTAACATCCATTAGCTATTTAAATATTTTTAAAATATTGTGAAAGGATTTTATCCTCAATTTTTCAATACAAATATAGTTTGTGTGATGAAATTTGTAATGCAACAAACTCAAAAATTTGTTCATGAATACATTTTATAATGTTTCATTAATCATTCTAAAGGTTAATGGCCTATACCATAGTATCTTTGTAGCTTTCACACTAATTATATCATTTGTACAAAATTTTAAATTTTCAAAATTATTTTATTAAAGGGAAACAATTACAAGGGAAAATCCTAAGGTGATTTTTTAAATTCTATGTTAAAATTTTACACTTTGCATCAGATAGGATATTGTTTAAAGAGTATTATGTGAGGGTGCAATTAATTTTCCCACCTTATTATCGTCTGATTTTTAATATTCACATATTTAAACCACCCTAAACTTAATTTAAATTTTAATATGTTTGAATTGAATTTTTATATCATACATTTGTTTCGATTTCTAGTTTTAATTGAAGCTATGAAAAGTAACAAAGGATGCACAATCTATCCACGTGCACATATATACAAGGCAAACAACCATTTAACATAAATAAAATCATGATTATTTTTATACACACAACTTAACATCGTGTTGCCAAGGAGGAATCCTTAACAACATTCATTAATTCATCCCAAAAACTTCCCCAACCCTTTCATGACATTACTTTCCCCACTTTTCTCTCAAAATTGAAATCAAATTCAAAACCTAAGAGACATTGTAAACTTTTGCAAACTTTGAATAACAAAAAATTAAATGGACCTATTAACATTTAACAACTAAGTCCCCTGTACATGTATGTTATAATTTTCCTAATGGTTATTTAATACTTAAAATCAATGCATACCCAATATTAATTGTATCTAGGTTTTGATAACAAACATGATCTCATTATATAATTAATTGATTTATATTTTTTATCTAACAACAAATATAGGAGACCCTATTTTTTTGCTCACAAAGTTTTCAAATTCCAAAATGAGTGTTTTCCTTCAAAAAAAAAAAGAATATATTTTTGAATATTCAAATTTCTTTTATTTTTGGCATCAAATTTTCAAAAGTAATTCGTTTTTTATCGGCACATGTTGAAGATGCTCAATTTGTAATACAATACATAAAATAAAGTGATTCCGATGCAAAAATTATTAAAGATGCATACCCCAAAGTAGGGCATAACATTATTATTTCATTTGATAGGAATTTTGTTATACAATGATCATTAATAACTTGGATATAGGAAGCTCAACATTCATTGATATTGTGATTCACATTAATTAATTATGAATCCATCCAAAGTTCAAGTTTTCTTTTTGTGATAATCTTTTTGAATTAGCCAAAAATGTCTTCAATCTTCATAATTATAGATAGATAATGTTATAAAAAATTTCATTTGACTCACTTATACAAGTGAAAATGGTACAACTTTAAGAAAAGAATATTAAATAATAATGCCATTGTAGACAAATACAAAGAACAAATGGGAACTTGAGGAATGAAATACATGAACATTAAGCAAAGAATATGGGATAAATAATGAAAACACATAGGGAACACAATAATGAACTAATTAAGAGCAATTGAGAATCATAAATGGGAGAAATTATGCATTTGAATGGGAATATGCATAATGCAATTGGAAACACCTTTGGGGATAAAAAAAAGGTTCCAATTCAAAATATTATTTAACCAAAAAATGGAACCAATTTGACTTTTTCACCTAATTGTCTCTCACATATATGATAAGTTTTCATACACTCCAACTTTCCATCTACCTTTGTCCCAAGCACCACACAACTCACATGTTGCAAGTAATTCAACTTGCAAAGATCCATGACACAAACATTAAACCTCCCACCTATTTCCCTATGTTAAATTCGATGTCACCCATCCACACTTGTACATTGCAAGCATACATACTAGAAGAATTGGATTAGGTCTACATCAATTTCCATTTTTTTCTCATGGGTAGGTGGGTAAAAGTCACAATGCAAGACACTAATTTAAAAATTAAGATCAACAAAATTCCATTAGGCAACAACACATATGTTAAAAAAGGTAGCCTCCTTTATTCCATCAAGAAATAAACAAATATTATCACACTATTTTAAACCTATGATAAGTTTGTTCTTATCAAAACATCCCAAAAATTTCCTTTCGTTTGTTAAATGTTTGTGTCCCTATACTATTTTGGTTACCACCTAGACCTTTGTTCATGCCATACCAAAAATGCACAAATTGTCTCTCTTTCTCTCTTGCAACTTCTTTTTGCGTTTTCCATCTCATGTTGACTAAATTTTTACAACAAAAAGACCTACTTCCTCTTTATGTTAAATAAGGTGGCCCACTTTAATCAAGCTCACCCAAAAACTTGAATGTTCATTCTCCTAACAACTTTCCAACACAACAAAAAGTTTCACTTAATTTCCACATTGTGAAACAACATCCATAAAAATACTTCACCTCACATCTACAAGCTATCAACTTCACTCATACACCCATCCCTATCTCCTACATGCTTCTCTTTCCTTAAATTGCCTTTGCACTCTTCCATCCCAAAGCTATTCTATTTTGCTTTGTTGGCAAACTTTGCATGATCTCATTATGTCCCACCACCAAGCTTGAAATTAAACCCATCAACAACACATCCAAAATCTTCCAAAAACAATAGCAAAAAATAAAATCCAATATGATCAAAACAACAACCTTAACCATGTCCTCACAAAAACACCGACATTTTTTGTTGGTTGCTTATATGTTATATTCATAATTGTGTTTTTTCAACAATTTTTGTCTAGGCGAATGAGGCAATGGTAGGGGCAAGATTTTGATGGAGGAGGATAGGAAATTCAATTATTGACTTTTCTAAGATCAATAGTTCATTACTCGTTAACTAACAACTCTTTTCAAGGTTAAGTTTGAAACAAAAATTCTAATGAACGTCCAAGTATATTTTAGATGTTTGAAATGTTTTGTCATGTGGAATTGATGCACATTAACATCATTAACACATACCTTAAAGAAAATATCCATCCATTCCCAAAACTTCACCCCTTCTTTTAAAAAATGTTAGTTGCATTTTTCATTTTAATATCCATATTCTCCAATGACACAATATTGTTTGTGGTTAATAAAAATTTCAAAGGCCATATGAATTTGTCAAAAACCTTTCCATCCGATGTACTAACTTTCCCATTTAAGTTAATAAATCTTCTATCACTGACATTGGGTAGAAATTCCCTACCTATTTACCTATGGTACTTACCCACTTACATAAGTAGTTGCCTAGGTAATGTGCAGTGTAAATAGGACATAGGTAATTAAGGTGGAACCTTGATGACTAAGTTTGTGGTTCTAAATAATGTTGGGGAATTATATATATATTTTTATAATTCCCATTCCAATTTTTTTTTTAACTTTCAGAATAAGAAAACCTCCAATAATGTAAATGTTTAAAGCCTCGAAAAACTAATGGTTTTCAATAAATAACTGGCAATTTTGTAGAATTTTATTTGATCAATTTTTATCTTTTTTGAGACAGGTGGTTGTATATCGTAATTGATTCTCAAAATTTTGAAAATTGTGCTTTATTGTTAACTAGTTATTTATTTTTTTGAAAATTATGATTATATATCTTTGAAATTATTGGTTATTAGGTTTCATTTTTAATACCCACCCAACACTAGTTCCAACCACAACTAAATCATAATGGGTTTCCAATGGATGATGCAATGGTAGACAATGGTGGACCAACAAATTTTTAAATTGTTTTGAAAACAATAGTTCGGAAATTTTTGAATTTTTTTTCTAATGTAAATTTCACTAATATAGAAAATTTCTTGGAATTCTTTAGCCAAAATGTCAAGATCACAAAACTAAAGGGAAAACAATGGTAGGTGTCAAATGCATAATCCCTTAAAACCCAATAATTTCAAACCAAAAAGGAATCAATTTGAATTCATTGAATTCTTCAACAAACCTAAAATTAGATCAATTGAAAATTAATGAAAAGTGAGCTCCAAAGTCCAAATTCCATACCCCCCAAAGTCTTGATATGATCAAAAAGTTTTGAAATGCAAATGCAATAGACAAAATACACAAAATCATAAAATGGGAGAAATGCACCACCATAATATTTTTAAAAATACATATTTAATATTTATTTATTTATTTATTAAAGATTCCATGCTAAAAAAATGTTTTTAAGTATTCTAAAAGATTATTTGTATTATGTCATAAATTTTTTTGCTTTGAAAATAATACATTTTTTTTGAAAATTTCCACATTTCTACAAATAATATAATTATGGTTGAAGCTAATTTGTACTATCCTAGTTCCTCTTTGATTAATTATAAAACTCAAAGACCAAAAGTTCAAAATAATCAACCTAGTAAGTGTGTGACCTTCGTATTAATGTTCAATGTTATATGATTCTTTTTTATATAACTTAGGTTTTAGTGTTTTTTTAAAGTGGAAATCAAAGAACCTCCAATCCCATTTTTTTGTTTTTTAAAAATTAAAAAACATTCAATTCAATTTTTTTCAAAAAGTCTCAAAGAACTAGAGGCATTCAAAAAATAATTTACCAAAAATTATAGTTTATAGAAGGTTATTAATCTCACAATTCTTAGAATTTTTTGGAGATTTGCAATTATATATCAAAACTAGTTTTCAACTTTTTAAAACCTTGCAGTTTTATATCAAAATATGAAAATTTGATTTTTTGGAAAAACTTGTAATTATATGTAATTGAGAATAACCAGTTATTAGGTTCCATTGTGACCTAAAAGGAAATCCTAAACTAAAAAGTTCAAAAGGTGTTGCTTTAATCCAACAATTGATAAACCACTATAACCATTCATGATCATGTTGATCATGCCTTGGTCCAAATAGATTTATTTTTTAATGTTATGTTTACAAGTGTTTACATTCGTGAAGGAGGAAGAATGTGGGCGTTTTGGTCTCCATGTTTTAAAAGATGAGCTTACTAACTTATCATATTTGTTTTTTGCTTTTCATGGTGGATCACAGAGTCTTGGTTCCAATTGGTTGGCAAGATTTTATGGTGATTTGGAGCTTCAACTATTTGAAGGAGAACAATTCATCAATGGAACAACTTTTTTTGTTTTCCTTTAATCTTGGCAAGAGCTAAGTTTTTTTTTTCAATGAACATTGTTTTGGATTTTTTGTAGAGTTGTTTTGATGTTGAATGCATTTGGAAATGAATGCTTTATGTGTATAACTTTGTTTTTTGAGATTCTGTTGCGTCGAAGATATAGAGTCTATGGTAGTACGTTAGTTACAAGTTGTTGGTGAAAATGACGCAGAATTTAGAGGGTTCATGAACTACTTTTTAGTGGCATTGCCTCAAGAGTGATCAAGCTTGAGTTTGGGAAGTAGGTTCTGGGATGGGATGAAGTGAGTACCTTGGTTGGCGCTTTGAATTTGGGGTTTGTAGTTGGTTTCCACTTGGGAAATTATTAATTTTTATTCATTAGGTGTGGGATTGGGTTGAGTTTTCTTTCTTGTAAAAACTTATGGGATTTTGGTGGGATGTGGGAAGAAGTAATGCCATTAGGAGATATGTGGATGCTCAATGAAATTGAATCCAAAAAGGTTTGATTCACCTAAGCCCTAGTATATGTAATGTAATTGTGAATAGGTGGTTTCATGGCAAAGCATAGTCTTTGACTAATTTGGTACTTTGTTCTATCATCACCATTATATGTAGTAGAACTATGAGGTTTTGTTGACCTCTTTTTTTTGGCTACACCATTTTTGATAACCATCCAACAATGCTTTTTATTGCAACTTTTAAACCTTCGGCATAAAATTTTCTTTGCAAAGCCTAATGGGAATTTTCGCTTGTTGAAGTGCCTCTATTGACCAAAAGCAATTTTTTGTGTAGGGTAACACCTTACAATTAGGGAATTCTTGAAATAAAGACCTCCTTGAAGTAAAGGACTTTTCAAAGCAAATCGAAAGGTCCTTACTTTGGGAACTCCTTTAATCTAACATTGTTATTGAATGTAAGAATTGATGAATTTTTTCTATTTAAAAACCCTCATCATACTTGATGGGTTTCGCACAAAAAAAAAAAGAAAAAAAGAAAAAATGATGATGAGTGTTTCAAAAATATCTCCCAAAAATTTCATTTTTTGAAAACACCCACCTTTTGCACACAAACATATCACACTCTATAAGCATATTTCCAAATACTTTAAAACAATTTAGAGGTTTTCACCAATATTGTGAGGGTATCCGATTTGCAATGTTATATTTAGGAGTTTAGGTTCAAGTTTTTGTGACATGGATTCAAGTGGACACCTTTTCATTGGAACCAATGCAAGAATTAGACCTTGAAACTATTATTTTGTTAGATTTGAAACTAAACTAGACCCTTGAAAAAACATTCTTGAACACAAGGTCAAGTTCTTTAGATAGCAACTTGAATTTTTTTAAAAAATTTGATAAGCAAGCTAAATTTTATAATTAACTTTTAATTTTAACTAATGTAATGTGTTGTTGACTCAAGGGTGAATTGGTTACCCAATTAATTTTTCTTTCCAAAACCATTTTTTGTAATTTGATCAAATTTCCAATGACCAAAAAACTACTCAAAATTCAAATATATTTCATGCACCTTAAGTCTAAAATTTTTCAAATCACCTTCATTAAATCCTACAACATACACAAAACCAATTGCAATTTATGATATTCATTTGAGCTTAGTAATTAGAAGTGGATGAAATCAAGTATGCTTCCCCAACCGCAATCAAATTCAATTTCCTAATGAAACACTCCTACAAGCATTTTTCTAAGTGTGATAGCCAGCCATTTATTGGCTCTACTTTTGGTGATGCAAATTGACAATTACTAAAAGTGCTTGAAATGCAAATCAACAATCAAAAAGCGATTATGCTTTGAAACAAGTCACAAAAGAACCCATCAACATGCAATGGAATAACAAGTGTTCATGGGTGGAATGGTCCATAGTACAAAATAGAAGTCATATCAAACTAGATGTACCCAATGCCCACATGGTGTTATAGGTTATATTCCATAACCTTGCAACATCCTTTGTCACATACTTGCAAAGTAGGGTATTTGTTGGCTTTGCCTACCAAGGCAAGGATATATTGTGTTTAGATTCATTATGGAGTAGAGTAGCTTAAGGGATTTTGGCCCCTAGGTAATAGTAGGTCTATTTTTATATGAGCACTTTTGAAAGTCAATATTTTGGCTTGTGTTGAAACTTGAGATTAGTTATAGAGTTATAGTATCTTGAAGGACTTTGGTTTCCTTTAGAGGATTCTTTGAACATTACATTTTTTTGCATGGTCAAATATTTGAGTTTCATTTCCATAATTATTCATTTGCATTAGGTACTTTTTAATGTAAATGGCAAGGCCACAATATGACACAACACAATATGTTCACAATATGATTGAAATTTTGAACAAGCACAATCAAGGTCTAATAGCATCACATCCATGGATAACTCATGGGATTAATGCAAGATGAAAAAGTATCAATTCCTTTCAAACTTGGATAGAGAGCATTAATTACTAAAAAGGAATAAATCGTTATTGATGATCATATGACATTCCTATCGGATGCAACCAATTAAACTTTTCTAAAAATGCCAATGGAATATTGATGGATGGAGTTTTTTACAGATTGAGTGAACATAAAGCCACCACACATGCCTATACTCACTTGGAATCTATATGTGATTAAGTGTTTAGAACTATGCAGAACTAGACTAGTTTAGGGTTTAGGGT
>Ga0209611_10007977_pt1 | contig 16773 bp, 14 predicted proteins | sample S1TSphgellanicum_3_FD_187693 | JGI IMG/M metagenome (GOLD analysis project Ga0209611, IMG submission 187693) | Host-associated microbial communities from peat moss isolated from Minnesota, USA - S1T2_Fc - Sphagnum magellanicum MG (SPAdes) (version 2) | ecosystem: Host-associated > Plants > Peat...
CTTCATGAGAGCTTTGGAAAGATCAAACTTCTGTATGAAGCGGATCAAGGAGGAAGAACTGGATGATGTTTACCAATGTGTTGACGTTGATGTCTTTGAGCTCCGACTCATGGGACACCACTAGCACGCCACATCAAGGTTCTGTTCACTTGTCAGAGCTCCAAAACATCCATCTTTCATTTTGAAGATAATTAGTGCACACTTGCCAATCTTTCCACTCTTTTTACTGCCACCTTGTAGATGTTGACACCCTTCCCATCTGTGCGAAACTTAAACCTTTAGCCCACCATGGTCACTTGCATATCTCTTGAGGACACGAAGCCCTACGTTTCAACAGCTATGTATGCCTAGTTGAGCTGCAAGTCATGCCCATAGTTGGGTTGGCTATTATAAGGAAAATTTAACAAGCATCAGGTGGGGGATTTGAACTTATACAACCCCTTGCAAGGTGCCCATGAACTTATGTGATATACTCAACACTCGTTCTGGAAGAACTCAAGTAGTAAGAGTTGGCTTACTGGAACTGCTTTGGAAATCCGATGTCCTTGCAAAGGATTAGCACTCATAGGTAAAGCTAGAATGAAATGCAGCTTATGCCCAAACGATTGTTGCAGTTTGAATGATGATACTAATGAACTTTTTTGATCATCTATGTCTCTTGCTTGCCAGCTGACATCATGAATGTCTTTCTGTTACTTCTGGAAATATGAGAAAACCTGAACTTGATTACATTTGTATCATTATTGTGCTAAGTTTTGAGCAAATCATACTCATCTGTATAACTGTTGTGAGCTAATGAATTTGATGCAGAGTACTGGTACCCAGTCACAACTGTTCATGAGGAAGGTGCTGGTTTGATGCTTTGTGAGTGCCACTGATGTAGAGTGACGAGGAGGGATGTAAATTCGTCACTGCACAGAGGCTGTTTAGCAACACCCAATTCTAAAGCTTTTCTCAAGGTTAAGAGTTAAGACAGCACTCATTCTTGTCACTGGTTTCACATTCTACCACAGTGGCTATATTCAGAGTGTTTTTATGGAGTTTTTTCTGGCAATGCCCGTATTGGGTCCAACAGGGCAGTCTCCCAATAGCTAGTTAAGGGGAGAGGGTTTACGGTTTAGGGTTTTGTGTTCTACCACAATGGGCTATATTCAGAGTGTTTTTGTGGAGTTTTCTTTCGCAATGTCCATATTGGGTCCAACAGGACAATCTTTGCAATAGCTAGTTAAGGGGAGAAGTTCAATGTAGAGAAATGGTCACAACAGATTACCTTGTACAAGCAGCAAATTTCTTTGAGCAAATTCTATAGCCTGATTCTGAATTTCAGCCTGAACTAATTATATTAGCATCTGAACCAGACATTTTTGGGGAAACAAAATCATAACATAAATGCATGAAAATATATTCAATTTTTTTTGGAAGTTTTATTAAGAAATCATCGTGCCTTTCATTGAGTTTATGATAAGTTAAATACAAAGTTTAAAGAATTAAAAATAAACAAAAGTAGGTCGCAAGTATGTTTAAAACTAGTTGTTGAAGATTGTGTACAAACCTGTTAAATTACATTAAAACTTTGATAAATTATGATTATATATTAAGGAAGGCATTTTGTTTGTTTTGTCACATTGAGATCTACCAAATCATGGGGTTCCCTTATGTATTATTAGTACCATTGGAAAGTCTATGATGAGTAGGAATGCACAAGGTGATTTCAACTTTGCAATGCAAGCATGATTAAGTTGAGACTATTTTCATCACTAAATTTCGATCAAACTAAAAATTAAAAATCTAAGAAAATTGCCCCCAATTCACTCTCACAAAGCCATTGATGAGCAAAAGTAATTGAATTTCGAGTATTTTCGTCACTAAAAAATCAATTAAAATCATATCCTACTATTTAGGAAGGTTGTTTGTTTGTTTTTTTCACATTAAGATCTCCCAAACCACATGGCCTTTGGTTTTGTTCTTGGCAACATTGGAAAGCACTTGATAAGTAGGGGTGCAATAGGGTGATTTTGTGATTTTTAAACCTACAACATGGGAATTCCTAAAATTTTGGGAACGTTCAAATCAATAAAAACTCAATAAAATAAAATTTAAAGAAAAAGAAAATTGGAGTGTGTGCTTGGTATTATTGGAAAATTCTCAATGAGTATGAGTACCAGGCTTGTTTCATAATTTTAACCTATGGTGTGAGAATTATTGAATTTTGATTAATTTTATTCATTGAAAGTTGAATATTAAGAAAATTATTTTAATTCACGGAAATTGGATTTCACATAAATGTATATACACCATAAAACTATCTTACAATATGTGTGAATAATAGTGCATGCCACACTAGTTATGATCATACTATGTTAAAAGTGCATACTTTAGGGCTCATATATTTTAGGGCTTTGTCACGTTCAAAGTACCCGTAAATCCACTTAAAGTTGTACTTTGATATACTTAAAACCTATTTTGCAAGATCAAAACTTCATTTTAAAAATCTAGAAACATTTGTTTCCTCAATATAATTATAATAAAATATAAGAAAATCCTTATCCTAATCATTGGAATCTGGACTAAATAATATTTCTAAGATATATATTGTTAATGTGTACTTTATGATCAATTTCCATTGGTCATGACAAGGATCAAAATCTATATCTACTTTACCTTGCCTTCACCTAGGCCTAAAAAGATTCTTCCAAAATCATAACCTTATCTATCTAATAGATTTTCATTGTTGGAGAGAAAATTGTGAACACCTTCCATCACAAGTCAAACCATGGTATAATAGGGCCTCCACTCAACTTCCCCAACATTTTAGTACGCCCAAGACGGCCCTACCTATGTGCAATAAATTGGGTATTAATAGAATAATCAAGACTTAGGTATTATTATCAATGTCATAACCTTATATGAATTTATTTATAAGTATGCCCCAAACCTAGGGAAGATGCAAAGGTACAAAAAGAAAGGACTAGAGTGCAAGCAAGTTGATTAGTAGCTAGGGGTTTGAAATTCAAGCAAAGGTAGAAGGGTCCTTAACTCATCTACTAATTGCCCATTACAAGTGAATAGTGGGGATGGGGATGGGTTTTGAAGTGGGGGAAGTCAAGAGTAGTTAAGCCTATTGCCATCACTCAATTTAAAATGAAAAATGCTTGCATCTTTTGTAATGTTATGGATATTCTTTGGCAAAAATAATTAATGGAAAGGAAAGGGTCAATTGGACCTCTTTCACTTCAAACAATATTGACACAATCATGTAGGAAAACATTTGTTTGTTTTTTAACTAGGCAAAGATTTCAATTGTCAAAGGGAGGAATTGATCAAAGGTGCTAGTTGTAAGAAGCAAGTTACCACATGAATTTAAACCTTCAACCTAAAATTGAAACTTAAAATGATAAAATGTTTTTTTTAATACACATGCAAATAAAACCCAAAAATTTATCCACAAAATGAATGTAATAACTATCACATTATAAAAGAAAATAAGTTTCTCAATAAAATCTTACAAATCTTGTGAACTGGTACCAAGTTTCAATAAATTGTACTTAATTTTTCTAACTCACATTATGGTTACACTCTAATTGGGGATGACACAAGGACTCCAAGGTCAAATTAAGGCTCAAAGATTGGGCTACTTTTAAGGATAGCACTATTAATGTGTTATTGAAATTGAGTATTGAGAATTCTACAACTTCAACAAACTCGTGACCGGTTTTTTATATGGTGAAGTAACTAGCCAAAGATCTATGTAGAAGGACAAGCTTTAAAAAAGAATTAATATATTATTTCTAACCAAATTTGGCTAAATCAACTTATGGATGATCACCACCTCAACTACATCAAAAAATTCGAAAGAAAAAAAAGAAAAGTATATTCCAAGGGAATCCCTCCCTTCCCCTCCCGCTCCCCCACCCCAAACTTTAAAATATTTGTCACATTTCATTTTTTTCGTATTTTTCATTTTTTAATCCATGTTTCAATTTCATGAATTGTGATGTTAAAAAAAGAAAATTAGTCAAAATCACATTGAAAAAGAAAAATAAAAAATCCAGAATTTTCACAAATTTTTTTGCCCAAAACAAAATTGCACTTAGCAACCAATTCATCACCTAATAAGGTATTTCTCTAATACTTTTGTCAAAAATAATATAAACATTTCAAAAATTGAATTAGGTTCTAGAAACATCTTGAAAATATTTATGGAAAAATGAATCAATCTAAAATATGATTTAAATGGGTGCAAATGGGATACAACAAGTTAACAAGATTATTATAAAAAAATTAATATATGTATTGTTTTCAATTTTTTTTTCATATGAATAAATTTGGAACATTTTTTTTGGTAACTTGTTGTAATAAATGCTTATAGTTGTCCACGTATATAACATTTTTTTTTTTTCATCATTTTTGAATAAATATGAATTTTTAAAAGTGTTTTGAGTCCTCGTAAATTTAGTGTTACGTTTTTAAAAATGATAATAATTTCAAATCATAACCAATTTTATTTTTCTTACATTTTTATGTTTTTTTTAATAATAAACTACAACTTTTCTTAATACATCATGTACATTTTACCCCATTTATGTGTGGCAAAGGATTTTTGAAATTTTAAATTTTTAAATCAATTTTGAATTTTTAAAAAAAATTTAAAGTTTTACAATTCCACCTATTTTAAGGTATGAGTGTTTTTTTAATGTGGTTAATAGGTTTTTATCTTTTTAATTTTTTTCTCATCAAATGTGTTTTATAATATGAATCATTTTGATAGTCCTTTGCAAAATTGACTCCTATCTAATGCCTTGTTGTTCATTTGTAGAGGTCTTAAATCAAAACTTAAATTTAAAATTTCATCAAATGAATTTTTGGTTTGAAATTCTTGACATTCATATGAATGAAAAAACAATAACTTGTCATGATTGTCATGGTTTTAAATGACAAAACATAAATATTTATCCAATTTTGACTATTTTTCTTTGTGATATGATACCATTTTTGGCTCGTTGGATTGTGGTTGCACCCAAATGTGTTTTTCATTCGTAAACATATTGATTTAATTATCAACCTACCATCCTAGTACTAAGGGAAGTTGTTTGTTTTGTTTTGTCACAATGAGATCACATTCTATTTTTCAATTTTGTGAGGTATATGCATAGATTTTTTTTTTTTGGGGGAAAATTTATGCATTGTGGCAACAAATATTTTTAGTGTAAATTATTTTTTAAAATGAAAAAAATCACCAAAACTTTGAAACCACAAAATTGAAAAAACAATTCACTAAAGAACTTAGCTAAATTTGGCTATAGATGACAAAAGGAATTAAACTTTTTTACAAATCCTTTTATATTTTTGAGACATGCTAGAACCTATTGTTCAAATAGGGCCATTCTAGAAAACAATTTCCCTTAAAATCTAACAATTTTGGAGCATTTGTTTTCCCAAAAAGTTATTTTGTAGAAGTTGGGTTAACATTTTTTTATTGCTAAGTGGCAAATTTTCACAAATAAAAAAACAATGATTGAGATCTTCCAATTTCCAAATCTCAATGCCCCTTATTGCACTCGTGGTACCATTAGAAAGCCTCCCATGAATATGGATGGCACCAAGGTGGTTTCATAATGTTTTAAAGCCTACCTTGCAATAAATTGAATATTGAACTATTTTTGCATTGAAAATTCAACAAAACCAAAACCAAACATTCCAAAAAGATTAGACCACACTTTTGATATTGTTGGAAACCCTTGATGAATTAAATTTTATGAAGGTGCTTTTGTAATTTTAAGACCTAAGGTTCAAGAGAGATTGAATTTTGAGTAATCTTTGTCACTAAAAATTCAGAAAGCTTTCAAAACCTAAAAATAATTGGATTTTAGACTTAGGCTAAAAAGATGTACCTTTCAATATTACCATATGTGCTTAATAGCAGAGGCCACACTAGTATCTGTCAACAAATGATAATATAATTTGACATTCATTGCATTTATAAATTAACAAAATAATACCCATTATCAAAATAATGCAAAGGGTACCCCATACATACAAAGAATATTGACCTCCCCAAAACTGATTGTGATTGTGATTTTAACACATAAATAATCAAAATTCTATAAATACATCTTTAAAGAATTGAACTATATAAAGAACTCAATCACAACCCAATTACATATAATCATGCCTTCTTTTTGGGATATCATTTGCCAATTTAATCTTGTGGTCATAACTCATAACCATCTTTAGGTGGTTGTCTTGATGATGTGTTTCTTCCATGCCCATGACATACTTGACTACCTACAAGCAATTTTCAACCTATAAATACCACTTAAAATGTGTAACATGTAAAGAATGTGAATAGAAATAAACATTTCATCCATACACAAAAAACCAAATGTATTTCAATTTGGATGAAAGAATTACAAACTTTCAAATAGATCATTCAGTTTTAAATCATCAATTTTTAAAATCAAGAGGGGACCTAGCCCTAGGCAAGGTCTTTGCCCACTACAATTTGAATTCAATTTGCCAATTACAACATGAATTACTAAAAAATATTATAGAATTATATAAAAGAGAATAATATTACAATATTACAATGGGTTAGTTGATAAGATTGTATGCATATGTTTTTAAAGTTCTAGTGAATCAACAAACATGAATCCATACAAAAGAATTAGTTTGTAGAATTGTATAGTAAAAGTACAACTCTATAGATTTATTGCAGAATTAAAAAAATGTTAGCATCAAAATACAAAAGGAAACAAGAAAGGGGTTTTTATTTGGAGCATGGTAATTTTTGACAAAGGTGTAAGTGAACAAATTTTCTCCTTCAGATTTTTATACAATAGTGATCTTTACCATGAAAACATGGTTGATGAATCTATATGGAAAGCATTCCAAATTTTCCAACATAAAATTTGCACCTTGTTCAGTGAAGTCCTTCAATTTTAGTCTATTTAAGAAATAAATGGGATCATTGTGGATCCAAGTGTGCACAACGAGTTGGATTGCCATTTTGATATTTTGTTTTTCCTGTCTATTACAATTGACAAAGAATGTCCCCACGATATTTTGCTCACATTATGGATGCACTCAAAATGGGTATGAAACAAGGATTCCAAGGTCAAACTGGGGCTCAAAGACATGGTGACTTTAAGGATAACATTAGTAAGTAATAAATGTGTTTGTGGCATTGAAAATTAGCCAACCCTAAGGAACTCATGCACTTCAAGTGTGATCTGTAATGTTTGATGATTTTTTTTTTTCATTAATTTTGTTGTTTTCTTGCTTTTTTACTTTCAAAGAGATCTACTCTTAGAGCAACTCCACCATCAGCTTGCACATTATTGTACTTGTGACCAATGTGTGACATAATATGATTTGTAAAAGTTCAACCAAAAAAAGAGAAATCTGGAATTTTTTATTAATACTTGTTGAAATTTTTGAGAATCAAACTCCCAACCAAGTTGTCTTATGTCCCAACCATGGTGATGTTACCATTATGGCGGCTGAGTGGGTTTGGCACTTTGATGTTGAATGTTAATATTTTTTTTTCCTAAGATCCCAACATGACCATTAAGAAAGTATTAAGGTGTACTGTTCACTTGTTAAGTACACGTGTACTGTTCACTTGTTAAGTACACGTGTACTGTTCACTTGTTAAGTACACGTGTACTGTTCACTTGTTAAGTACACCTTAATAAATTTTCCAAAATCTCAAATTTTTTCTCTCATAATTATTTGATGCAGAACCTACTAGGCTACAACAGTATTAAAAATACAAAACATAAGGTGCAATTTGTGTACTTATTCTGCGATATCTATTGAAATTCTGAAATATCAAATTTAAGACTAGACTGAACCTCTTTCTCTTAAATAAATAATTATTTTGACAAAGAATTGTCAATTGAACTAGTTGTAAGTATGGTATAATATTATGCTTAAAGTATGATATTCATATGCCAGTTTGGGATCTACTCTTGTTATCAAAGAGATCTACTCTTAGAACAACCTCCCCCCCCTCCCCCCAAAGTCATTTTAACTAGTTTAAAATCCAGAGAGTACTAATCCAATGTTTGTAAAAAACACTGCACAATAAAATAATTTACTCTTAATCATGTGGATTATAATGATTGGTTCAGGTTATTGAATTTAATATAGTCTCTCACCTTAAATATATTTTTGGCTAGGTCGACTAGAACTTAATATACAACCTACAACCTAGAGGGGGGAAAATATATTGTAACATAATAAAATGATGACTAGAAAATTATAGAATTTAAACCAATTTTTTTTGTCATTTTGATAAAAAAATAAAAAATAAAAAATCTTCAAATGACAGAAATTTGCCAATTAAAAAAACAATTGTAGACACTATCTCATTTTTTCAGGTTTATGGTTGAGGATTGCAAACAATTGTACTCCATGAACTGGATGTGAGAAATCTTACTCCTACTACATGTATGCTCAAATATGGGTTTTGGGTGAACTACTCTAATAAGCTTCCCAGAGCTATCCAATTAGGCCAGCAGAATAGAAAGTGGGTCAGAAAGCCCAGAGTTTCATGGAAGAATGTTGAGACCTTGAAAACACAAGCAAGCAAGCAAGCAAGCTGCAACAACAGTTCTAAGGACATTTGCATGTACTTACAGCTAACTAGCTACTCAGGGGATAGCAGTGAAGTTGAGCTCCATAGGATATGCATTGTGCAAGTAAGCATGAGGAAAGAAGTGCTCCTTGTATGTCAAGCGGAGATCTAGTAGAGGTTTACTCTCCCAACAATTTCTCTGGACGTCGTAGCTGATGAGCTGCTTTGCAGTCGCCATCCAGATCTTGTCGTCTTTGGCGGTGCAGCTGAACCAAAGTTGTGAAGGTGAAGTCCTTTGGCCAGGCAGCGGCCCTGTAGGCAAATCCATATGCCCCGGCATCTCTGCATAGTAGTCTCGCTGATTGAACTCCGCAGCAGTACACATACTCTCATGAGATTCCGGAGTTTCCGGTACTTCTAGTAGATTGAAGATCCTAAACCTGAGACCTTCCTTGTACATATTCTCTTGCTCTGAGACGACCTCTTGCCAGGTGCGAGGAATGTATTCTCTTGCTGCTTTTGATGTAAATGGGTTGTTCAGGCAATCTGAGCGATATGGGTTCCGCTCCAAAACTGGTAGTACTGCAAACAGAGTACCTGCGCACACCACCAGTTGTGGATTCAACAAAGAGTTTGGCTGCAGCGGCCAAGTAGCAAGTTGCTCTCCTACATCGGGGTTGGGAATAATTTTAATCGGAGCAGTAGCTCCTAGGTACGTGGCGCGACCAGACGAGATCGTCTAGCCACGTGAGTGTTTGGAGATCAAGTTGGTGGATTGCGTGGAGTTGCCACCGCCGTCCGTTTGTTGTAGACCTAGTGCTTAGGCAGTAGAGTCTTCCTTTGAAGATGGTACTTCCACCAGAGCCATTCATGAACTCTCCATGACCTGCAGCTGTTGTAGTAGTTGCAGTAGGCTGCGACTGGCTAGAATTCCATACCGAATGACGATGATCGCTGCTTTCCCATGTGTGTTGCGATGATGAATACTTCCATGAAAAATCCCTACCAAGCAAAGGGAAATCGTATTCCTGGGAATAGTTTTTTGGGTCCGCCACCAGCAACTTCAGCAGCGAAAGATTAGCTGCAATGGGTGTTATGGACGGAAGCTTCCGCCACTTCTTGGTCAGAGGATTGCAGATGATGAAATCGTAAGTTCGGTACGGCTTGGGCGGTTGAAGACTAGCTCTGTGTGAGGAGACATAGGCTGCTGGATCGAAGATTAAGCCAGGAGGTAGCTTTTGGAAGCACACAAGTCCTCCCGATACAGCCACCATAACCATGGATTCGAGACTGAATGGAAGAAAGGTGAACGGCGGCAGGCTTAACACACCACTCGATGGCTGATGCAACCCCATCCACGCTCCCATCTCTAGGCCGCTGATAACAGATTTCGGTCCTCCAACGTTGGAGGTCGGGAAGTACCAGTCCGTCACTTCCGTCACTCCCGCCTCTAGTTGCCTTCGCTTGAAGTACTTGGAGTTAAGCTGCAAGCTGCATGCTCTCAAATACTTGCACACGCTTCTGGTCCTCACGAGATCTCGCACAGGAAGTCTAGCCATTATGAGATCACCAAGTTCTTCACAAAACACGGTGAAAGCTGATGCAGCACGTTGCTGCACGTCCGGATCATCACTCTCGACACTTTCATGCTCAGTCCCCTCGACCTCCATGAACTGCATTGTGGCACTAATACGGAACTTGGACATACGTCTAGAAATGCTGCTCTCTCGCAATTCCTTCAATAAACTTGTTACTATAATCGAATGAAGCTAGAAAGAATTTCCTGGCACTAAACACCAAACTATAGAACAGCTACAGTAGTGACAAACAGAGCAATGAAATCCCAATCCCAAGCAACAACACCTACGTCCAGCAAGCAAAATAGGAAGGAGCAAGAAGAGCAATATGGAAGAAGCAGCTTGCAGGAGGAGGAGGAGGAGCTCTTGGATGTCTATATGTAGGACTCCTTGCACGACTCCACCAGACTTCCGCCCGTCTTGAAAGCTAGTCTCATAGGAGAGGAAGACGGGAGCTTGGAGCAAGCGGTTGCTGGACCTGCGGAGCTTCGCAAGTGAGTCTCGACGGACAGGAAACGAACTGTTCCCCCCGAGAACCATGACCGTCGTCCGGACCATTGCCAGCGACAGCGCGGGTGGGACCAACGCGGGTGGGACCATTGCTAGCGACGGCGCGGGTGGCTGGGTGGGTTGTTCACGACAAGGCTCCCAATGCCTTTTTTGTGCGGTATATATATATATATATATATAGCCAAAATGCGAAATTGAAAAAATAAAAAGTTCTAAGAACAAGTGTTTTTTTTGAGATTTTCAATAGCCACAAGTCGACCAAATTTTAAGAAAATTCGCCAAACTTGTATACACGGTTCAAGTAGGTAGCCAAAAATATAGAAGTATGGTTTTTAAAAAATTTACTTTCATAAGTTTTCTAATGGATCCAAACCATAAATTAGGCATGAAAAATTACAAAAAGCTCAAAAGACTACATGAGTACTACATGTCCCATAAATACAATCATGTAGTTGATCACTAGCTTTTTTTAAATATGCCATCAAGAGTTACAACTATTATGACCTTGCTTGGAATTTTTCTACCACATTGTTATGATAGGATTCGGTTTATTTTACTACAAATTAGATTTCAATACTTTTAAAAAATAATAATTCTTACATATACAATATACATTGAGATGGAATGCTTTTTAGAAAAAACTTAGGATACCATTAAGGGAAATGTCTAGTTTGAGATCAACATAGTTACATATTGTTGGAGTCAATGTTAAACAAAATCAATATTAAAGAAGTTGAACTTGACAAGTGAGTGCATGGTACTATTTTGGATACGCACAACAACGCTCCCAAAATGATTCCAACCCAATTTAACATTTTGGCATTGATGCAAAAAGCTTTGAAATAACTCCAACTTTGTGATTGATGTCTTCTCTTTCAGTCAACTTGAGTTATGATGTTTGGCTTCCATGGGAAAATCTTGGAGCTACTCCAACTTTGTGGTTGGTGTCTTGATGTCTTCTTGTCTATTGATTTACATGCATGTTTTTTTTATGTGTGATTTTTAGTTAGTTTCAATAGTATTAAGGCCTCAATTTAATAGAACACGATATTGGACTTCAAATATTTGATTTCAGTGGGGATAAGATTATGTTCACTTTGAATTTTGTTATTTAACCAAAGTGGTGATCATCCATAAGAAGACTTCACCAAATTTTACTTTAAGAAATATGAAAGGAAAAAATAAAATTCCTTCTATATTGGTCACAACCTATTGGAACTTTATGTTGCATCTATTCATTAATATAACAATTGTTGTGGATTCTTTTTTGGAATTTAATGATTAATAAACCCAAAAATTACATAAGAATGGAATGTCTTGTGAAGACCCTAACACAATGGACCTTAACACAAGTTAGGTCCACAAAGTGAAGTTGGGTGGAAGCAAGCAAAACTCCTAACTTTCAACTTGGTATAGGACAAGGGCCTATCTTTAGACCCTTTCCAGGATCTGAAATACTTGTCACTAGGGTTGATAGGTGTAGGAGAAGGCTTGCTCTAGATCATTCGGGAGGGCCTTGCCTAATTTGACGGTGGTAGGTTGACGGTGTAGGCCTGAAAATTAGGGGAGGCCCATAGGAGAAGCCCCAAGGCAAAGCATGAATGATTTTCTATTTCAAATGGTTAAAAGTCTGCATGTGATTACCGAAGGGGTCCTTCAATTGAGGGATCAATTTTTTGAAGGGGTCCTTCAATAGAAGGATGAATTTTTTGAACAGGTCCTTCAATTGTTGAAAGGGTCCTTCAATTGATGGATGAATTTTTTGAATGGGTCTTTCAATTGAAGGATGATTTTTTTGAACGAGTCCTTCAATTTGAAGGATGAACTTTTTGTGTAGGAGAGGAGCGCTCAAATACAAGGAAAAAAAACCTTGGAATGCTTTATGTGTAGGGTAAGGCACCCATGCGAGGGGGGCAGTAGCCCTAGTGACCACAGGCAAAAACCTATGAAAGACATTTTACCTGGAATTTTGAATTTTTTGGGAAAATTAGATATGAAAATTGAAAAAAATGTAAAGCATCCTTTTAATAGTTGGATACTTGCTGGAACCTATTTTAGATACCCTGCCCTTGTTCCTGCCCGTATTCCTGCCCACGTCCCTGCCCGAATTCTCACCCTTTTTCTCCTGCCCAAATTCCTGCCCACGTTCCTACCTGAATTCCTGCCCGTTTTCCTGTCCGAATTATTGCCCATGTTCCTGCTCATTTTCCTTTCCTTTGTTTCTACCCGTTTTCCTGTCTTGTTCTTGCCCGTAATGCCTGCCCGCTTTTTTTCCTGCCCGTTGCAATTTCTTCCCAGACATGTAGAGTGAATAAATTTTCTCTTGTTTGCTACGTACTTTAGATATGTTTTTGTTTATTTATTTATTTATTTATTTGGGGGTTTGGAAGCGGGTAGTAAAATTATAAATTCTTAGTATTATTATTATTTTGCAAGCCTGTGAAATGATTTGCTCATGTGGTGTCTGAATTATATGCAAGTTTAAACAGTGATTTTTTTTGAGGATTTTCTTTTTGGGCAACCAAAGTGGCTATCATCCAATAAAAGTGTCAGTAATACCTGGGAAGATTTAGCCAAATCTATGAAATACAAATCTTTAATCATCCTTGTATGTTTCAGTTATATGCTGAAAACCAAGTATAGAAATCTGGCAATTTTTACTTTTATTTTCTCTCACTTCTACCTATTGAAAACCTCCAGCATCACTTTATTTTTGAATTTTAAATTACACTTTTTGGTGAAGTTTCGCCAATAAAATGGGCTAAGTTACACTAGGACTTTTTTATTGTCAAATTTTATGGCCAAATTTTGACTTGGAAAATATGATTTCAATGTATTCAAATGATTTTTCATGGGAAAAATGACCCAAATTCATCAACTTCTGAGGAACTTTCGAAAAATGATAACTCTACTAGGTAGTCAAGAATAATGAAAGATTCTAATTTTTAAACTTTCCTTTATAGTATGTAGCCAAATTATTTTTTAGATTATCACTGCCTTGGCTACATCACAAAATCCAAAAAAAAACAGCGGGTTATAATGTTTGTTTTTGGTCAATTTTCTGATCTAGCCAAAGTGGCAATTATTCACAAGAAGATTTAGCCAAATTTGAAAAGCTAGAAGCTAAATATGAAAGTAAAATATTTAAAAACATACTTGTACTATTTTTGGCTACATATTTGAACCACCTATAGAAACAAATATGGCAATCTTTCTTAAATTTTGGTTTAATTTTGGCTATTGAAAATCTCAAAAAGCACTTGATAGCACTTTTAATTTTTAACCCTATCTGGGTGTTATGTGGCCCATGAATACTTACCTATTACTGCCCGTGATATGTGGCCCGTTACTCATTCCTGCCCGTAATTCTGCCCATATTCCTTCCTGCCCGTAACAAACTCCATCGCAACAATCACCATCCCCCCCATACAGTACCTTCCTCTTTCCCTTCCCTTTCCCTTCCCGCAATTGCGGCTGCGCTCGGTCGCTCGGTGGCTGCGGCAACAGAACACATACCAAGGTCTCTTCACAACGAAGCCGCCGCCGCCGTGGTAATAACTTAAGGTATGTTGTAGATTTTTGGGTTTTTTTTGTTTCTTCTGCGGAGGTCAAATCTCTTTGTCCGTTTTCTCTGCATTTTTTTGTTTTTGTTTTGTTTTGTTTTCTGTTGGTGCGACGAGAATGAGTCTTGTTGGAATTGCAAAGCAAGCCGGTATGTGTTTCGTTCTCTTCTTTCCTTCGCTTTTGTGAAATGTTTAGTGAAGCCAAGAAAAGAAACATAAAGGAAGAAGGAAAGGAAATATTATTGTGTTTGATGAACCTTTCTTTTTGTGTTTTGTGTTTTCATTAGCTTTTAAGTAGGTAATAGGCGGGAACAGACACACTGGGGTTTGAAGGAAGGAAAGAAAGGGCGATCCGACCACGGTCTCAGTTGCAGAGACTGTTTTTTCTCTTGTTTTCTGTTTCTTTTTTGGTAATTTGAAAGTGGAATGAGATCGGAGCAAAAGGAATAGTAGTCAGTCGGTACAGTCCGTTCGGTGAGGCCATCGGTCGTCGTTGCGTACAGATTTCTCTCTCGGCGGAAAGAAGAAGTAGTCGGGAGGGAGGAAATTGATCAGGATTGAGGTTTCTTGCGCATTCTTTGTTTGTGCCAAGATTTCCATGCTCTCTAAAAACACTGAACGCCAATCTCAGCTTTTGTCTTCACAGGCGAGGAGTACATACATACATACATACATCTGTGGGATGCTGCTGTCTCTCTCCCAAATCAAATCAAATTGACGGAAAGAAAGAATTTGATGAGTATCATCATTAGAGGCCACAGTACTACATCAGATGTCTTTTTATGGTGATGGGTATGCAACTGCTCTTCTTGATCCCTTGCGGTCAGTAATTCCCTCATAGTAACATACATAGGTGCATTTTCAGAGGCAAAATTATTAGGGTATCTTTTTTCTTTACCCTAAATAAAATGCACACAACTTTCAGATGCAAGGACAACAAGAAACCCCCTCATCATCGTTTCTCTCAAGGGGTTCCTTTTCTTTCTACCTTCCTGGTGTTTCACAAGCTTTCCCTCTTGTGTTGCTGTGCGCTTGATGTGAGCTTCTGAAAGAGAGAGAGAGAGTGGTTTGTGTTTACAATTGTATTATACACTTGATTTTTTTCCTGGGGGGTGGGGGTCAAATGTGGAGGTCCACTACTATGCACCTTTTTTTCTGCTGTTTATGAAGGAAAAGAAAGGTGTTGAATGGGAGGGAGCACTGTCTCCATACTGTGCAGTTCTGCAAACAACTTGGGAGTCTAAAGGAGTTGTAAATTGTGAAGGAATGAAGTGTGGCATGTGACACTGGTGGTTCATTCTTCTTGTAAGCTGGCATAGCAGGGAGCTTCAATGCAACATGTTGGTTGGTAGTTCTATGTGCTGACCATATAGCATTACTCTCCTCCAAGCTATAGCTGTTCAAGCTCGGAGGGTCCATATAGAGTGATGTTCATGATGTTACTGTAGATGTTGATTCCTTGAAGATAAAAACCTAGTCTCCGCTCTCTTCTCTGTGAACTTTTTTCCTCTGGACATGCAACATAAGTCATTGGAACTGGCTTTTCATTTGACACATGTAAATTCCTCTGGTGGCCAATTATTGCATCATGCCTCACATGATCATTGTGTTTACATCTCTCAAGTGAGAATCCCTTCAGAATTTTACTAGAGCATTTTTGGGTATAGATCATTTGCAATTGCCCAATCTATGGCTAAGGTCATTTTTATTTGCCCCCGGAAAATGGTGTAGACTAATTCTAATCACCCATGGACATGGCTTGGGTCATTTCCTGTCACCCGTGGGTGGCTAAGATTAATGTAGGTCAATCCAAAAATTTCTTTTTTGATAAGAAGAATTAATTTGGCATAGATTAATTCATGTCACCTAGGAACAACCTATATCATTTCCGGTTGTTTGAATTGACACAAACTATAATAGCAATAATAATTGAGCTGATAAATTTTAGTTGCCCATGGGGGGTCAAGATTATTTCCAATTGCCCAATAATGATGATAATGGTAGTGTGGTTTAATTTTGTAAGTTTTTGTCATTTCTAGTCCCCCCCGCCCTCCCAAAATGGTGCTTATTCTTTGCGATGCATGTATTGATGAGTAGCTGAGATCATTGTTGATTTCCCATGGATGATTGAAATAGTTTTTGAAGCCCTCTCCTCTCCAAAGTGGTTTGGATCATTTTCAGTAATGAAAAGCTTTTGTGGAAAACAATTACATGGGTAAAATTTGTACAAGGTCTAAAGGTGAGATTAATGCATCTAAGAGGATCCTAACATTATAAATAATATGAATTTGACACATCACATTAATTTTGACAAGGTACAATTATAAGTTACAAAGTTGCTTTATGCATCATATAGATTATACCCCACTTATACATGACAAAATATTTAAATTTGAAACTTAGACATATTCAAAAATTCAAAAAAAAAAAAAAAAATCAAATTTTATTTTCAATGATTTGTTTTGTGACCGTGATTAATACTTAGTACCCAAAAACTTTCCACCATCAACAATTAGTATTTATATGCAATCAAGCAAATCTTGAT
>Ga0209611_10007978_pt1 | contig 16770 bp, 9 predicted proteins | sample S1TSphgellanicum_3_FD_187693 | JGI IMG/M metagenome (GOLD analysis project Ga0209611, IMG submission 187693) | Host-associated microbial communities from peat moss isolated from Minnesota, USA - S1T2_Fc - Sphagnum magellanicum MG (SPAdes) (version 2) | ecosystem: Host-associated > Plants > Peat...
CATGGCGGCGCGATTGCGATCCCAACGCTCGGTGCTGCCTTCGATGTCGGTGAAGACGAAGGTCACCGTACCGGTCGGGATCGACTCGGGCAGCCGCTCCTGAGGCGTCGCGCTCACGACCGGACGTTTCGCTCGCGGAGCGGAGCTCCCCGTTCTCGGGCGAAGCGCGGCGAATGCGCGCACGATGTTTGGCGCTTGCCGCTGCGATCGCCGTCGTTCCGACCTGGGCCGCTGCCGAGGATAGTGGCGCGACCGCGGGCTCGCTCGACTTCGGTGGAGCGCATCGCACCTACCTCATTCATGTTCCGCCGAAGGTCGCGTCGAGCGTGCCTCTCGTGCTGTCGTTTCACGGACACTTCGGGACGGGCGCTGGCCTAGAAAAGCTCACGCATCTCGACGCTTTGAGCGACGAATTCGGATTCATCGCCGTCTACCCCGATGGCATCGCAGGTAGCTGGAACGACGGACGTCCGCAGGATATCGGCGCGGATGACGTCGGCTTCGTGCGGGCGCTGATCGCGGATCTTTCTCGGCGTTATTCGATCGATCGTAAGCGCATTTACGCGACCGGATTTTCGAACGGGGCTTCTTTCGCGCACTATCTCGGTTGTAATCTCGGGGACGAGATCGCTGCGATCGCGCCCGTCTCCGGTTATTTGCCGCGAGCGGTCGTCGATACGTGCCATCCCGCGCGGCCGATTTCGGTTCTACAGATCGGCGGCACATCGGATCCGGTCGAGCCGTTCGGCGGAGGCGAGGTCAAGATCGGCGTCATCGATCGCGGCTCCGTTCTCTCGGCGCAAGAAAGCGTCGATTTCTGGAAGACGAACGCGAAATGTACTGACGCTCCGGCGATCGTCGCGCTCGTTCCGGCGCCGCCGCTCGACGGGACGTCCATCATCACGACGACGTACGGTGGCTGCACGGGCGGCACGAGCGTCCGGCTCGACATGGTCTTCGGCGGCGGCCACACCTGGCCGGGCGGCCCGCAATATCTTCCCGCGACCCTCATCGGCCCCGCCAGCGCCCAACTCGACGCGAGCCGTGCCATCGTCACGTTTTTTCTCGCGCATCCGATGCAGTAGAAAAGTATGGATCGACGACGCTTCGCCTCGGCTGTGCTTTCGCTCGCCGTCGTGGTGGGTAGTCTCGTCGCGTGCACGTGGTGGCTCTCGTCGCTCAGTCATCGCGACGACACGGTTCTTGCGGCCTCGTCGCCATCGGCGGCCGTGTCTGCCGACCCGTCGCCGTCGGCCTCGCTCGACGGCCCTCCGGGCTCACCCGTGGATGCCGTAACGGCGTTCTACGATCACCTCAATGCCAAGGACTACCAAGGGGCGTATGCCCTGCTCTCGTCGGCCGAGCAGCAACGCCATCCGTTCGCCGCTTTCAGTGCCGATCAATCGAGAATCGATGAAACGGCGTTTAAGATAACGGGAAGTCGACTCGACACCGTGACTCTCATCGTCGGCGAGCACCATATCGATGACCCTCGCAATTTGCAAGAGGCGTCCGGTACGTGGACCCTCGTTGAGAGCTCCGATCGACGCTCCTGGCTGCTCGATACCGGCGTCTTTGCGCCACCAACCACGATGCCGGTTGCCACGAGCCCGCCCGGTGCGATGCCGACGATCGAGGCGAGCCCGAGCCCCTGACGGCCTCAACCGCGCGGCCGAGGCGGCCGATATGCCGTGTATATGAGCGTTTCGGACGAACAGGACGTATTTCTCGCGCGGTGCGCACGCGTTGGCTCGGCTGCGGCCGCGGCCGGGGCGAAGCTGCGCAAGGCCGACGGGAAGACGACGGCGCTCGTGATCGAGCGCGATGGCCAGTCCGTCACGTTCCCGATCGTCACCGATGCCGCTCTCTGGCGCGCGACGACCGTCGAGGAGGCGCTCCTCGCCGTCCTCGTGGACGCCCGTGGCTGGGAAGGCGCGCACTTCGACGACGTGACGCTCGCCCGGCTCGATGCCGCCGAGAAGAGCGGCGTGCCCGCGATCAAGCGAGACCTCTCCGAAGAACTCGGCCGCCTCGCATCGCTCGAAAGCGTCCTCGGCGGCAAAGACAAGCTCGACGCTCTCTTCGCCGCCGCCGACCTCTAAGATTCGAGGCTAGGCCTCGACGAGCGTTTCGATCCGGCTCGATATCTCGGCGAGCAGATGCGATGCATCTTCCGTCGAGCGTCCCTCCGCGTACACGTTGACCGTGGGGTCCGATGCGTCGGGGAGCACGAGAAACCAGCCGCTTCCGGCGCTCACGCGCACGCCTTCGAACATCTCGACTTCGCGGTCGGCGTAGTCGTCGGCGATCGTCCGCATCACTTCGCCCTTACGATCCCACGGGCACGGGATCGCGCGATGGCGGAAGAACCACGTGGGTAACATGTCGTTGAGTTCGTGCAGCCGCAGACCCTCGGCCGCGAGCATCTCCATCACTTTGACGATCGCGTAAAGCGCGTCGAAGGCCGGTTGGAATTCCGGGAAGATCGGCTCTTGCTTGAAGCCGCTTCCGTAGGAGAGCGTATCGCGCTCCGCGGCTGCGAGCGCCATCATCGAGCGACGGTCGCTCTTCGTGCGCGTGACCTTACCGCCGAGCGATTCGATGAGCACTTCGATCGCGTGCGGCGTGGTGATCGGGATCGCGATGTGCGCGCCCGGATGCGCGCGGCAGACCATCAGCGAGACGAGCGCGAGCAATCGATTGCCCGCGATCACGCGCCCGAGATCGTCGACGAGCGCGAACGATTCGCCGTCGTGATCCACGAGCACGCCGAGATCGGCGCCGAGCGTCAGCGTTACCGTGCGGAGCTGCTCGAGATAGCGCTCGCGATCCTCGCGGAACGTGCGCGCCTTCGCCTCGTCGTAATACGCGTCGAGTGCGACGATGTCGACGCCGAGATTCGCGAGCACGCGCGGAAGCACGATCGACGCGTTGCCGTATCCGTAATCGACCACGATCTTGAAGTTCGCGTTCGGCAGCGCCTTCGGCTTGAGCGACGCCATCATTTCACTGGTATACAATTCGAGCGTGCGCGCCGGGAACGAGAGCAGGCCGACCTCGTCCATGCCCGTGCGCCGGAAATCTTCGCGGAAAAAGAGATTCTCGATCTTGCGTTCGGTCGTCTTGTCGATGTTCACGCCGCTCGAGTCCATGAACTCGATGAGCACGGCGTTCGGATCCTCGGGATCGACGCGCGTGTGCACCGAACCGTCGCCGCCCATGCGCGTGGCGTAGCGTGCGAGCGGCAGCGGCATCGCGCGCAAATCCTCGACCTGAATGCCGACGGATAGCAAACCGGAGATCACGCAACGGTTCATCACGCGCGCGGCCGGGTGCGCGTCGCGACTCGTCATCACGGTCTGCCCGGGTTTGAGCGACGAGCCGAACGCCTGGCCGAGCTTGAGCGCGAATTCCGGCGTGAGCTCGACGTTCGCGATACCGCTGACGCCGACGGCGCCGAACAGCGAGCCCGGCCATTTGATGCCGTAGATCAACGACATCGAGACGATGGCACCCGAGCTCACGGATTTATCGGGCCAGAGCTTGAGGTTCGGACGAATGATCGCACCGCTCCCGAGCGTGCAACTCGAACCGATCACGCTGCCGTCGCCGATCGAGACGTGATCCTTCACGATGTTGCGATCGGCCACGGTCGCGCCCGTGATCTTCGAGGACTCCCCGAGATAGCAATCCGACCACGTGACCGAACGCGAGATCTCAGCGTTACGCGCGATGACGGTCGCATTGCCGATCACGGTGTCCGCGCCCACGACCGCACCGGCTTCCACGACGACGTTGCGTCCGAGCACGAGCGGCCCCACGAGTTGTGCCGCGGGATCGATGCGGCACCCTTCGCCCGTCCAAATCCCCGGCGTCATCTGCGTGCCGGGAATGTCGACCGCGACCTTGCCGGTCAGCGCGTCGTAGTTCGCCTGCTGATACTGTTGCAAGTTGCCGATGTCGGTCCAATAGCCCGTCGCTACGTAACCGGAGACGAGCTTGCCTTCGTGGAGAAGCCGCGGGAAAATATCGCGCGAGAAATCGTAGGCTTTGCCGCGTTCCATGTAGTCGAGGACGCTCGCGTCGAGCACGTAGATGCCCGTGTTAATCGTGTCGGAGAAGATCTCACCCCACGAGGGCTTCTCGAGAAAACGCGTGATGCGCTGGCTGTCGTCCGTAATCACGACGCCGAACTCGAGTGGGTTCGTGACGCGCTGCAGCGTGATCGTCGCGCTAGCACCGCTGCGGCGATGGTCGGCCACGAGGTCGGTGAGGTCGAGATCGGTGAGCGCGTCGCCGGAAATGATGAGGAACGGCTCGTTGCCGAGCAACTCGGCCGCGAGCTTCACCGCGCCGGCCGTGCCGAGCGGCGTATCTTCCACGACGTACTGCATCGAGACCCCGAACGCAGAACCGTCGCCGAAGTAACTCTCGATCTCGTCGGCGAGATAGTGCAGCGTCGCGACGATCTCGGTGAAGCCGTGCTTGCGGAGCAGATCGATGATGTGCTCCATCACCGGCTTGTTCGCTACGGGAGCGAGCGGCTTGGGGCGGCGTGAGGTCAACGGTCGTAGGCGAGACCCTTCGCCTCCGGCCATCACGACGGCTTTCATTACGGTGTTCCTCTCCTCACCCGCACGTCGACATCCGACGCGAGAGCGGCGATCTGCGGATCGTCCGCCATAGCCTCTACGCTCACGCCGTTCTTTCTGCGCCAGTTCGGGTACTCGACAAACGTTCCCGGTACGTTGACCTGTTCAAACTCCAAAGCGGCGTCGTCGAACGGGATCATGACGAGCTTGGCGGGCGACGACGCCAAGTAGCGGTACGCGGCGCGGACGATCGGGGCGAGTTCTCGGGCGTCCTCCGGTCCCGCATCCAGCGTTCGATGCATCGCTTCGAACGTCGCGTGATCGAGGGCGCCGTGGGCGAGCAGTGCGTCCAGCAAGCGAGAGACCTCGACCCGCCGCACGCGGCGTGCGTGCTCGGCTTCGTCCGGTGAGAGGAGGCCGATACGCTCGCGCACCGCGACGTCGCGCCCCGCGCACCAGCCGGCGAGCGTCGGCACGTCGTGCGTCGTACCCGTCGCGAGCGCCAGCCGCGGGTACCGATCCGGCGCGCGAAAGCTTCCGTCGTCGTCGCGTTCGAAGAGCAGCAGTCGATACGAGAGGATCGCCTCGCGCTCCATGCGCTCGCGGAAGCCGTCCGGCACGGTTCCGAGATCCTCGCCGACGATCAGGCAGCCCGATCGTACGCTCTGCGTTGCCGCGAGCGCGAGCAACTCTTCGAGTGGGTAGGCGACGTAGCGGCCTTCGGATGCGACCTTCCCGCGCGGGATGCGGAAGAGGCGCATCAGCGCCATCACGTGGTCGAGCCGTAGCGCCCCGGCGTGCGCCATGTTCGTCGCGAGCAACTCCACGAACGCCGCACCGCCGTCGCGGAGCATCGCGTCCGGATCCGGCGGCGGCAGCCCCCAATTCTGTCCGAACGGCCCGAGCGGATCGGGCGGCGCGCCGATCGTCTCGTCGAGTACGTACGCTTCCGGGTCCGCCCACACGTCGGCACTGTTCGTGTCGACGCCGACCGCGACGTCGAGGTAGAGTCCGATCGACATCTCGGCGGCGGCCTCGGACGCCGCGGCAAGTTGTTCGTCCGCGACGAACTGTAGGTATTTGAAGTACTCGACGCGCCGGCGATTCTTCGCGGCCCACTCGCGCACGCTCGGCGCGGCGACGTCGCGAAAGGTGTCGTCCCAGGTGAGCCAGCCATGGATGCGGCCTTCATCGCGCGCGAAGCGTTCCGTCAGTGCTTCGTACGTGGCGAAGCGTTCGAGCCGCTCGCCGCCGCGCTCCACGTAGTCGCGAAACGCCGCGAGCCGCGGGCCGCGCACGTCACGCAGCACGTTGTAGAGCTCTTCGAGTGCGGACCACTTGGCGCGCGCGACGCGCGCGTACGGCACGTTCGGCTCGTCGCGGAGGCGCGCGAGTGCGCTCGCGAACGGCTCGGATGCAACGCGCGCGCGGAGCGCCGCGGCTTGCGGCGCGTCGGCGGCGAACTCGGGAACCGCCTCGATATCGATGTACATCGGATTGCGATAATACCGGCTCGTCGGCGAGTATGGGCTTGCGGCTTCCGGCTCGACGTAGTGCAACGCGTGCAGCGGGTTCACGCCGACGATATCGGCGCCGATCGACGCGGCGTACGTGACGAACGCACGGAGGTCGGTGAAATCGCCGATGCCCCAATTCCGCTGCGATCGCAGCGCGTAGAGATTGACCGCCAGGCCCCACGCGCGCCCGCCTTCGAGCGCGGGAGGCAGAAACGAACGCTCGGGGCGCGTCACGTCACTCGTGATCTCGCGTCCGGAAGAGCGCGAGCGAACGCGGCTGGAGCACGTGCGCTTCGCCGACCGGCAGCGGCGTACGCACGTTCCCGCGCGGGTCGCCCGCGGTATCGATATAGAGCCACCAGCCGCGCGGGTGCCGCGGCAACGTCAACGGGATCGCGTCGTCGTGCGCGTTCAAGAACATCAGCACGAGCGGATCGGCCACCGACGGCTTCTCATCGCCGAACATCAAACCGATCGAGCGCCGGCCGCCGTCGTGCCAATCGCCTTCCGTCATCTCGTTCCCGTCCGCGCGTAACCACGTGATGTCTTTGCGTTCCAAGCCCGGGAGCTTCGTGCCCGTGAAGAAGCGCTCGCGTCGGAACGCGCTGCACGTGCGCCGTAACTCGAGCAGCCCGATCGTGAAATCGTGCAATTCTGGATCGACCGTGGAGGCCCAATCGAGCCACGTGAGCGGCGAGTCCTGAGCGTACGCGTTGTTGTTGCCACCCTGACTCTTTCCCAGTTCGTCGCCCGCGAGAAGCATCGGCGTTCCGTGCGAGAGCAGCAGGGTCGCGAGAAGATTGCGTTGCTGTCGCGCGCGTAACGCGAGCACCGCCGTGTCGTCGGTCGGTCCCTCGACGCCACAGTTCCAGCTGTTATTCGAATCCGTGCCGTCGCGATTGTCTTCGCCGTTCGCCTCGTTATGTTTGTGGTTGTAGCTCACGAGATCCGCGAGCGTGAAGCCGTCGTGCGCCGTGACGAAATTGACCGACGCGCGAACGTGCCGCCCTTCACGATTGAAGATCTCGCTCGAACCGGTGAGCCGCGACGCGAGCTCGGGCACCACGCCGTCGACGCCTTGCCAGAAGCGGCGGACCACGTCGCGATACTTGTCGTTCCACTCCGACCAGCCGGAGGGGAAGTTGCCGACTTGATATCCGCCGAGGCCCACGTCCCACGGCTCCGCGATCAACTTGACCTGCGCGAGCAGCGGATCCTGACGGACGGCGCGCAAGAACGCCGCGTTCGGATCGTAGCCGAACGGCGTGCGCGCGAGCGTGGGTGCGAGATCGAAGCGGAAGCCGTCGACGTGCATCTCTTCGACCCAATAGCGCAATGAATCCATCACGAGTTGGAGCACGCGCGGATGCTCGAGGTTCATCGAGTTGCCGCAACCCGTCGAATCGTCGTAGTAGCGTTTGTCCGCGGCGAGACGATAGTACGATGCGTTGTCGATGCCGCGGAACGAGAGCGTCGGGCCTTCTTGATTCCCCTCGGCCGTATGGTTGTACACCACGTCGAGCAGCACTTCGATTCCGGCCTCGTGGAACTGCTTCACCATCGTTTTGAATTCGCCGATCGAATCCGTGTTCAGATAGAGACCGTGCGGCGCGAAATATCCGATCGTGTTGTAGCCCCAATAATTGCGGAGCCGCTTCTCGACGAGGGTGCGGTCGTCGACGAATGCGTGGATGGGGAGCAACTCTACCGCGGTGACGCCGAGGCTCTGAAAGTACTCGATCATCGGCGGCGACGAGAGCGCGAGGAACGTGCCGCGCGCCGCGGCCGGCACGTCGGGGAATTGCATCGAGAAGCCGCGCACGTGCAACTCGTAGATCACGGTATCCGCCCACGGCGTGTGCGGTGGGCGATCGTCGCCCCACGTGAAGGCGGTGTCGATGACGACCGACTTCGGCATGCCCGAGGCGTTATCGCGCCGGTCGAAGGAGAGGTCCGCACGCGGCGTTCCGATGCGATAACCGAAGTGCGCGTCGCTCCAGCGGAGCGTGCCGGAGTAGTGCTTCGCGTAGGGATCGAGCAGAAGTTTATGCGAGTTGAAGCGATGGCCGTGCGCCGGGTCGTACGGGCCGTGCACGCGGTAGCCGTATTTGAGCCCGGGTCGTGCGTCGGGAAGATAGCCGTGCCACACGCCGTCGGTATACGAGGGAAGCGCGAGCCGATAGAGTTCGCGTCGGCCGCGCGCGTCGAAGAGGCAGAGCTCCACCCGCTCCGCATTTTCGCTGAAGAGCGCGAAGTTCACGCCGGTGCCGTCCCACGTGGCTCCGAGCGGATACGGCGAGCCCGGCTCCACGATCGGGCCGCGGACTCCCGTCATACGATCTCCGGCTCTACCGCCGATGCGGGCATCGCTTCATACTCCCAGTCGAGCGGCGACTTCCCCGCACTCTCGTACTCACTCACTTGTTGGATCAGCTTCGCAACGAGTCCCGTCCAGCCGGTTTGATGCGACGCGCCGAGCCCCGCTCCATTGTCGCCGTGAAAATATTCGTAGTAGAGCAAGCGATCGCGGAACTGTGGATCGCGTTGCAACTTCTCGACTGCGCCGTTGAATGGCCGCTCGCCGTTCGCATTCGGCAGGAAGAGTGCGATCAAGCGGTTGGAGAGTTCCGTCGCGACGTCCCAAAGCGTCATGAGTTTTCCGGACCCCGTGGGAAACTCGACGCGATACGAATCGCCGTAGAAGAAGTGGAAGTTCTGGAGCGCTTCGATCAAGAGGAAGTTGAGCGGAAACCACACCGGCCCGCGCCAGTTGGAGTTTCCGCCGAACGTTCCGGTGCGCGATTCGGCGGGCTCGTAGTCGACGCGAAACTCGACGCCTCCGATGTTCACGGAGAGTGGATGTTCTTGGTGGCATTTCGAGAGCGAGCGGATCCCGTACGGGCTTAGGAATTCCGCTTCGTCGAGCATCACTTTGAGCATGCGCCCGAGCCGTTCGCCGTCGAGGAGCGCGAGGAGGCGGCGCTCGCCGAGACCCTCGGCCGAAAGACTCGCGACGTTGCGTGCGAGTTCGGGTCGATTCGCGACGAACCACTCGAGGCGCCGCTTGAAGTTCGGTAGGCGCTCTAGCAACTGCGGCTGCAGCGTTTCGACCGCGATCATCGGTAGGAGCCCCACGAGCGAGCGTACGCGCATCGGAAAACGGCGGCCGTCTTCCAAATCGAGACGGTCGTAGTAAAAGCCATCCGTTTCGTCCCACAGTCCCGTCGTGTCGTCGCCTTCGTTCATCGCGTACGCGATGTAGAGAAAGTGCTCGAAGAATTTCGAAGCGATATCCTCGTAGGCCGGATCGTGCTGCGCGAGCTCGAGCGCGATCGCCATCATGTCGAGTGAGTAGACCGCCATCCAACTGGTCGCATCGGCTTGTTCGATGTGGCCGCCCGTCGGTAGCGTCGCACTGCGGTCGAAAATGCCGATGTTGTCGAGCCCGAGGAAGCCGCCCATGAACACGTTCGTGCCGTGCGGATCCTCACGATTCACCCACCACGTGAAGTTCATCAGCAGTTTTTGGAACACGCGCTCGAGGAACAGATAGTCGGCCGTGCCGTACATCTTGTGTTCGATCTGGAAGATGCGATATGCGGCCCACGCGTGCACGGGCGGGTTCACGTCGCCGAGCGCCCACTCGTACGCGGGGAGCTCGCCGTTGGGATGCATGTACCATTCGCGCGTGAGCATGATCAGTTGGCGTTTGGCGAACCCCGGATCGATCAGCGCGAGCACGATCGTGTGAAAGGCGAGATCCCACGCCGCGTACCACGGATACTCCCACGTATCCGGCATCGCGATCACGTCGTCGTTGTACAAGTGGAGCCACTCGTGATTTCGCCCCGCGTTGCGCGATTCGGGCGGCGGCGGTTGGAGCGGATCGCCGCGGAGCCAATCGCGCACCACGTAATAGTAGAACTGCTTCGACCACAGCATGCCGGCGAAGGCGCCGCGTTGCACGCGATGGTGTTCGCTCGATGCCGGGTAGGGATTGAGCGCCGCGTAGAAGCGATCCGCCTCGAACTTGCGCTCGGCGAAGATCGGATCGAACTCGGCGCCGAGCGGTTCGCCGGCCGGCGGAATGTTCGTGAGGCGTAGCGCGATCGTCTGCGACGCGCCGCTCGCGAGCGTCATCGTATAGTGAAGGCCGAGCTTCGACCCGACGAGATCGGGGTTCGTCGCGCCGCGTTCGCCGCGCACCGCACGGTCGATGCCGTCTTTCACGTACGGCTGCGCGTTCTCGACGTCGAAGACCGCGCGCATGTTCGTCTCGTTCTCGACCGCGAGCGCTTCGGCTTCGCCTTCATAGTAGAGCGTGTAGGTGCCGAGGTCGGGATGCGTGGCTTCAAACGCATTCGAGACGCCGCTTCTCGGCGCGATGCGTCCGTGCGGCTGACCCGCCGACCACGACCAGGTATTCCGAAACCAGAGCTGCGGGATCACGTGCAACACGGCGGCCTGCGTGCCGCGATTGACGGCCGTAATGCGCACGAGCGTATCGGTCGGCGCGCGCTTCGCGTACTCGATCGTAATATCGAAGTACGCGTCGTCGTCGAAGATCTTCGTATCGATCAGTTCGTATTCGGGATCGAGCCGCGAGCGGCGCGCGTTCTCCGCCACGAGATCGTCGTAGGGAAACGCCGCGTGCGGATACTTGTAGAGCGCCTTCATGTACGCGTGCGACGGCACGTTGTCGAGGTAGTAGTACGACTCCTTAACGTCCTCGCCGTGGTTGCCTTGCGGTCCGCTGAGGCCGAAGAAGCGTTCTTTGATGATCGGATCGTTGCCGTTCCAGAACGCCGGCGCGAAGCAGAGCAGCTGGTGGTCGTCGCAGATGCCGAACATCCCGTCTTCGCCCCAACGATACGCGCGCGAGCGCGCGTGATCGAACGGGAAGTACGTCCACGCCTCACCATCCGCGCTATAGTCTTCGCGGACCGTGCCCCACTGACGGTCGCTCAGATACGGTCCCCAGTGCCCCCAATGCTCGGTGCGGTTTGCCTCCGCCTCGACGCGGGCGCGCTCGGGATTCCAGTCCATAGCGAGGGCGTTTCCGCGCAGAGGCGTGGCCTTCCGGTCGAGTGTGCGAGGGCGCACAGCGCCGCGGAACTCCACGAAGCACGAATCCGGATTCAGCGCACACGCTGGGAATGGTAGTGTGATGTCTGTAGTCCGGTAAAATCTCTGCCGATAGCGGTGGCATGACCGTTCGTACGTCGTCTATGCGCCTCGCGCTGTTTTGCAGCGCTGCCGTCTTTGCCGCTTGCAGTGGGGGCGGAGGCTCGACCGGCGGCAGCGGTGGCGGCGGTGGTGGCGGCGGCGGTGGCGGCGGCGGTACTCCGACGGCGACACCCACGGCCACGGCGAAGCCGACGGCCACGCCGACGCCGAAGCCGACGCCTCTTCCGACGTACGTTTTGCCGAGCGCGAGCCCGGCGGCGCTCAGCCAATATACGATCAATTCCGCACCGACGGGTCTCTCGGTGTCCATCGACGGAACGCCGGTCGGCCTGACGCCGTCCTCGGCATCGCCCAACTATTCGACGACCGTGCATACGATCACGATCGTGCCGAGCGCGCGACCCACGTCGTCGCCGTATGTCGTGACCTTCGTGCAGACCGCGAACGGCCCGCATACCGTCTACTATAACGAAGCGATCGATACGACGGGCAAGATCGCGTCGTTCTCGGCCTCACCGTTCCCCACGGCCACGCCCGCTCCGGCGCTGCGTCGTGCGATGCAGCTGAAGCCGATTTCACTCCGTCGCAAAGCGACGACGTTCGCGCATCGCGCGCTCTACGATCCTTCTCGGATCGTCGTGCACTTCAATCCGACGCGTTTTACGGCGGATCGTACGATCGCGACGGTCGAGCGCGGTAATGGTGCGTCGGCCGCCGTCACGTACTCTCAGTCGAGTAATGACGTCACGCGCATCGTCACGCTGCAGCCCGGCGTCTCGACGGCGACGGCGATGCACGCGTTCGCGAGCGATCCGACGGTCGCGTCTGTCGATCACGTGCGCCTTCGTTACCCGCTCGGCGCCACGAGCAGCGGGCCCGTGTACGTGAACGATCCGTTCCTCACAAATCAGTGGTATCTCAGCGTCATCGACACGGCCGATGCGTGGGGCTACGGCCTCGGCAAAGCGAGCGTGCCCATCGCGATCATCGACACCGGCTACGATCCGCTACAGACGGAAGTGGCACCGGGCGTTACGTTCTCCGAGCGTATCGTCGGCGGCACGATCACATCCGCCGCGGGCGAAGCCACCGATACCGACGGCCACGGAACGCTCGTCTCCGGCGTCGCGGACGCTCAGACGAATAACGGCGCCGGTATCGCGGGTGTTGCGTACGGCGCATCGTTGCAAGAGTACAAAGTGTACACGGACAGCACGACGCCGACCGCGGATTCCGCCGACGTAGCGGAAGCGATCCGCGAGGCCGTCGCGCATGGCGCGAAGGTCATCCTCGCTGCGACCGGCGGCGAAGCATCGGGCGGCCCCGATCCGCTCGAACGCGACGCGGTCGCCTACGCGCTCCAGAACGGCGTGACGGTCGTTGCGGCTTCGGGCGACGAGGGCGATTCGACGCTCGACTATCCCGCGGCGTACGATGGCGTGATCTCGGTCGGCGCATCTGCGGTCAACGACTCGACGAATCCCGGCGGCGTCGCCGGTAATGCAGAGTACGTGCCCACCTATTCGAACGGCCCCGGTATCGCCGGCATCGTCGCGCCCGGTGGCGATCCGACGAGTGCGTCCGATCCCGATCAAATCCATTGGATTGCGAGTTCGTACACGACGCAGCCGCTCGCGGGCAGTGCCACGGTGTGCCCGAGCGGTACCGCGCCCGCAGCGTGCGTCGTGAACTTCTCCGGCACGTCTCCGGCCGCCGCGCAAGTAGCTGGTGCTGCAGCGCTTCTCCTCTCGGACAATCCCACACTTACACCGTCCGCAATCGCTCAGGTTCTGTATGAAAGTGCGGACAACATCACAGATCCGGGTCAGGGTCACGGCCGTCTCAACGTATACAAGGCCGTCGTCGCGGCCGTCGGTGCGGCTTCTCCCTCACCGCCGATCGCCGTGCCGTCGTACTCGCAGTTCGTAGCCTTTGCATACAGCAATTCGGGAGCCGCAATGCCGACGATCCTCGATCTCAGTTATCCGAAGGGCGTGCCGCTCAATGCGACGACCGGAACGTTCCGCATCGCGGACGTTCAGGCACCCATCGCTACGCCGTACAAGATCGCGGTGTGGGCCGACGTGAACGGTGACGGCATTATCGATGCGGGCGATTACTTCGGCGTCTCGTCGACGACGCAGAATTGCCCGACGACGAGCGCGTGTACCGCGGCGGCCAACATCGTCGTCCATCCGGTCACGACCGGGTTCACCCTTCCGTGACGCGTCGCGACGTCGCCGCCTGGTCCGTAGCGATCGCGACGATCGTCACGTTCGCGGCATGCTCGGGTGGCGGTGGAACGCCCAGCGCTCCTTCGAGCGCGAGCCCGTCGGCGACGCCGACGCACAGCGGCACGGCAACCGCCACGCCGACCCCGTCGCCGACGCATAGCGGCACGGCAACGGCAACACCGACGCCGGCACCAACGGCGACGCCGACCGCGACTCCCACACCGGCCGCATCGCAGCTGCCGGGCCTCAACGATCGTCTCACGTTGCCGAGCGGATTCTACGGTAACCAGATCGCTTCGGTCGTGAAGCCGCGCACGCTCGCGTTCCTTCCCAATGGCGACCTTCTCGTCGGCACGACGAACACACGCAATGCGTCGGTACCGGTCACGCAGCCGTGTTCGCCCACCTGTTCGAGTACGGTCTACATCGTGCCGTCGGCCGACGGTCTCCTCGCTGCGGGAGCGCCGGCTCCGTTCGTAACGGTTCCGGATGCTGAGGCGCAAGGCATCGCGTATTCGGCCACGACCGGGATGGTGTACATCGCCACGACGTTCGGGGTTTGGGAAGTTCCGTATCACACGGGCGATCAGAGCGAGCCGGCCTCCGCGCTCTTTGAGATCGCTCACGTTCGGACCGGTTCGATCTCGCCGACGACCGATGGTGACGTTCATGCGAACACGTCGATTGCGATATCCGGATCGACCCTGTATATCGGTGTCGGTTCGTCGTGCAATCGGTGTCAGGAAACCGATCCGACGCGCGCGGTCATTTTGAAGACGACGCTTCCGACGACGCCGCAAGTGGCGGCTCCGCAACCGACGGCCGTTGCGATCAATTTCCGCAACCCGCTCGCGCTCACGGTGAATCCGCGGACGGGTACGCTTTGGGGCGGCGGCGCCGGGCAAGATTGCCTTTCCGTTACCTCCGGCTTGTACGGATCGCAATTCCCAACGAGCTGCGGAGCGCAGGACAACGAGTACGCTGCGAACGGCCATCCGTACGAATTCATGGATCACGTTTCCACGAGTGCCGCCGCAAGCGGCAACGGCGTCGCCAACTACGGCTGGCCGTTGTGCGAAGAGAATCACGTCTCGTACGGCAACTCGGGCGCCTGCACCAATGTCGAGCCTGCGATTGAATCCCCGGCATACTCGACGGTCATGGGCGTGACGTTCTATCCTTCGGGAAGCACCGCGTCGTACGCGTTCTCATCGCATTATGGTGGCGGAATGTTCATGGCGTTACACGGATCGTGGCACGAAAATGCCAACGGCATCGATGTATCGCCGCCGAACGTGGTGTTCGTGCCGATGAGCGGTGATTCGCCGGTGACGCCCGTCAATTGGGCGGCTCCGGCAGCCCAGTGGTCGGCGTTCCTCTCTTCCTACCAAGACAATCTCGGCAATCGCTACGGTCAACCCGCCGGGCTGGCGGTCGGGCCGCAGGGCAGCCTCTTTGTCGCCGACGACATGATGAACGTGATCTACCGGATCCGTCCGGGCACGGCGCCGATCGGTGCGGCGCACGGTCTGCGGAGTATTCGCTAGCCCGGGACGTGTCGCCACTCACGCAATCGCTATCTCTGCCGATAGCAATTGAGTGAGGTCCATGGTGATACGCTCGGCTCCGGCTGGGTTTGCAGTAGCAATCCTCGTGTGTTCACTCGGATCGGCGCGCGCCGCGGCGCGCGTCGATCCTGCAGTGATCCCCCTCTCTCAGATTCCGGCGGCGCGCGCCGCGACCGTACTTCACGAGCTCTATCCGAACGACCGCATCTCGGTCGACACGAGCGCGAACTCCGTCATCGTCATCGCCTCGGCGAACGACGTGAACGATATGCGCGCCGTGCTCGCGGGGCTCGACGTGAAGAATCCACTCGCGCCCGTCGCCGAGGCGATTCCGCTCCGCTTCGTTCGCGCGTCGTCGATCGTCCCACAGGTTCACGCGCTCTTCCCTGCGGCGCGCATCGCGGGCGGCCCGGGTGGTGCGTCCGTCATCGTCAGTGCCTCACCGAATGACTCGCAGCAGATCAACGCGCTCGTCGGCGCGCTCGACGCGCCTCCCGCGACGCCGCCGCCGAGCAACCATCCGCCGGCGGACACGGATACCGTTCGCGTCACGCAAACGTCGGCGCAATCCGTCGCGCGCGAGATCGCGAACTCCCTGCACGACGTTCGCGTCGCCGTCGCGGGGAGCAGCATCGTTTTCACGGGCGATCCGGATGCGGTCCGGCGCGCGAAGGATCTCGCATCGCGCCTCGACGAGCCCGCCGCGAACGTTCGCTATACGCAGCTCTATCGAATTCAATACTACGACGCGAGTTCGGTCGGCGATCTGATCTCGCGTTCGTATCCCTCGATCTCGGTCAGCGTCGATAAGGGCCTCAACGCGATCACGGTCGACGGCAACGCGGCCGCGCAGCGTCGTATCGCCGATGCCGTCGATCAGTTGAACACGAGCCCGAGTGGCGGCGCCGCGCCGTTCCCCGTGATGCAGCCCGGCCTTGCGAGCGACACGATCGGCATCGGAAATCAAGCGTTCGAAGTCTACACGTTGCGCGCGGCGCTGCCGGGGCTCAACGGTGCGCAGTCGACGAGTGCGACGGACATCGCGTCGACCGTTACGTCGGCCCTCGCGCAAGCCGCGCCCGATCTCCGCATCACCGTCGTCCCGAATACGAATCAGTTGATCATCTCCGGCAGCCCCTCGAGCATGCAGGCTGCGAAGCAGTTGATCGACCAGCTCGACGTCGCGCAGAAATTGGTCGTGCTCGATACGCAAGTGCTCGAGCTCGACGAAAGCGTCTCGAAGAATCTCGGGCTCAGCTTCAGTTCGCCGTTGATCTCCACGAACTATACGGAGATCACGCCGCCCGCGAATCCGGTGACCGGCGCCGCGCAGCAGCTGCTCGGCCTCGCTCCGCTCACGCGCACGCCGCTCTCGCTCGGCTTCACGCTGAACCTCGCGATTGCAAACGGTCACGGCCGCGTTTTGGCGGACCCGCGCATCACCACGATTTCCGGCCGCACGGCGAGCATTCGCGCGGGCGACACGATCTCGATTCAGACGACGGCCGGCGGAGGCGCGGGCACCGTTGCCACCACACAGCTTCAGACGTTTCAGACCGGCGTAACGCTCGACATCACGCCGATCGTGAACGCCGACAATTTCATCAGCGTGCTGTTGCACCCCACGGTCAACAGCGAAACGGGCCTGCTCAACGGCATCCCGCAGATCTCG
>Ga0209611_10007983_pt1 | contig 16767 bp, 13 predicted proteins | sample S1TSphgellanicum_3_FD_187693 | JGI IMG/M metagenome (GOLD analysis project Ga0209611, IMG submission 187693) | Host-associated microbial communities from peat moss isolated from Minnesota, USA - S1T2_Fc - Sphagnum magellanicum MG (SPAdes) (version 2) | ecosystem: Host-associated > Plants > Peat...
AACATGGCATTAGAATGAATTTATTTTTATTGATGTTGACAATTATTTGTAATTTGTTTGATGTGATAGGTGGTGGAAAATTTAGAAGGCATTTCTTTTAGAAAATGTGAAGTTTTGCCTTCATTTTTCCAAAATGGTTCAAAGGAGTTTGACAAACTTAGGTTACTTGACCTAACAAACGCCTCAACAAATACAATGGAAAATTTCATCCAAGTTCAAGATTTGAATAACCTTCGATGGTTGTGTTTCCAAGAATGCATGATCCAAAAGTTACCAAATAATTTGGTTAATTATTATGACTTACGAATATGCATTTAATGAACTGTAATCATCTATAAATATTTTTTTTGATATTATAAACCATGGCCTTAATATGTCAATATGTGCAGATATGAAAGAATTATCTACATCTATTGGCAAATTGAATGCACTCTTAGAACTTAATCTATCGGGGTGTTCAAATTTGAAAGAATTACGTACATTTATTGGTCAACTGATTGCACTTCAAGAGCTTAATTTATCGGGGTGTTCAAATTTACAAAAATTGCCTACATCTATTGGCCAATTGATTACACTTCAAGAGTTTAATCTATCAGGGTGTTCAAATTTACAAAAATTGCCTACATCTAGTAGCCAATTGATTACACTTCAAAAGCTTAGTCTATTAGGTTGTTCAAATTTACAAAAATTGCCTACATCTATTGGCCAATTGAGTGCACTCCAAAACCTTGATTTATCAAGTTGTGAGGGTTTGCAAGAATTACCCACATCTATTGGCCAATTAAATGCACTCCAAAACCTTCATTTGTTCAATTGTTCAAGGTTGCAAGAATTACCTACATCTATTGGCCAATCGAGTGCACTCCAAAACCTTGATTTGTGTGAGTGTTCGAGCTTGCAATAATTACCTACATCTATTGGCCAATTAAGTGCACTCCAAAACCTTAATATAAGGGAATTTTCGAGGTTGAAAGAATTACCTACATCTATTGGCCAATTGAATGTAATACAAAACTTTGATTTGTTTTATTGTTCAAGGTTGCAAGAATTACCTACATCTATTGGCCAATTAACTTCACTTCAAAAGTTTAATCTATTGGGGTGTTCAAGTTTACAAAAATTGCCTACATCTATTGGCCAATTGAGTGCACTCCAAGACCTTGATTTGAGTCATTGTTCAAGGTTGCAAGAATTACCTACATCTATTGGCCAATTGAGTGCACTCGAAAACCTTGATTTGAGTTGGTGTTCAAGGTTGCAAGAATTTCCTACATCTATTGGCCAATTGAATGCACTATAAAACCTTGATTTGTTTTGTTGTTCAAGGTTGCAAGAATTACCTACATCTATTGGCCAATTGACTTCACTTCAAAAGCTTAATTTATTGGGGTGTTCAAGTTTACAAAAATTGCCTACATCTATTGGCCAATTGACTTCACTTCAAGAGCTCAATCTAGCGGGGTGTTCAAGTTTACAAAAATTGCCTACATCAATTTGCCAATTGACTTCATTTCAAAAGCTTAATATAAGGGAATGTTCGAGGTAGCAAGAATTACCTACATCTATGGCCAATCGAATGCACTACAAAACTTTGATTTGTTTTGTTGTTCAAGGTTGCAAGAATTACCAACATCTATTGGCCAATTGACTTCACTTCAAAAACTTAATCTAGTGTGGTGTTCAAGTTTACAAAAATTGCCTACATCTATTGGCCAATTGAATGCACTCCAAAACCTTGATTTGAGTTATTGTTCAAGGTTGCAAGAATTACCTACATCTATTGGTTAATTGACTACACTCTAACACTTTCATTTGTTACGGTGTTCCAACTTACAAAAATTACCCATGTATGTTGGTCGATTCAATGCATTCCAAACCTTCATTTGTCGAGGTGATTAAACTAATGAAAATTACCTACATCTCTTGAGGAATTGAATGCATGCGAAAAGCTTAAATTGTTGACTAAATGTAAATTATAATGTGTAGGATTTTAAGCAAAACTAAAATTATATATTGTGTCAATAAGATTTCATTCATACATACAACCTATGTGCATGTTGAGAAGGCTAGGGTAGGTAGGTTAGAATAAGGTAGTTAGGTAAAGATAGGTAGGTAGGGTTAGGTAGGTTAGGCTAGGCTAGCAACTACCTACCTCAATGCCTTTTTTCAACCTACCTAAACCTATTTACTACCTACCTACCTACTGATGAATTTAAAAAGTAATAATTCAAAAAAATAATAATAATTTAGGCGTAAAATTGACCCAATGAAATGGTTCACTATCCATTAATCAAATAGTTTGTCAAATAGTTAATCGTTTTGTTGGTCACTCCGCCAATCAAAATGACAAGGTCCAATTTGACCATCGAATCGTGTTGGACATGTACAAAACCACTTGTCCATATTCATAGGGTGGTTTTTTTTACGCTTATCACTTTTAGGTTTTTTTTTACTAGAAAACCCAATCGAACAAACCATGATTTGTAGTAGGGAGAGCTCCATCCACTAGGTTAGTTCTATTAACATCTGTGTCAACATAATGGAACATTAGTTGATCTTTCCTTTTTTTTCCAAATTAAGAATAATGGCAAAAAGGTTACTGAAATAAGCTAACCTTTCCTGTTTGTAAATGATTTGCAAAATTGTTACAAACCTAGCATGGTACTCCTCCTTCATGCGAATGACGTTCCATTATTCTTTGTTGATAAACGCATCTAGTCCAACTATGTTTTTAAAAGCAACTTGGGCCTCTTTGACCAATGCATTTGTTGCATCAACCGCTACTTCAACACTTATGTCAAATTGCTGAGCGATTAGCATTTGGTCAATGGTGATATTCTCACCACAAACAACTCTCCTAATGTGTCCATCCTTTGTGGACTCTTGGGTGTGGAAAAACTTTTCCAATAGGTTTGGTCATGGAACTATCTAATGAACAACAAACAAGCCACCCAAACCGACTTGCGTTGCCCATTATCATTATATGGAGCCCATCCCAATCCACTATAACATTTTTTGATTTTATTTTGCTTAAGCATGTGCTCGCTTCCAAATCACTTTGGTAGGTGAACTACCCTCCTCCACTTGTTCCTTTCCCTTGCCCTCATCATGAACTTAAACCACGCCATGGTCGGTATAACAACCAATATGGTAGGAAAATCAGTTTTTTGGTCAAAGAATCCTCCTTCAACCAATGCTGACAAAACATCTCATGGGTGCTCAACTTGGATAGGTTGTTTAACTTTTTATGTTTCCATAATCTTCTTTTCAACCTATTCTTCTTGATTATAATCATTAATTATGATAAATGTAGGTTCAGGAGGTGAAAAATGCCTTCCAAGGCCTCCCAATGTTTCTTCTAGTCCTTTTCCCACAGTAACAACACATTTTAATGCTTAAAAAATGTTTCATTCTACATCACTTCCTTCCCCAAAGCTCTCAATATTTTGTCAAAACATAGGACGTGGCCTTGATGTAAACAATTCAATGTAAATTGCCTCGGTTATTCTAAAATCTTTTTCTTTCACCTTCTATATTTCTTTTTCCTCCCCCTCTTTCTCTTCTAGTTGTTTTCCTAATTTTGCCTCCCTCTTCCTTGCTTCCTCTCTCAATTGTTCCAAGGCACTCATTGCCTCATTTTGTTGTAGCAAAAGGTATAAGGAAATCTAGAATGAAAAAAATGGAAAGATGTTTTAAAAGGTACACTAGTTCTTTGTACTACCACCATAGAGTGAAAAGTGGCGGAGCTTCGAGAATGATGCAACTTTTAAGGCATATTATGTGTAAGAAATTAACACTTGTAATTGGGTTTATTGAAACATAATTACTTGCATGGAATTAGGGATGACTGGTAGGTTCATAACCGGTTGTCTCTTCAATAAGTCATTAGTACCCATTTCAACCAATTATGGATTAAACAAACTATTGTCTGTTCTTCTCTCAGTCATGGTATTTGCTATTAAACATTTGGTGTTAAATTGAACTAGTTTTTTATCAAACATGTTACTAAAATAGTTTGTCTCAATTGGTTATTCATTGAACAAGTTATTAGATCAGGTTATCTCAATTGGTTATTTAATGAACAAGTTATCAAAATGGGTTGCCTTCATTGATTCCTTTGATAAAAAATAATAGGCTTAATTAAAATAGGTTGGAATGTGTGATCCTCCGCAAACCTATAAGGTTTCAACTTGTTGATGCTAACTAGTATTGGATTAGGATCAAATTTATCAATAGTCATTAATAGTATTGTATTGTTTGGTAAACAATAGTGGATCTTATATGGTCCAAACCATTGTCTTCGAAGTTTAGGGTTATGTGCTTTGATAGCCCCTAAAATCCATAAACAAAATCTCGAAATTGGTATTTTGTTCCAATGTATCAATTTTAAAACCATAACGACCAGTTCTACTAATTAAAAACTACTAGGTCTTGTGCTATTAACTGATCCTCTTGGAGTTTATCTAGTTCAAACAATCAACTAGTAAGAACTCTAATAAGTTTTGAATTTTATCTTGGTTTGTATGGTAACAAATATTTTGTAGGTAGCAATGGGTGTAATCCATAAATAAGTTGGAATGGAGTATGATTAGTTCCAACTTTAAAAGTAGTTCTATAAGAAAATAAAATTGTGGACAAGTGCTCATCCTAGTCATTTCGGTTCTCATTCACCAATTTTGTGAACAATGAACTAGAAACTTTGTTCATAAATTTGATTAATTTGTCCCTTCCCTTGTGGATAATAAATAGTATAACTAGTATGTCTTAGGATAAAATGATTAATTAAGTAACAAATAACATTGTTAATGAAATGTGTACCTTGATCGGTACAACAATCAATCGACACCCAAACCAAGTAAAAATGTGGTCATATATGAATTTTGTAGTATCAACAACTATGTTGGTGCATAAAACTTTCACCTCCACCCACTTGGTAGCATAATCAATCGCAACTAAAAGGTATTAGTTGCCATAATAACGACTAGTTGGTTTCATAAGTTCGATAAAATCCAATTCCCATTTTTGGAAAGGTTTTTCAGGTAGAGTAATGATCATCTTTGCCATATTTTGTGCTAACAGGTTACTTGTTCATTGGCATAAGTCATAGGTTTGACAAAATTCATGAACATTTATGTTCATGGTTGGCCACCAATAGCCGACATCAATAATCTTCCTCACAATAATGTCTAAGGAAAAATGTCCTCTTCCAACTCCACTATGTATTCTTGTAATATAATTGGTACTTGTTATGGTTGCAAAACACAAATAAACTTGTTATCTTGTCCAATCTATAAAGTACTCCATCATGTAACACAAATGGCTTAACTTTCTGAGCCAAATATTATCTCTACGAGGTAGTAAATCTTTCTGGCATTATCCCTTCTAACAAGTAGTCATACACGTTCTATAACCACTCTACTTGTAATGTGAATAGGTGAACATTAGTGGGTTTGATCACGTACATTAACTAATTCTGCTTGGTTAGGCAATCTATTTAATGCATCTGTCATTAAATGGGATCTACTAGGTTTATAAACAATTTTGAAGTCATACTCCAAAAATAACAAGAACCACCTAACTATTTTGCCAAAAACTTGTGGCTTGTTAAATAAGTACACAAGAGCCATGTGGTCAACATAAAATACAAACCGATTACCTAGTAAGTAATGTTTGAATGTGTGTAGGGCATAGACCATAGCTCAAGCTTCCCTTTCAATAATAATATAATTCCATTTAGCTAAGTTTAGTAATCTAGAGGTGTACATAACCGATTGATCAAATTTACTAGTTGGGTTCTGGGCAAGTATGGCTCCTATTGCTAGTCGAAATGCACATGTGTAAACATGAAACTCAAGTTCCCAATTTAGACTAATCAAGATATGGGCTTGTACATATTGATTCTTAATCTCCTCCCAAGCTATCTAACATTCTTTAATGCCTTCAAAAACTTTAGACTTCTTGAGTAATTTGGTAATGGGTGACATAATAAAAGTAATTTTTTTGATAAAATGCTTATAAAACTATGCCAACCCATTGAAAACTTGGATTTGCTGGGGGGGTAATAAGTATAGGCATGTTTATTAAGGCTTGAACCTTCTTGGATCCATAACTTTCCCTTTGTTGGATACTATAAAACCTATGATAGTTCTTAGAAATACCATGAATGCACACTTGTTTGGGTTAAGGTTAATACCAAACTTTCTACACTTGAAAAAATATTTGGTGAAATTTTCAAGGTGTGTTGATAGGTCAGTGTAAATTGTAAAGTCATCAAGGAATATTTTCATAAATACATTAATGTATTCATGAAATGCTTAGGTTATTGCCCATTGATAAGTAGGTGGTCCATTTTTGACACCAAATGGCATCACAACCCACACAAAAAACCCCTCAATTAGTAACAAAGGCGGTTTTGTGTAGGTAGTTTAATGGACTTAAAATATGATGATATCCTAAAAATCCATCTAGAAAGGTATAAACTTCATGTTCAACAATTGTGTTAATAACCTCATTGGTAAAAAGGCAAAAGGTAAGGTTCTTTCTTTGTTGCTACATTGAGCTTCCTTAAATCCACGTAGATTTTTAAGTTTCCATTTTTTGGGGGAATAACCATTATTTGAAATAGCCAAATTGCTTCCTCAACTAGTTTGATAAAACCAACAACAAGTAACTATTTATGTCTTACTTAATAATGGCAACATAATTAAGATTCAACTTGTACCTTGCTTGACGAATAGGTGGTATTGTGGTATTTAATTCAATCCTATGTTGAACAATCTTTGGTGGAATACCTTTCAAATTTTTGTATGGCTAGGAAAATACATCTTTGAACTCCTTTCGAAGCTTCATTACCTGGTCTATGATAACCAATTCAAGTGCAGAGTTCACTTTCACTTGTTACACATTCTTTTTGGTACCCAAAATTGATTTTGGTTAGTTGTTCCTCCTTAGTAACTCTCCAACTTGCTATGGTTAGATCTTGTACTCACTTTTGAACAAGTGTTTCATCAATGATCATCTCTCCAACTTTTGGATGGGAGAAAGTTTCAGGTAGGTGTTGTTTTATAATGTTAGGGGGTATAGCTAGGTTAATAGTTAAAACACATACCGATTCAACAAGTTCTTTTGGAACCAAGTCTACTATACTAAGATTTGGTATATGGATTGGTTTTGAAACTAATTCAGTATGAGTAGGTACTTTTATGGTTCAAATTGAAATAGATCCAACTTTGTAGCAAACATAACATCCTCCTTTTCATCTAATATTTTAAAATGGAAATCATAACATACTAAGACTTTTGGTCTTTTGGTTTGAGCACCAAGTTTTTTGGTAATAGGTATGGTTTTTACCACACTTATTCCATGTATAATAATAGTATTGGTTCCCCAATCATGGGATACTTTTGCATCTTTCAACCATGGGCATCCTAGCAACATTGAGTAATTAAAATTTATAACATTACTATTGATGACAATGAATGTAACGATATAAGGAATACCATGAACAAATATTTTCTAATCCCTAATAAAACCAAGTGGTTTGGTTATAGTTTGATTTGCCATACGTAGATTGTAAGGCGTTGGATTAGGCTTTGGCAAACCTAATTGTACTCTTAGGTTCACAATAATGATATTAACTTTAGATCCTCCATCAATCAACATATCATCCATAATGTATTTACCAACATGGATTTGAATTATTACCATTTAGGGGTCAATGGCCATTGTTGCATAGGCAAGTTCAAATTGAATAGGTTTAGGTTGTATCAGTTAAACATCTTTAATCAGTTTTTAAATGTATATTTTAATGTGTAACACAATCTTCAATAGTTGTCCCAATTTTATTACATGCTTAATCTTTAAAATTTAAGTGTTAATGTCTTTCAAAATCTTATCCAAAGTCTTTTCTAGTAAGGTAGTTTGTGTAGTTAATTGAACAAATCATTTGCCAATAACTAATTGATTCTTTGGTTCTCGTGACTCGCCCAATTTGAATGAAATGGTTCATTGAACTCAATGATTTCTTGTGATATTGAATCACTCCCCTATAGCTCCTTGATAGTGTGAATAAATGAATCACGCATTTATTCTTTAGTTTGCCAATTAGTTGTTGTTTTTGCCTTCACCAATTCACGTTTTCTAAGCACTTGTTGTTCGAATATTTGATTATGTGTCATGATAGTAGCAACTACATTAACTAGTACATTATCAGTTTAGAAGATTTCACCACTATAGTGGTAGTAATGGTTGGTTTAATTCAAAACATGTTCTGAACTTTTGTCTTTCTAGGATAGTCAAATGTACAATTTTCAGAGCTAAAATAAATAATACAAGGACATCTCAAGGTACTATAGCTGGTTTAACAAGTTGTGCAATAATTCCAACTACCGATTCAACAACTTTAGTGGAAACATGTACTATAGGTTCTTTTTTTTTCCTATTATGGCATGTTTCTTTAGCATGACCCGTTTTACCACAATTTGAACAAGTAAATTATTGCTTAGCAATAGTATATGTGATTATAGGTTGTGTAATTAGTTTTGATTTTAGGTGGGTTATTAAGGCATTGTAATTTATTATGATTGATCTACTTTCTTCATAGACAATTATAGTTTCCTTATGCTTGATAAGGGTATTTCTTACCATACCTACTGTTGTTAATATAAGGTATGGTTGCAAATCAACTATGAAGATAATAATTAGGAACACATCGGTAGCTTTAACTTGCAAATTGTTAGCAAGTTTTAGTAAACGCCCATAAAAAACCTCTACCCATTCACCAATTTGTTGTTGGAGGTTCCTTTGTTGCATGTAAACTTCTTCATCATTCTTCATAATTCAAAAACATTTGCAAATGTTTGTTCCAACTCCTCAAAAATGTAATTGGGATGATCTTGTACAAAGTTTTCACCCCATTCCAAAATATTGTTTCATAAAATGAAACCAAATGGGTTCATGATATTAGCCTCCATAATTTCCCCGTCAACTTTGATAGTTTTTTTGAAAACTTTAATGTGGGCATGAAGATCAATATCCTTGACGTATGTTGGATATTGAAATTTTTGATATGGTAATATACTAGTTGGTTCAAATTGAACTGCAACTTATGGGTACCATGGTGGTATGAACATTCTTGAATCATGTGTCAACCATCCGTAAAACCCAACGCTTAGGTCATGTGGCAGTCTTCCATGTGGGTTTTGATTAGGTGATCGTCCATTAGGCAAATTTCTGTGCGGTTTTCCATGTATCTATGGATGTAAATTAACCTTTATTAGCTACTGAATTGAAACGTCATTACCTTGGATAGGTAGTCCATTGGTAACATGTATGTTAATAGGTAAAGTTGCAACCGCTATCTATTGAATAGGTACACCCTTAGAAATTAAAATCGGTTGTTTTAATCCAAAAGTTAATATCTTGACAAAATAGTCTATTCCAATTACTCAATAGGTGGCACCAATTTTGTTTCGGTAGTATCATATGCATATTGCTCCTTTATTCCAAAAATCAATGGATGAAGTCCTTTGATTTTAAAATAATACGTTGAATACATGTTAAGATCCATGGGTATAAACATGGAATTGTAATATACCACATTGGATATGGTATAACTTTAGGTTGTCTTGTTATTAGTGGTGTAAAATGTTGCTACCAACCTAGGTTTTGATTAACTAGTGTTGGATGACTCACCAAACCCGAATGTGATCGAATTTGTGAAATGGGTACACTAGCATGTATTATTGTTATGCTCGTTGTAGTAGATGGTAGAGAAGTTTTCAGTTCTTTTTTCATTAATGTCTCTAATTTATCATCCACAAAGGGACAATTTTTGAATTCATGTTCAACTTGTTGATAATATGCACATGTTAATGCAATTTCAATAATAGGTTGTGGGGTTGTAATTGATATATTTCGTTGAATAGGTGGTCGTTCAACATTTCCTAAATAGGTATATTTTCCCAAATACCTTGAGTGACATGTTGTGTTTGTCACACAACAATAAGTATTGCGATTATGTCCATTAGTTCTACATGTTGTTGAGGATTAGATTGGTGTGAAGGTCTTCACTCCAAGTTGAGTAGTTGTTTTAACCAGTTTAAAAATTGATCACGTTCCAATTCTAAATATGCTATGATTGGATTCAAAACAAGAACCGGTTCAGATTTGTAATACCCAACAACTGATGTTAATGGAAATGGTATAATAACTCTTGGACTTGTGCTTCCCTTCTTTCCTCTTGTTCTATTGGTATTTAATGAAGAATTAAATTTGCCATAACGGGTTGTTGAGGTTCATTGTTGGGAACATCAATTAGTTGAATTCCCTTGGTTTGAAAACATGGTTGTTCTTGTGAATGAGCTACCTCATGAACGGGTTGTTGTGGTCCTAATTTTGATTGCTTCTAAGGCCCCTTGTGATTACTCTTGACATCTTTTATACTAATTTAAAATAATTGTTAATTCAAGTTCTTTTGATCAACATTTTTCTCGAGAAATTAGAACTCATCAATGCACAAAAAACTCTTAGAAAACCATTAAAATTATGACAAATTCAAAATTTTAATTTCAAAACAAAAGAATCATTAAAAATTATAAAATGTAAGTGTGATTGTTCACAATTTTGTTTCACTCCATCGTCGCCAAAATGTTAAGGGTTTTTTCTATTATGCTTAAATTTAAGAATTTTTATCTTCTAAGTGTTCTAATTATGGTTTAGATGATATCAACAAGTTGTTTCATATCAATAATTTTGGAAATTAAATATAGTTTTTTCCCAAATGAAAATGCAGATGCAAAAAAAAAAAAAACTAAATTTAATCTTTCATAACAAGTTGAAGAAATAAAAAATCAAAATTCTAAGTGAACCTATTCATAAACCAAAATATTAATAAAAAGTAATATCTAAAAATTAAAAGAAGAAAGAAGTTCCAAAGGTTCAAAAGTTTCGAAAAGATCTCTATTTATCTTTCAATCCTTCTATTTATACCAAATGTAAGATTATTTTAAATTAAATAATCAATAGCCAGTTAAACTTTAAATTTAAACTCCTACAACTACTAGTCACAATTTTAAACCAACTTGTTACTATCAACAATTAGTTATTGTAACAAATTGATTACAAATTTATTTAATCCATTGGTTACCTTATCACCTATTACTAGTTATTTCAATAGATTGGTTCACTTAAAGTCATGTTACCAAGTAATAACTGAACTAAGTTTCAAGATCGTATTGCTTCAATGGTTACCAATTGCTGACAACCAATTAGTATATGTATAGTTGAAAATTTGGGTTAACATAGGTATTTCAATTTTCCACCCCTCCTAGCTCTATCCACTAGCTTTTCCCACTTTTAATATTGTGTACCTAAACAATTTCAATATGAATTATGTACCTTTTAGAATTATTCAAATTGACAAAAGATATTTATTCAAAGGAAAAAAACTATGAAATAGAATAAGGAGTGTTTTAATATGTACAAGAATTTTTTTTTTTACATGAAATTTTCAAAATAAAATAATTATTGGACATTGAGATGTTGAACTTGCCATGATACTTAGTGTTTTGATTTTTCAAGTTTTTGTTGGAGTGTTAATACTAGCTTGTGAACATCCCCCAGAAAAAATAAATGGTGACTTATTCCTAAAACCTTTCAAAAATAAAATAAATAGTCTATCTATCAACAATAACCAAAAATAAACATCAGGTGAACATTACCCAAAATATCTCTTTTCTAATAATTTTTTTGAAAAAACAAAAAAAGATATGTTCAAAAAAAAATTCACAATAGTACAAAATTTCATAGGCAGAAAAATTGCTGAAGGTACTTCTATATACAAGTCCCCTCCCACTCCAAGTTGATCTTTAGTACATATGGCTCAAGTTTGCCATTTCATTCTTGTAATGAAAGTCAATAACTAGAAAAAATTTCGAGGATGAATTACATTACAAATTGGCCCAATTCCGAAAAGTGGATACATAAGTGAACTTGGGAATAATAACCTAGCACAACACAAGGTACATCATTTTTCAATTTCCAAATATCGATATCATAAATGTGGTGAAAGAAGGTGACATATATGAGGACTAGAAGGCCCCCTATGTATAGGATCAAAAGCAGATGTCATATGTAGGGATCTGACAAAATTATGATTTGTGCTAGCATTCAGGGTCTGAATTGGCTTTCCTATTTTCTTTGCATGTGATGATGGCAATAAAGGGCGGTTTTTTCCCGAGGGGAAAGGGTGGAGCCGATCTAAGACCTGCTAAGGGTTCAATATTTGGTGGATTGCATGTGCTATTACTAAATTTTTATTCATCACTAAACCACCAAAAAGTGGTAGAAGGGGTTAGGTAAGATTAATAACAAGGTCTTGAGCAACCTGGAGGTCATCATTTTACGGTGGCCCAAATGGAGACTCCTCAACAACTCCTCAACGGGATGCGCTATGTTAGTTTGATTAATATGACTAGTGAAACTTTTCCCTCACACATATCTCAGCATCCCTAGTTAAGGGTATTTGTTTACATGTTTGGGTTGATGTTTACGGCTTGTGCACTAGTGCAAACTACATTTTCTATTCCCCATACTTATTGTTACTAGCATATGAATTTCCCAACTACATTGCAACACAAAAAAACCTAGTTAATGATAAACTCACCTATTGACATCAGATTTGATTTGGTTATTTTTAATTATTTTCTCATTCCACAACATATCCCAGTTTCTTCTGTTATTTTGTTACTTTTGCAACAGACCCACCTAATTTATTCTCTTATTTTGTTACTATATTCTTCGTTTGTTTATCCATTGTTGGATCTGATTGCTTTTTAGTTTCATAGTCACAAATAGATCCAATCACTTGCTTGTTGGCTTCACTTACTCATAGTAGATGTAATTGCCTCATACCTACCAAATGACTAGAGCGGTCCAAACTCTAGACATCCAAACCCTCTTCCCTTTTGCAACTTAGTTTATTTGTTATAGCATATCAATTTTTTTCTAGAATTTTTTCCTTGTGAAGTTTTATTTTTTCAGATTTGTTTTTATGAGGGAACTTTTTAATTATTAGAATATTAACCATTGTCAGGAATCTCCACACAAATCTAGGTCACTAATGATAGTACCATACCAATTAGCATAGTCTAGCATATATTAATTATTCCTCAAATGGTGTATAAGAAAAGGAGAAAACAACGGGAAAAGCTTCTCCAACTTCCCTTTCCCTTTGCATCGAGGAAATTGTCATAATGATTTCTTTAAATAATGACGTTCCAAGGTTCTTAAGCTTCTGGTCAACAAATTAACATGTTTATGCTTTTCTAAGTATTTTTATTTATTTTTATGTTATATTGCAAATATCATAATCTCTTGAATCACCATCCAAGATGAGGTTTTTTCTTTTGCAATAGTAGTATATCACAAGGAATTATTATGATAATTAGAACCCTTTGACTAGGGAAAAAAACTTTGGATTGATCCAAGGTGATGTAATTTAATTGCACTTGTGATCATATTATTAATATGTTTAAATGATTAATGTATTGTGTGGTTAATAATATTTCCATTTTCATTTCCACTAGTTTCAATAATTTAGTTTAAATATGTAATTATAATGGAATATCATATCAATTTACATATTGAAGTGTCAAAGATGCCAAAATGTGACAATGGTTTAAATAAAATAAATATAAAAATCACATCCATGTACAATAAATTATGGAAGAAACAAGTTCAATTGTTTTTATTATTTTACTAGGTGGTAAGTCATATTTGCATGAAGGACAAAAATTATCAAATTTAAAAGACATATAAACCATTTGATTTCATCAATTAATTATGTTTGTTCTATAACAATATTTTCATCTTCTATCCTTTTTACAATGTCAATAATAATTTTTGAAAATTTTGTAAGTTATAAATATATTTAAATTCCACATACCCTTTGCAAAACAATGGTCATATGTTGATTTCACTTTATTTTGTAACAAGTTCACCCTAAGACAACATATGCTCCAAGAGATATTGAATTTAAACAATTTTTGTCATTAAAATTGAACAAAAATCCAAAATATGAAAAAAATAGTTTTTCAAAGTTTGTCACATTAAGATATCTCAAAATTGTAAGGTTTCCAATTACACACTTGGTATTCTTGGAAAGCCCTAAATGCATAGGGGTGCACACATTGGCTTTGTGACATTTCACTAGAAGAAAAATTGTCACTTGCAATAAAAAAAATAAACATTTGCAACTATACTAACAATTTTTAGTTGCAAAAATTGGTTACATTTACAACAATCTTTCTTATAGTGTTTGGAAACATGTTACACAAGTTATTGAATATTGAACATTTTTTCAATAACAATTGAATTAAATCAAAATGAAAAACAATAGAGGAATCTAGGTGCATTCTTGGTACTCTTGGAAAAATCTTAATGGACTAGGATTTAATGGAATTTGTTTCATAATTTTTAGACCTAGGGTGCATGAGGTATTTAATTTTGAATTATTTTTGTCATTGAAATTTCAGATAAATTAGAAAAATTAGGTTTTGTAAAAAAAACAAAGTTCAATAATGTGTTCACACTTAGAGAAACAAGTTTACCATGCAATTCAAGTAAGATTTCCTTTCATATTTGGATCTTCAAAAATTGAATATAGACCTTGCATAATAATGTTCATATGTTGAGTTCACCCTATATTTATGCAATGGGTTCACACTTGGACCAATCATGCATGCCACACTATTTACCTTGCAAAACAATGTTTATATGTTGAGTTCACACCACGTTGGGAAAATACCACATTAAAAAAAAATCCATTGGATTTAGTTTTCAAAATAGGTTTTTGAGAATTGAACTAGTTTTTAAATATTTTAAAAAGAAACCCATTTCAAATATCCGAAAAGGATATCAAATGCATTTATAAAATATTTGACCAGTTTTTGAGAATGTTAAATGTATAATCAAACAATATCTATCGAATATTCAAGTTAGTTTTCGTAATCCATATTAACTTTTTTCCAAACCCAATTGAAAGCTTTCAAAACTTAGGATATTTAATCTAGGTAGCTTTAACATTCATTTTTTAGCCCTATCAACTACCCTACACCTTATACCTTACCCAAAACGTTTTCCTTTACCCCCATACCTACTTGATATGGAGATCTAGGTAAGATTATGATATTCTTCCTAGGTAGGATTATGATATCCTATCTAGATTTCCAAATTTGAAATGTAGATACTACTCCGGATATCACAAGACCATAACCTTGAAATATTTCATCAAATATGATATCTCTGGACTATTGCCTTGTCCTAAGTCACTTATTTTGAAAACGTCCCCACCGTAGGGCTTTACCCTATACATAACGACTTCTAAATCAGTGGAGCCCACAAATAATTGTATTTACTTTACCTCAATTACTCTTATTTCCCAGGAGGATCAATCCTCAAAATGGTCCTCTTTTTTATTTTGCTAGATTCAAATTAGTTATATTATTAGCCAATCATATATTTACTCCATGTAAAATGAATCCCAAAAGAACAAACCCCCCATAATAGCCTTGTTTCCCAAAAAGGCAACCCCAAAATTCCTTTTATTCTCCAAAAGGATTTACCTTCGAAGTAATCTTATTTCCCAGAAGGATTAACCCTCAAAGTAATCTAATTTCTCAAGATGAATTCACCGCAGATTGATCTTATTTCCCAAAAGGATTAACCCTCAAATTAGTTCCCACTAGTCAAAATTTATGAACACAAAATATATTTCAAGTAGAGAGAGAGAGAGAGGCGCTACACATGAGAAAGCAACAGATTGGGTGGAAGAGAGAAACAGACTCAGCAGAGTGCAAGGGAAAGAGAGAGAGAGAGAAAATAACAAATCAGGTCTCAAGATCTCAAATTGGCAAGAGTTAGGTGGATTCAGTAGCGTCTAGAATTTCTTGCAGGTGCCGTAGGCCTCCTGCTCCAACACTGCTCACTAACTTTTGACCGGGTCACTGACTCCCTAATTATTAATATGGACTGCATCAGTCATGGGTTGGCTCGCAGTTGATTGCCAGTAACTTGGTACACGTGAAAGTGCTTTGCGTGCTGTGCCCACCAACCCCTACTCTTTCAACACAGCCACAAATTTCTTCTGTGTAAAGACGTGAGCCCAGGAAGCGGTCATTATTTCATTGCCGCCCTCCCGCGTGTCTCTCGTGTCTACCGATATCAGTGTCGGGGGCAAATTTTGATTTTGCCAAATAACAGACTGGTTTTTCAAACGCTTCAGATCCGGAGAACCGCCGCTTTTGAATGTAACAAAACCTTGAAAGAACTGCCAGGTTTCAGAGAAGAACCGGTGGTCATTTGACTAATTCAAATTTTTTTGTGGACCAGGGGTTATACATGAAAAATGGGTATTTGATATTTCTGAGAATTGTGATTATGAACTTTCAAAACCGCCATGATACCCAGCAAGGGTTTGTGGAGTTCATAATACCCGCCCAACAATACTCTACATCACTAGTGAGTCATATGTCGTCTCAGGACTCTACCAAGGCATTATCGATATATTTACCTCCAAATTGGTAGGGCGGCCAACCTTCTTCTTTCTTTCTTTCTTTTAATTTAACGTCAATACCCGGACCCGAGAGATCCATTTGACGACAATTACAAAGTTGACTTGATCAAAACACTCCTGTTGTCTAGGCAAGAAACTAAGTACAAAGCTACCGCTTTCTGATTAGCCGAATGCATCAATTCAGGAAGTAAGCT
>Ga0209611_10007986_pt1 | contig 16763 bp, 14 predicted proteins | sample S1TSphgellanicum_3_FD_187693 | JGI IMG/M metagenome (GOLD analysis project Ga0209611, IMG submission 187693) | Host-associated microbial communities from peat moss isolated from Minnesota, USA - S1T2_Fc - Sphagnum magellanicum MG (SPAdes) (version 2) | ecosystem: Host-associated > Plants > Peat...
AGTAAAAAAATCCAAGATATAAAACATTTTCAAAAAATTGTAGACTATGTATAGTTTACAAGTCCTTATCTTATGCACACTATGTGTTATATATAGTTTAAAAATAGTAGATCTAACAAGTACTTGTTTGGCTAACACAAGTGTTGGACAAATAAACTACAATGGACGTAATGACAAACTTGATAAAGAGTGAGAGGTTGTGATCTTGTGTATAGGATGTGGGAGTAGAGGTCAAAGCTCACTTGTGCGAGGTCTTTTCTTTTGAATAGTGTATGTGACCTCCAACCTTTGTTCACATGGCAAAAAATGTTGTCATTGAGTATGAAAAACAAAGGAACAGGAACATAGAGCGAAATAATGTCAAACTATGCAACTTGAACTTGGCACCTCTTGTACCTTATTATGTAATTGTCATCTCTTTCTCATTATATTCTTGTTGTGATGTTAGGAACTGCTTTGACTAAAAGTGAAGAAGTTAAGACATAACTTTGAATAGAAACTTGAAAACTAGTCACTTGGCAGGAAGTCACAACATTATAAGTTTTAATTGAGAGTGTGAAAAAACTAAGACCTAGTTCAAGTAGAAACTAGAAATTTGATTGGTGGGAAGTGTGGGGTGCAAACTACTTTTGTCTTACTATGGAGTTCAATTTTAAGGCATTATCATATACTAAAGGTTTATAGCATGCATAACCACATACATTGATTTAAAATCCAGAAGCAACCTGCATTTTAGAAGGCACCAAAAAAGGGTGAAGTAGGTGAAATAAAGAAGATTTTTTTTTCAACTTGTGGATTAAGTTGCAACTCTAAACCCTAGCTTGACTTTTCATTGCATCTCTAAATCCATCAATTAGGTTTATTGTAATCATTGCATCTCCAACCCTAACTAAGCATTTTTGAAACTGTTGTAACTTCTAGGTCATATATTTTTTATGTTATTAGTTTGGCATTGAAATGGTGTTGAGCTTGTCATGGAGAAGGAAAAAATGAGCACTTTAAGGTTAATACAATTCTGATGTCACAATAGGTCATTGCTTCAACGAGTTAAATTTCCTAGCTAAATTTTACAGAAATTGATGTAGTATGTAAGTGTTGCACTTGGATATTTTTCCTTTCGAATACAATCTATGAGCATGGAACTCCCTTCAATCCTCCAAACTTAATGTAGATTGCCTCATTTTAGAAAAAATCAAGCCACATTTCTTCCCACTACCTTTGTGTTTTAATTTGAACAACTCATCTTGCTTATATGTTATCACTTTGCATGCACTATACAATATTAAGATAACTTAGTTGTTCATTTTTACAAATTTATGATTCTTATAATTGCTAGGGTTTAGGGTTTATTCACATTTTGTGTTGTGATCTAGACCCTCCCAATTACCCTAAAATGTTTATAAATGTGTTTGCAAAAGACTACTTATCTTTTAAATGCTCTTGAATGTCTATTGCAAATTCAGTTTTGGAGGTAGATAATGAAACTTTGTTTAAGGTTTTAGACAACAAAATAGACTTTGACCAGCAATTTATTTTTGTGGCTTTGAATAGGTTTCCTTCCATCACCCAACCTATTCTGGCCAAAACATCAAATGATCTTGTAGATGTCTTTGAAAGTCAGGGGAATCTGCTTCAATCAAAAGGTTTATTGGCACCACCTAGGCGAAACAAACATCTAAACACACCTACAAATAACTTGAAGTGTGGTGATATGAATGGATCTACATCAATTGACAACAAATCAAAAGATAAAAAATTTGTTGCAAATGAAGTTAATGAATCTAGTTTTGAATCAAGTGAAGTTACATCACAAGATATACAACCAACAAAGAAGCAATCCAAGCTTCAGGTTTTCTTTCTCAAATCCATATTGCAAGTTGAATTTAGTCATGTTTATTCCTTGTGTAACATTTAATGTCTAACAAACCAAAGTTTATTGTAACTGTGGATTATGTAGGTTCATATTATGAAAAAGTGGGCGAAGAGGGTAAGAAGGACTTCAACCACCCTTTAAACCACAAAACAAACTATGAAGAAAACTTTAAACCCCCCATGACTAATGATGATGTAATGCCTTCAGAAGATGACGACATTTGGGTTACATTTGATGATGATTTTGATGATGAGCAATGATCAAATGTGATTGCTTCTAATGTCTTACCACCTAACCTTGTGCATCCTATTGTTGGGACTTATGGATCTAACATGGCACATGTTAACTCTGTGAATGTTATGTTGCTTGCATTAAGGCAACAAACATTTAATCAACAATCATTGGGTTTGGGGCGGGTAGGATGATTAGGGGCGTTGGGGTAAATAACTAGTGGGTTGAGTGGTCAAATAAATTTACAAAGTTAGATGGGAAATCAACTTAAGACCCTTCAACAATAGTTTTTTGACAGCAAGGTTTTACCCTGTATAACAAACAAGGTAATCAATGGTTTTAAAAAAAATGTTTCCCTTCCAAAGATTTCATTAGCTTACATCCTACGCCTTGAAGATCTTATAATCTCACACCCTCCACCTTAAGGCTCTTTTTGTAAGCTTGCTTACTAAATGTAATACGCCCTATAAATATACCAAGACTATTATGTGAGGTTGTTACGTACCCAAACTTCCACTAGTAGCTTGAAGCATATCAACAAAAGAAAGGGGAAGTAAACTCGATAAAACTTATTAGTTTAGAATATATCCATTCCCAATCTACCCACTCACTCACAAATGGATTATAAAATCTTTGGTAGAAACTTCAACCAAAAAGAAAGGCACTTGAATCCCAAGTTTCATTAACCTATACATGATTTGCATGCATGCACCCTACTGTTGCACTCATAGGTACTGAGCAAGTTAGGTGTTTGTATTCAAAACATCTTAAGGAAAAATGTGATTTTTCAAATAAAAACAAAACCTTTTTGTAGTTTTTTTAATGTGTATGAATTTGAAGAACTTTGAAAACAAAGAGTAATTTCAAAGGGAACTAGTCAAGCTAAAACCCTAGCTAGGTTAGATTAAAAAAGGTTCCTTCACAAAATGACACACATTTATTTATTTTTGTGTGAAAAAGGTCACCTTATCTCCAAGGTTTCTTTTTTTCAAATTTGTGATATTGAAAATGTGGAATTTGTTTTTCTAAATTTAAAAATATTGAATTTTTTTTTCTAAAAACTTCCCAATTTTGTTTTGAAAACAACGATTTTTTTCAAATAAAAATGCTTTTCTTTCTCTCTTTACACGTGATGGGATTTCTTTGTCATTTTTTCTTTTGGTAGAATGCAAGCATCCATCCAATTATTCATTGGGAAGGGCCATGTTTAGGCCATACCTTTGATAGAAGCCTTTCACTACAAAAGGCACTGCTACCCTTCAATTTTAAGGGCTATAAGGGATGTGCTTTGAACCTAAACATTTGATTTTGTTTGGGAATTTATCATCCAAAATCTAGCCATGACATCTTGTTGTTGGATGGATGTCCCTATCCAACAACCTAGACATACCTATACATCAAACAATTATTGAAAACACATGTTGATTTATGTAAGCAGATTTGACCATTTAACATCATTCGAAAACACTTAATCCTTCAAGGTTTCAATGAATGTGTGTAGCAAAGAACTTATTATAAGTTTATATATATATATTTGAAAGCTTTATGCACATTTGTTTCACAAAACACACTTGTGATTTGGACTTTGACAATTCATCAACATTTTCATTTATTATATATACATATAACCAACCTTACATTTGAGAATAATATTTCTTATGTCCATAGGAGAGTTAATTCATGGAATTTCATGAATGGATGCATTATTACATACAAAATGGATGATAATTCATCCATTTTAATTGTAGAAACATTTCATTGTGCAACAACTATAATATTGAAAATGTTATGGATGAGAAATTTTAATTCATAATTGAATTGAATTTGTTTCATCAAAATCCAACATTCATCTTTGCATGAATAAACAAATGCAAATATTATTTCAAACAACTCCATTTCAAATGAGATAGAGTAAAATTTTATATTAAAAAAAGAAAAAAATTGATCCAAATTAGAGTAATTCATTGCAATTAACATTCATCACATGCATACTTCCTCAATGATAAACACATTCATTAGATTATCATTAACAATTAGTTTCTACAAATGGATGAAACATCAAACAACAAAATCTCCTAGCCAAGGGAAAAGAAAAAGAGAAGTAAAAAATGATGAAACCTTGGCAAAACTCCATTAAACAAAGCATCTAACTAAGGGGTAAAGAGAAAATTTGAGCCAAAAGAATAGAACCCAAAGTCGATTGCTAAGGGGCAATGTAACAAATCATGTTCCAAAGCCCCCACCAATTGTAAGAAGCATATCAGAAAGAAAAAGGGATGTGAAACCTAAGAAAATAGTAAGCTTAGAAGAGCCTTCACCTATAATGATAATGTGCCTCAAAATAGAGGTGGCATGAGTTTTTTGCAAAGTTGTTGACACCTTTTCCTATGGAAAACATGCAAAATAACTAGAGGAGGGCCACAAAAACCCTTTGTTAACCATGCCATGTTAGCACACCGATGAAGAAAATTGTTTGTTTATTAGTGGATGCAACCAAAAACCTTTACAACAAGGACAAGAAATGCATCTACCAAGTGTTGATCATTGTAAATTCCGCCCCTTGTTCAAGTTGCCAAGTTGCCACATTGTGACCACCCTGGCAAAAAGACTAAAACAAAGGTGTTGAAAGGACATGAATTTGTTCATGTGAAACATGAAACTTCGGATTTTTTGTGATGGAAGCAAAGACATTATAAACAACATTGTGGGATGCAATTTGTTCTCCACCATGGGAGCAACAAAGAAAGTGGGTCTTTGTTGGATTCAAAAGCTAATCACAAATGCACCAAGTCAACTTGAGAACTAAAGGATGGGGGAGGCCCAACTTAATGAGCGATGTAGAGGAAAAACATTTAAAGCCAAATGAAAAAATGGAATGACCATGTAAACAAAAAGCCAAACACCTTAGGCTCACATAGGACCTCAAGCGTGTGTCATGTGAATCAAAAGCCATGTCAAAGATGATGTTGGAAAAGGAATGGTCATGCAATTTGTCTAAAATGCATTCCTAAAGTTGATTTATTCCCCTCTTTACAAATTGCACGAAAAAAGGAATACAAGTCACCACATCTAGGAAAAGGAGTTCACACCAACTTCAAATGGGCTTGGAAGGGGAGTAGACCAAAATTGCTAGCACTTATCACCTCCAATAAAAATGGGTGATTATATAAGAAAAATCTAATAACAATGATAGGAGCAACAAGTGCCTAGCTCCACAAATAAGCTGCTAGTGCAATGAACTCTGTGGAAATGAAATCAATCCCCCCACAAAAAATGAGGAAAAAAGCCTCACAATGCAAAAAAAAGGCTTGTGGGCGATCCAAATAATTTGGGCCCAAAAGACATCCAAAAATTTGCGTGAATGCCAGGTCAAAATAGATGAGTTGATGTCAAAACGTTGATAAAAAATAGAATGAATACAATAAATAAGGTCTCTGGACAAAACATCAAAAGAGGATCCCAACAACTACTTGCACATCCCCTAACCTTGAAAATGCATTTACATGATGAACATCCTCATCCAACACATCTTGTAAAAAACCTTGCAACACATGAAACAAATTTTTAGAGAAAACTTTATTTTGGGTGAAAAACTTGGAAAAATGAGTCCTTTCAATTTAGAATATGTTATTTCAGCATAAATTTGCGATTTAAAAAAATCCATACCAAAAAAAAACCACTAAACTATAAACAACTTAAAAACCCATAAGAAACAATAGAAATAATGATGTAGATCCAATTTTTATCTTTTTGGTTGGAAAAAAATGCCCTAAATAAATTGGTGAATATAAATCACCTTAAGCCTATCTTACCATAATAGAACACAAAAGAAAATAGCTCCTACTTTTTCATTGGATTGGGATGAAAATAAAAAAGCACAATATGAACAAGAGGCTCATGGTGGGCCAGGTTGAACTAACACCTAGGTGCAAGTTGGTTCAACTGGTAATGGCTATGGCAAGTTGAAACCAGTGTTGGATGTATCTTACCTTTTCCAAGGAAGCTGTCATTCCGGTTCTAAATAATAAATTAGCATAGGCCCGGTTCTGGGAAAGGTTCTCTAAAAAAATGCAAAGTCTGGGTTCCAGTTTTTTTAAGCAGACCTCGTTCTGAGTAACCTGGACCAAAACCGGTGGTTAACAATCCGGTTCTAGTCCTTTCTTTTGAAAATTTATAAAAATAAAAATAAAAAAATCCCAGGTTTGGTTCTGGATTTTAGAAAACTAGGATTCCAGTTATGCTTCTTTCAAAATTGAGAACCTAATTTCAGTTTCAAACCCAGTTGCAAAAATCGGGCATGGTTCCAATTTACTATATACATATATATTTTTTTAATATCTTTTTTGAGAGAACCCGCAATTCTGGTTCAATGAATTTTATTTTTGATCCAGATCCAGACTCGGTTCTTCACATATCAAGACTCCTCAATGTCAATATTTATTTATTTTTAAATCCTTTGCAAGTCTGGTTGCAAATCGGATCTGGTTCTATCAGCATGTGGATAGTCCAAAATTGATTCTTTTTAGTTTCTAACACTCCACAACCAATAAAAGTGACAACCTCTATCAACTATGTACCTAAACCAAAAATAAAAAAATAAAAAAAATAACATGATCATGCAGTCGCAAGCCATGTTTAAAAGGTAACAACCACACATTCCTAATACTACCCCACCCAACTCCTTCACTCCCAAATATATTATTAAGAAAATATCTACTTGAATTTGCTAAGTGTTATTTAGCACCCACCCCTCCTTGAAGCCAAGTACATACCAATGTTGGGCGGCTACTTGATATGACCGATTAGAATCACCAAGTTTGATTCCGATTAACAAAATCCAAATCAAAACCAAGTTTGATTTTTGGAATTGAAACCGCACAAGAATATAGTCCCAGTTCTTGGTTCCATTTATGTGTGAAACCGGACCTAGAATTCTTGGGGAAAAAAAAACTAGAATTGGGGGCTAACCAGAGGCTAATCAGATGTTTATTGTTGATTCAGGTCCGAGTTACTCAAAACTGAACCTGATTTTCAGAATATTGGAATCTGACTGAAATCGGGTCTGGTAAAACCAGAATTGGGGTGTATTTGTTTGAAGAACGGAACCTGGAACCGAATTCCAGGTTCCACTTTTGTGTGGGACCAGAACTGGTTTTAAATTGTTTTTGGAACCGAAACCGGAATTTGGAGTATTCATAAAAGTCAAGAACCGCTCAACACTGGTAGGGTACTCGGTACCAAGTGGGAAGAAAGACCGATGTCCGCCACGGCCTTGCCCTTCTGGGATAAAGGGAACACTGGTCGGCTACTTGTTACCAAGTGGGAAGAAAAAAAACTTGAGACCCATGTCCGCCATGCCCCCCTCCCTCTCGCCCTTTTGGGATAAGGGGGGCAAGAAAAAACGCCTGCCAAAAAAAAAACGTGGATCACAAAAAGAAATGAAAATAAAAAATAAAAATCCCATCCCCCATTTTGCCGGCACATGTGCGATTCTATCGCTCCTTCCAGGATTGCACGCGCTCTCGTTCCACTCACACACACACACAGACATGATCCAGTGTTTTTCGCCAAATTTCGGCCCGAATTCGCCAGATTTTAAAGGGAAAAAAATTCCAAATCGCCATATTTTTATAATAAGTTCCAGTAAGAAAACCAACAAATATAGAAGAATTTTTCTTTAAAATTCCATACAGAGAATGTAGCCAAATTTGGCTAAATTATTTTCTGGATGATCCTCACATTGATTAGTACATACATCACAAAATCTTTAAAAGAAACCCTGCATGACCCCATCCAGAGTTTCTTTTACTTGCAAATTTTTGTCAAATTTCGACCTGGAAAAACATGATTTCCACATATACAAAAGATTTTTCTCAGAAAAAAAAAAATGGCCCAAATTCACCAGATTTTTATGATAAGTTCTACTAGGTTAGCCAAGAACATAGAAAGATTTTTATTTTTATTTTGGTCTACTTTCATATTAGTATGTAACAGCCAGATTTGGCTAAATTATTTTCTGGATAATTGCCACTTTGACTACTAAATCACAAACTCCTCAAAAGAAACCCTGCATGACTCCCATCCCATCGTCACCACCTCTTTCTTCTTCTTCTTCTTCTGCCTCTCTTCCTTCGTCAGCCTCTCTTCTTCTTCCTCCTCTCTTTTTCCCCGATCTTTGATCCTCAATTGGCTGCACACAGCATCTCGGATTTGCACCTCTCATTCATTCATTAATGCATTCCATTGCTCGCACACTAGTTTGCATCATCCAATTTTATTCCACACGGACTGCATGCTGGTCTGTCGGATTTGTTACATTTTAATAAAAACACACTCGGTCTCTGTCTTTTATCTCGGCGTGTTTCGTTTTATGGTTTGTGTTTTGGACAAATGTGGTTGTAGTGGTGACTTGATAGGGTTTTTGGTGGCGAGAGAGATTTCTGGAAGAGTTTTTCTTTGTGAAATGATAAGAGTTTTCTACCATTTGTTTTGGTTCTGGTTTGCGATTTTTGGTTGATCTTGTTGTCTTTGTTGTTGCTGCTGCAATTGGTACACGTGCTGGGAAGAATTAGCTTAGTTTGGCATTGCTCGTGCAATGGCTGGGACGGAAAGGGAGTAGACAAACATTCTTGCATTAGACAAACATTCTTGCTGTGGGTATCGGGGTAAGGGAATCGGCGGGACTAGGAGGAGAGCCTTATAGCAGCAGCGGCGGCGGCAGGAGGAGTGGCTGGAGGTATGGATGCATGTATGTGCTTCACTCCCTCCAATATCCCACTCTCCTCACCCTTAGGATTGCAGAGCTGTTCACGAAGGTACAGGGTTCTTCGCACCAGGAGGGTTGGTGGTGGCCGACTACTGCAACAACATGGGGGGAGCAGCAGCAGGGAAGAAGGGAGGGACATCATCATCCGCATGAGTTCAGAAGGTGAGAAGGGTAGCAGCAATTCTGACAGATCTACAGTTCTGGAAGAGAGTAGAAGGCTGCTGGCCAAGCAAAAGGAATTGCTGCAGCAGGTAAAATTTTTGCAGATTCTCTCTCTCTCTCTCTCTTTGTGATATGAATGTCAATTGGAGGATTTGATTCTTCGTTCAATTGCTTTATGTCAATTCCTCTTTTGCTGTGTTTTTTGTATGCTTCAGCCCAATTTGCAATGTGGGAAAATATGTCAGATTTCTTTGGAGCACATTTTAGGTCAATGAAAAAACAATCTGCAATTTTCTTTTTGTTTTCTAATGCATTTGCCTGGGGACCTTGCATCCTTACAGATGCTATGCAAACTTTCTCTTGTTTTTGAACCACTGTCGGGAATCAGTGTTTTTTGACCTGATGAGATTTGGATGTTTATGCATATAGTTTAGGGATGCAGAGCCCACTGAAATTAGCATGATGAGTGCATTGTTTCTGAGTTTCTTCACAAAAATGAATGCCCCTGTTCTGCTGCAGATAGAGGAGCGTCAAAGGACTTACTCAGACTTTACAAACAAAAAAGATGAATATTCAGAACCTCCATCTGCAGAATTGAATGATCTGGTAGAAAAAGCAGGGAAGCCTGTCAATGTGACTCCCAAAAAGACAACTGGCCTGGAGACATCTGCCCCTTCGTCAGGGAGGCCATTGATAACAGCATGGCCTGCACCCTCCACACAGAAGTCAGGAACTCAAGCTCCCTCCTCTGTGAAACCTTTTTCTCCCTCATCTGTTGCCCCATCCATTGCTCCGCCTGTGAATCCATTTGTTGGACCACCCCGTACTCCAGCAAAGGCAGACCCAGCCAGTGGTTCAGAAATTGGACAAACTGCAAGGACTGAAGTGGGCCATGAACGAGCCCCAGATGTGGGTGATACAAACAGTGTACAGGCTGTTGCCTCTCCACCCTTGGCAGGGCCTAATGTGATGAATGTCATTGTCGTAGCGGCTGAATGTGCACCCTGGTCTAAAACTGGTACATGGATAACCTGCATTGATCATTAAGATTTCTAGGTTGTATAGCTCTCTGTTGTTGTTTGTCAATACTGCCTACTTTAGATTCATCTCATCATTTGAAGAGGAGGCCGCATACTTTTTTGGATTGTTTCAACTGAAGCTCACAGATGATTCTTGACTGTTACAGGTCAGAGTGAAAAAGTAACTAACTGTGAGTGTTTGATTCTGCAGGTGGTCTAGGTGATGTGGTGGGGGCTCTACCTAAAGCATTGTCACGCCGTGGTCATCGTGTCATGGTAACTGCCAAATTGTGTTGACTCCCAAAGACATAAAGCTTTGTTGTACACATAATAAGGCTGTAAGAACATGGCAAATTGGATTCACAACTTGGGCCAGCTAAAATGTTGGTCAAGCTGGAAAGCCCATGGGATCCTACACTATTGGCTCAAATTAACTTGTGCTTGTAACAAGATGTGATGGTAGAATTTTCACATCTGAAAAGCAATCAATTACAAGCCCAGAAGTTCATGCTGCTTCATGTGATCTTGTGAACCATTTTCTGGACACTCCAGAATGTATGGAAAAGGAAGAAGAAATAATTCTACTTCTCCAGACCAATCTTCCATGCATATGGGTAGCTTGCAGCATGCAAGGTGTGGTTGTATTCAAGATTTGTGCTGGGTGCAGGTTGTAGCTCCTCGATACAGCAACTATGTAGATGCTTGGGAAACTGGCATCCATAAGAGATACAATGTTGCAGGACAGGTATCAGATCTCACTCTTACCTGCTTCTCATGGCCATGCAGGATGTTGTTTACTTTTCCTATTGAAACCTGGCTGCCTGCAGCTTCTCTTAACAGTTTCACCTATGTGCACTCTCCTCCATGTCCAGGTCTAAGGTAGTCTGCTTTCTCATTGTCTCACCTTGCAGGTTTGTCATTCTACAATATCTTGTCATTGCCTCATAGTCAGCTTGCAGCCTTCCTTCAGCTTTCTAATCCTAAGCAATTTGGGTGGAATGCTCAGTAACTGTGGCTGTTTATTGTTGGCAGGACCTTGAGGTTGGCTACTTTCACACCTACAAGGATGGGGTTGACTTTGTGTTTATTGATTCATCAATCTTCCATGCTGTTGCTTCTAACATTTATGGTGGTTCTCATGAGGTATCACCATACCACCAACCCACTCTTTCAACAATGTTATAAATAAATTTGTGATCAACAGAAGTTGCGGTTGATGTTGTTGGTGGCAATCTGTGTAGCATTGCTGCCTGCCAATCAGTCCTGCATATGACTCAGTTCGATTTTTTCAGAATACTACAGAACACAGAGGTTAATTTGGTAGTGACCTAACATTAGGGATATATTCTTCTCAACTAGGAAGGTCATGGTTGATGTGCATGCAGGAGGTGTTGAGACGCATGATATTGCTCTGTAAGGCTGCTGTGGAGGTGAGACTACTCTTTCTGGCATTTGATAGCCTGGGTGGGGTTGGTCCGACTCTTGTACCTGACTTGTATGAAAAACCTGGATGTTATTGATCCTCTCTTAACTACAGGTGCCTTGGCATATACCATGTGGGGGTGTCTGCTATGGAGATGGCAATTTGGTCTTCATTGCCAATGATTGGCACACAGCCTTGCTGCCAGTATATTTGCAGGCATACTACCGAGACAAGGGCTTGATGGAGTTTACTCGTTCTGTCCTTGTCATCCATAACATGGCCCATCAGGTTTGTTCTCAATCCCATGCCTATCAGGATTGACTAGTTAATATGTCAAACCTTTGTTGAGTACTTGATTTGTCATTCATTTATTTAGCTTCCAAAACAGCAAGTTAGAGAGTTTTACAGAGCACATTCAAAAAACAGCAGGTTGGAGTTTGCTTAAGAAAGTGAAATGCATGTTGTATTTTACACAAAGCACATGGGTGGTGTAGAAGTCAACTTTCAAATGTGTTGGAGACATGTGCTAGGACCTGAAACTGTTGCCAAGATACATAGATAGGTCATGAGTCATGACACATTACACAACCTCATTTTGATCTAGGTGGCATTTGCAGGGCCGTGGACCAATGTCAGACTATGCAAAGCTTGGGTTACCAGAACATTATGCAGATAAATTCCGTTTATTTGATCCAATTGGAGGAGAACACATGAATGTTTTCATGGCGGGTTTGATCACAGCGCATCGGATTGTGACTGTTAGCCATGGGTATGCAGGAGAGTGTCAAACACAAGAAGGAGGCTGGGGATTGGATGGTGTCATTCGGGATCACAACTGGAAGCTGAGGGGAGTTGTGAATGGAATTGATGACATTGAGTGGAATCCCAAGTTGGATCCCTGCCTTCAGAGTGATGGTTACAGCAACTACTCCCTTGAAACTTTAGCTACTGGCAAACCTGCATGCAAGGCTGCACTTCAGCAGGAACTGGGTTTGCCTGTGCGCAGTGAGGTACCATTGCTTGGGTTCATTGGGCGTCTTGATAATCAGAAGGGTGTAGATTGGATTGCAGGGGCAATGCCATGGATGATGAACCAAGATTTACAGCTGGTGATGTTGGGTACAGGCCGCAAAGACCTTGAAGAAATGTTGCGTCACTTTGAAGGCCACTATCGTGATAAAGTGCGTGGATGGGTGGGATTTTCTGTAAAGACAGCTCACCGGATTACTGCAGGTGCAGACATCCTAATGATGCCATCTCGTTTTGAGCCATGTGGTCTCAATCAGCTGTATGCGATGCGCTATGGGACTGTTCCAGTGGTACATTCAGTAGGTGGCTTGCGAGATACAGTGAAGCCTTTTGATCCATTTACAGATTCTGGAACAGGATGGACTTTTGACAGGCCTGCAGTAAGTGGTTTAACTGATGCTCTTGGAAATGCAATTTGGACATATCGAGACTTCAAGAAAAGTTGGACAGGCATACAGCAGCGTGGAATGTCACAGGATCTGAGCTGGGATAATGCAGCTCAGCAATATGAGGAAGTGCTATTGGCTGCCAAGTACACCTGGTAATGGATAAAACTCATGTTTGCTTGTGCCTACTGCAAGGATAAGGTGATACAAACTATCAGGAGCTTGACAAAGGTGTGAGAACACTTGAAGTACATGAAAATAGGACTTGCACTTGCCAACAGCCAGAGAATGGAGTATCCGGATTAAGTTGGAGGATCAGTCATTGGGTTCTCACCCTGAGCAATTGGTCACTGAACCTCTTTCTGCCTCACATGCAACTGTGGAGAGGGCAGGAAGTAGATGTGAATGATGGGAAACTGCTTTGGTCTATGGTGTTTTCAGGCTATTTCTGCCCACTTCAAAGCATGTCAGGGGTCTATAAGTTAGAAGCAGATCTGTACCCTTTCCAGTCTTTCATCCTGCTATCATTTGGTGTGAAGAACTGCCTGATGCAAGTAACAGGTATTTCTGTTCTCTCTAGGCAGGTCAGATTTTGTTCTGCTTGGATAACAGCACACTACTTGAGCAACACCAGACTTTGACATTTATTGATGGAGGAGATTGTTTACTGGTGGCTTCAGTGTGTGAAGGATATCACCAGAATGTTTTCTGTGAGAATCCACTCAAAAATATGGAGAATAACTTGCCTGCCCCTGTGACTTGCCTGACCACAGTTCACAGAATTTCAGGAAACCTTTGAAATCCTTTTACAAGCTCAAACCATAGCAGTAGTTTTGGAAATCCTAGAATAGAAGGGTGTATAATAGTTCCATTGCTTGAGCACATATAAGCTGACTCTCAGAAACAGTTAGCTTGATCCACAATGAGTCACTTGGCTTCCTTGATAGCTATTGTGGATATAGGTATTGAACAATCAGAGGGTTTGCAATTGTAGTATAGGTTTACAAGGGTGCTTGCACAGGTGTCTCTATGGGTGCAAGCAGTTTTACCAATGGTTATTGGGTGTTGCAAATGAGTGAATGCTCACTGGAGTTGTGAGTGGTTGAGTGATTATGGGGTTGGAATTTGCTGGCCTTAGGCATTGCAACCAACTGGGTGGCAACAGGGCTTGTGAGTGTGAGGAATTGTGCCAATTAAATTGTTTGCGTGTCATTTCAATTGCATGCTGCTTCCATGTCTTTGATAGTATTTTCCAATTTAGCTTTGCAAATGTTCCACATTTTTGGTCCCCTAAGGTTTGCAAAGTTGTTAATGATGTTTTCAGCGCTGCCCCATAGTCATTGATTTGACTTCCCAATTCAATTGATTGGAAGAGTGAGTTGAGCCAAATTGGCTCACTTGGGGTGAGATTTGACGACAATTGCACTAGTTGACAAATATGTATGTAATCAGTCACTTAGAATGACTCCGGCCTTCACCCTGAACTGCTTAGGGTCACCCTACTCAACTACCAACCCTGCCTTCTTGTCAGATTCAGTGAAAATTAATTTTTAAAAATCAAATAAAAAGAATTCTCAAAATTTTCATGAGAATTTTGATGAATGGTATAAAAATGTGTAAACCAGGTGGATGATTATTTTAAAAGTTTCAAATTGAAGTAATGAAAATGTGAAAATTGATCCATGTTTGCCTAATTGCATTTTATTATAAAAAAGAAGTTCCAGTCACCCGGCAAGTTCACAATTAATAACAATACAAGTTGTTTCATCTCCTTGACCAGCACATGCATAGAGCATCACTATTATACATTGTCACATTTCATAGGAGGAGAAAGAAATATCTCTAACTAAAAAACAATGGAGACAAAATTAAATCTAGTTCCAATATAGGTTATAACTTCACTCTTGAATTAACTCAAGATATGTCATGGAATAACCATAATGATTATATATATAACAGACATAAATAAATAAAAATAAGAGTCCAAATATTTGAGAACATTATGTGCAAAACTCTAAGTTCAAGTGCCAAAATGATCTCATAAGCTAAAATTAATTGATTTCAACATTTGCCCATCAAAACTGACCATCTCATATAATATGTAAGTGGGCAAGGATCATTAGGTAAGTAGGTAGAAAATGCAAGTGATAAAGTATCATAGGCAAGTAGGTAAAGACTGTAAGTGGTTGCTAGGTAAGTAAGACACTTGGTGGCTACTAATGGTGTATTCACACTTGGTGTTAAGGACTCTAGTATCAAGTCCCCTAACACCAAGCTAGTCATTTAGGACCTAAATCTATTTATCATGAAGATTTTATGTTAACATTCACTTAATGTTAAACAATCACCCATTTAACATTGGGTGCCACCTAAGATGCCACCTAGATTTTCACTTAACAACTGATTTAACATTAGGTGTGAATGCACCTTAAGTAGGTAGATACTAGATACATGCGAATGGTTAGTACAAAGCCAACCATAGTGAATAACTATGGTTAGCTATGAGACAGGAATAAAACAGAAAAGTGTTTTCCTGACCACATAACCATCCATCCTACATGGTGCATTGGTTGGTGTTGTGGTTCAATCTCCACAAGGTGAACAGAATTGCCATCTTTCAATGCTACCTGTAGGCTACCTTGTTCCTCACCAAGAAAAAATCTTTACCAGACTGAACAACAAAACAACAACAGCTCTCCAACACCTTATACAACAAAACACACACACATACACAAAATTCCAGAAACACTACTTTACAGATGCACATTTGTGCTTAAACTTAGCCCCACTTTAGATGAGGGTCCAGGGTCCAATTCCTAGAAATCAATTTGGACTCATTTGAAGCAAATTGAATCCTTGAGGTGGACCCTAGCTTGCATCTTGGTTCTTCAAATGACAAGCTCTCCTTTTGAGATTTCTTTTTTCTTTTTTTTTGGTTTGAACAAATTGAGTTTCCCTCCAACATGGTGCCATGTAAGTTTAGCCTTGATTTGCCACTTTTTGGTCTTGGACCTTCATCTAAAGGTCATTGGTCCAATTTATGACGCTCAACCTATAGTATTGCACCGTTTCATTGGGCCTTGGACCTCATCTAAAGTGGCCATTAGACCTACTGCATATTGTAGAAATGTGTGAAATGGTGCCAAATGATCTGAAAATGTAGTGTTAAAGCCTAAGGATGTGAGCTTTGTTGAGTGTAAATATTGGTGCTAGGTGGATATTTGAAAATTTCGGATATCATCCCGGATATTATATTAAATATCACATTTGATATATGTTAATTATCACAAACATTGATATTTGAAATGATATCCTAATTGTTTAATCTCAAGGTTATGAAATTCAAACATGTAATATCTGAATTTCAATCCAAATATCACAAAGTATGAAATTTGGGCATGATATGGATTCTTTGGCTAGATCCAAATATCAAATTAGATATTCAGGTTTTCTTTTTAAAATTCAAGTTTGAAGGTTTGAGGTGGTTACTTCAAACCTTATGTGCTGTAGAGTTGCTTTATAAAGGGGCATGAGCTTATTTTTGGGAATCATTTTATTCTGTGTTTCTTTTTTGTCATTTGCTTCCCTTTTTGCATCAAATTGGTGCTTGTTGTTGCTTCTCTTCACCATTATTGTTCCTCGTCATGTCCTTACTACTTCCCTTCACATTGATGTTGTTTTTCTTTTCATTGTTGTTGATTTTCTTTGCACTGTTGTTACTATTTCATTTTGCATCACTATTGCAACATGCTTTCAATACTTGTTTTTTCATATATTTGTCATGCCTCCTTTCACATTATTGCTCCCATGTCCTCTCTTCCTATTATTCAAGCTTGTATCCCTCCCCCCCCCCCCCCCCCCCCCCCCCCCCCCC
>Ga0209611_10007988_pt1 | contig 16757 bp, 8 predicted proteins | sample S1TSphgellanicum_3_FD_187693 | JGI IMG/M metagenome (GOLD analysis project Ga0209611, IMG submission 187693) | Host-associated microbial communities from peat moss isolated from Minnesota, USA - S1T2_Fc - Sphagnum magellanicum MG (SPAdes) (version 2) | ecosystem: Host-associated > Plants > Peat...
CCCCGGTATGGCGTCGTCTTCGAGCTCTAGTCCCTGTGCAGCATGCAAGTTTTTGAGAAGAAAGTGCACAACAGAATGCGTGTTTGCGCCTTACTTTCCACCCGACCAACCGCATAAATTTGCCAATGTTCACAAGATTTTTGGAGCTAGCAACATCACCAAGCTACTCAACGAACTGCCTCCGCATAAACGAGAAGATGCCGTGAATTCTCTGGCATACGAGGCAGATGCACGAGTGAAAGACCCCGTGTACGGATGTGTGGGAGCTATATCTCTGTTGCAAAGGCAGGTTGCCCAATTGCAAAACGAGCTAGCAATCGCGCATTCAGATTTGGCCAGGTATGCTGGGGCCGGGATGGTGGTGGGACCTCCCGCCGGGGCTGCACAAGCTGGAGCTGCTGGGCCTTCTTCAGCTTCTTCCTTGGGCATTGGAATGGGATTATCAGCTGGTGGAAACCAATCTGCAGGTCGTGAACAGTTGTTGACGAGAGAGCAGCTCATAGATCTTGCAAGGGAGCCACCACAGCTGACGAGAGAACAGATCATGGAGCTTGCCAGAGTTGGAGGAGGCTCTTACGAGGCTGGTTTGGCTGCGCTCGGATTGACTGGAGCTCTGGGTCCTTTAGGACCGTCGTATCCATCAAGTCGAACAGGAGGAGGCGATCACAGCGGCAATGGAAGTGGTAGTGCAGGAGGACACATTTCTCCGGCTCCATGATCGATCCATCTACCACGAACAGCTTTCAATGGGTAACAAGAACAACCCTCTTGCTTTAAATGTCATGTACAGTGCTGGAAGCGGATCTTTGCTTCCACAAATGTGTAGAGAATCTTGTTTCAGCTGGGAATTGGGTTTAGTATCAACAAACAGATGATGATGCAGCCTGAAAGATTATCAATCGGTTACTTCAGGTTCTTGACTCGGACACAAAGTAGATACTAATTTTTGTCCAGAGGCTCGTGTGGTTCTTCCCTGCATTTGCAGATATCGAGTTCTAGCAACATCCAGCTTATTTAAGGCCCTTGCATGGGTAGTTCTGCATAGATCAGCTGAGCACACAGATGTCTACGGAAAAGAAGCTTAGATACGATCCTCTTAGGGGGTTAGACAAAAGATAGCAACAAAAGATCTCTAGAGCTCTGGACTTATCGTTTCTGAGGAGGTTCCCAAAGTTTTCCTTTCTCAATATGGTGGCTTACCTATGGGAGAATATAGGGAATGAGTTCGTGGGTTGGAGATTGCGAAGGCAGCTAGGAACATCCAGAGAGGGCAGAAAAATATTGGGGGAAAGGCTAGGACTCTCTCCCAAGGAATTGATCACATGGAACACATGATCGGTACTAGTGTAATGTTTCAGCTATAGTTGAATGGGTGCAGGGAATCGACCAAGGATCTCGAGCTCCTCGTAATCTACATCCGGGACCGTCAGGCTCACGAGAAGCGCGAGAGCAGCTGGTGCAATCAAGGAATGGCTAGGACATGGCTGTCTCGATCATGAGTATGTGGAGAAGCATAAGTTGCTTTATGGTACTGATCACATGACGTTATGGCTCTTCGGTTCGACCGAACAAAATCCTTCCAAATGTAACTAGCGGATCTTCAAGCCATTTCCGTTTTGAGATCTAGCTTTGGCTTGCTTGTCAACTAGGACAGCTGTTACCTTTCATCTAGTGCTCCTGCGGCAACTGCTATAAATCCGAGAGCTCATGATAGGAAAGACTCGAGTGCAGCAGCAGCTAGGGATAATTCTCAATACCAGCTCTCGTCAGGGTGCTACAGATCACCGCTGCAGGATCTGCATCTTCGACACATGGGGCGCTCGCTGCATGACCAGCTCCTGCATGAACACTTCACATTTTGTATGCTTCTTCCTGCTCTACTGATCCGTAAAGCAAGCCACTTCTGTCGCCTCCCTGCTCAGATTAAGATAAGCTGGCCAGCTCATGGACAAGGTACGGGAATGATTCTCATGCGGGTTTCGAATGAACTTGTAGGGCTCTCGAGAGCATATAATTGTGCAGCAGGATTGTAGAATTTTTCGATTTGCTATTTGGAACTTGTTTGTTTCCTGCTTCCCTTAGCAATCATGTTGTGACTAGTTGCGCAAACCCAATCAGAGCGAATGTATGTACTTTGGATAGCTGTTTCCGCTTCCCGGATTGTGTCGAGACGTATGAAATTCAGGAAGGTATAGAGCTGGAATTGCCGGATCAGTGTAAGATAGGATTCTAAGTACTTGCAAGCAAAATGATTGTGATGAAGAAGGAATGGCCAGCTTGTTGTTTCTGTAGACTTTTTGGTAGCTAAACTCATCACCGGAACTCCAGCACAAAGTGGCAGACAGGCAGCTATGACCTGCTGCATCCACCAGTTGGAGATTACAACAACCTGGGGCAATTGCCTGGGTCATTTTTTAAACACGAATTCTACTTTCCCACATACATATATATGCGCATGCCTCGGCTTATAACATGTAGGTTGGTTCAAATGAGATGCAAGACTTGTAGCAAGGCATTCAGCTGGTAGATAGATATATATTGGTCTGTGGTATGGAGATCTGTGTCTGCAGCGCTTTTGTTATTGTTCACGCTCCCTGCTCGTTCAATTTTCAGATTGTTGATCCATGAAAAAATCAGGGTTGTTGGTGTACTAATTAGCACGCTGCCCCTGAGGGCTTGCAGATCAGAACTTCTTCTTCGCATTGAAGTTGCAGTACTATTGTTCTAGATGATCATCTTGGGATAAATACTGCTAAGGGAAGCTGCAGCCATCGATAATCATGTAGTTATCTGAATTTGGGAAGCTTAACTTGAATCTCCTGAAGAATTATTCTCTGCTAACTCACGACGTTCTCGATAATGTTAATCAAATAACTTTCTTTGGAATTGTTGTTGATATCTGCAGTTATACGTGTTGTGCACTGGGAACTCTTATCAACTCAGGGATAGAATTCTGACACAACAGATACCCAGCTCAAAAGTGTTACCGTGATTTCTCCGCAGTCTTAAAGAATTGAATTTCAGTGTGCAGCACGAGGTCCTAATCCCTATATCCTCTCTGTATCTGGCAGCTTCTATGGCTATTGTCCAGGGTCAAGCTGTTACAATGAAATGAAGCAGCTTGTTGCAGAGCATTAGGATGTTAGTTATTGCAGACTCTCAAGTTTCCTTGTTAGAGCCATGCCCATTAAGTACTCTAGAGCTAATCACATAACGGCATTCTCTTTGCGTTGCCAGCTTGCGAAATGGGATTTCGTAAAAACTCAGGAAGTAGACTTTTGTATAGTTGTGCGCCCTTGGCTTTCAGGAGATTATTACAAACTTATATATATATATAGATACATGTAACGGATCAGCCCTGGAGATTTTTGGGTGGGCACTCCAGTAATTTGTTGTCCGCGTTACTCGCAACAGTGTTAGATCCATGGGTGTTTGTACTCGAATATATGTATCTTGAAACATCAACCTGTCACTGCACGCGGGGAAGGTATAATAATTCACAAAAACCGTATACAACTTCAAACATCATAGCTAGAGATCATGAGCTTTCTCCAGTGCTTACTCATGCTGACATGAGCCACATGACGTTTGCAGTGATGATTAGAAGCGTGCTGCATCATGGATATGTGAATTCCTTCATCGGCACTGATTTTTTATTAAGTCGGCGTCTAGTGGCACTCATGTCTAACTAGCTAGCCGCAGTTTGGCAGATGGATCTGACAATGTAACTGGATCAATCACATCTTCCTGCTAATTCTGTTGATGCAGCCTCAATTTTACCTTCACATTTGTAAGATACCAGCTGCACATGCAATGCATAGCTATCGCTGGAAATGCACTGAAACAAGTTTGTTGTCCTACAAACACAGAATTGTTTTTCTGCAATCTAGGATTAAATGGGGGCCCAAAAATATCATAGCTCTAGGAAATATAAGCAAAGTCTATATATCACAGATGACGTTTCCAGCTTAATACAATTAAGTTATACAGAGATAATATATAAATCAACAGTCTTAATTAGTTACAGACGTTGCAGCCACTTCAGATGTGTACAATTGCTAATCTTCTGCACATCTAGTCTAGCTAGCTAGTTCCCTTGAAAGATTGCAATGTACACAATTAGCTGGAGTTACCGTGTAACAAAGTTCTAATTTTTGCACTTGCCAGTACTACTGGACGTGGTCATGATGATCAGTCACTGGCGTAATATGTATGACCCAAAAAACTTATAAGCTTGTAACACAAGTTATTATAGGTAACACTACTAGTGATAATAGGAAGCTGCCAAATTGAAAAGCCAAGCACCAATGATTTGCTCTTACGTGAGAAACCAGGAAAAAAAAAACAAAAAGAAAGAAAAATCCCATGTTTTGCCAACTCCCGTGAAAGTCTGGTCTACGACGCGCGGTGGGTACGGACTATACAATCCACACGCAAAAGTTACAGGTAGCTGCTGCTACTGCAAGTTACCTGAAATTCATATATAAATATGTTGCGTGCAGTTGATCAGTACTTGTGTAGACTACGGATCGGGTCTGCATTTTATATGTGTGTGTGTGTGTGTGTGTCTATATATATATATATATATATCTCATATAAATTATATTACCCATTAGAAGAAGCGTTTTCTTTTTGGTGTGAATTCTCTTTTGAAAAAGTGAAATATTCTGTCACAATATTCTTTTTCTTAAAATAAAAAATCACCCCAAAACGGAGACTTTTGGAGTCATTTTCACTACATGTTTATTCTTGGATGGCCAGTGTTTTTGCTTTTTCAATTTTGTGATGTTGCCACACTGGCGAGCATCCACAAGAAAATTTAGCCACGTTTGGCTATAGATGAGCTATAAAAGCAGATATTTATTAAAATCGTTTTATATCCTAGCTACTTGCTTAAACAATGTGTAGAAACATGGCAACTTATTTGATGAAAAGTAATATTTCATAGGCCTTCTTTTGAGGAAAAATTCGCCAAATGGGCCCCCAAAATAAAACTCTCTTGCTGATTCCTAATGGAGTCAGACTGTAAAGGATTTTTTTTTTGGACAAGTTCTAATAAGAGGTTAGCATTTATTGCTAAATCTCTCTTGGGGTGCTTGCTAATGACACTCCAAGAGAAAATTGAAACAAAAGAAAATATTGATTACAAGAGAATCAAATTAGTAAACTGAATCTTTTTACAATTCAGTTGCCATAAATAGCCGCTAGATAGGTGAAGGCAAATTTATTTGGCGAACATTAATTTAATCTGATCATCTAAATTAGATCATCTAGACATAGAAAATGTATATCCAGATGTCTAAACAAAACCTGAAAACTATCACTTTCAGGCAAACCCACCTGCAGCTATCCTATGAGGGATCATCGAGCATTATCATCGAACATTTTCGCCTACACTGACACCCACCACTTATTATACCCACTCCACGATCATGGGCACCTAGCTATTGAGGTCCTAATTACTGTACTACCTTTGCAGCTTCCACACTAATTAAATTAATTTTGCAAAAACGTTAAATTTTTCAAAAACTTTGTCAAATAAAAAAAATTGTGAAAGAAATATTGCATCTTCAAGAATATTTTATTTGTCGAAATGAGATTTTCAAATGTAATTCATTATTCGACAAACGTGTGTTGAAGCTCCCAAGGTACTATTATAAGTAAACTTAGCAGTTTAATTCACCAAATCACTAAATTTTTTGACACATATTGATTCAAAATCAATATGATGATTCATGGTGTGGGTGTGTCCACACTAACAAGAACAAACCTTATCAGTTTCGTGAGTGTTTATTTTGAAATACTTCATTTTCAAGCATTACTGTTTTTTCCTCATTTTAAAAGATGTCACATTATATTATTCTGTAAACATATGTTTAAAATATTTATTTAATATACAGTGTGTTTAAGAAATCTCTCAGAATTTTTTATAAATATTTTTAAAACATTAGTTATAATGTTTAATAAATTTTTTAATGTTATATTTTCATTAGATTCATTCCAAATCATATCACATTTTTTTCTAATATATTTTTGAAAATTCATATAAACATATTAAAGACCTATAACATTAATGGATGAAAGCATAATAAAATATACCCAAAAAATGAATGTCTTAAATTTTATCAAGTATGAAATACAACAAAAAGACAAACATTAACTTACATTAATTTCATGAAAAATTACTTTCAATTTTTTTTAAAAAATGAATCAAAAAATCAAAAATAGAATCTAAAAAAGATAAAAAAAATATAAGTTTGACTAGAGTTTAACATAAAATATTTAATTGAATATGTATATATTCGGTTAGGATATTGAGATGATTATATTTTGTGGTACAAGTCAAAATTTTGTTTTATTTTTTATTTGTTAGAATCTATTTCATTTGTACTTTGCAAAAGTTATTTGTAGTTTGAAAACTTTACTTTTAACTTACTTTTACAATGTGCATTTTTTAAAAAATACACAATACTGAAAAACAGTGTAAATATCATTTTGAATTCACTTTTTAAGGACCTACATTTTACTAATACTTCCTAGTGATAATCTACTTCTAAGTTTGCTACTATGCATAAAATCATAATGATGGTTTCCATATTAAACTTGCTGAATGATTTGAAATTTTCACATTGTGATTTCATTTTTCCCTTATATTCCCATGACTTTTGTCCTAAAAACATGCACCATTTTCTTTTAGTGTTGTTGCATGCAGCCCTTATTGAGGGTAATATGTTAGCAAGCTTTTCAATAATGTAATTTCCCACCTCTACAGGCATTACATTTGGAAAAGCCCGCCATCATTTTTTCTAGTGATACCCAGCAGGTATCCAGCAAGTACCTGTTGGGTATGATAGGAAAAAACTTTTCAAAAATGCATGCAATTTTGAGGCTGTGTAAAGCCTGCCCCCTTGGTTTTATGGGACACTGGAAGAGGATTTAGGTTGGCACTAGTGTCCAGTAAGGTGACCACAGTGAACCAGCACCCACCAGTGCACCATCCACTGGATGCCCATTATGACTCAGTCGTGGATGATCCTCAACTGAGTTACTACTCACTTTCATCCTGGTAACCCATTCTGTAAGAAGTAGGTCTAACATATAGACAGGTAGATAACAAAATAGGGAACTAATAGGTATGTAGATAGTTTAAACATAGTAGGTAGAGGCTGTTATTTACTACTTACCTGGTCGGTAGGTAGTAAATAAAGCAACTGGGCTAACTACCACGGTTAGCTAGGGAATGGGCACACAACAGAAAACTGTTTCCTTTTCACATATCATCCATCCTTGATGGTGCACTGGTGGGTGATGGTTCACTGTGGCCCAGTAAGATGTAAAAAGCTTTTAGGTTTCCAACACATTTTTTGAGCAGTTCAAAAGTGGAATTTCACAAAAGTTTCATTCCTGGGTAAAAGAAATTCCCATGGCTTGTGCAACATGACATTCCACCAAGCAGAATGTATTTTCTTCAACTTTATGCTACCAGGATACGTTAAGGTTTAGTGCTCTATAGGACTTTACAAACTCCTAAACCATGGCTCTTCATGTCTTGCTCTTGGTATCTTAGGAAAGCTCTCAATGAGTGGGGTGCACTGACTTGGTTTTAGACTGTTTTGAGCTACGGTGTGGAAGCTACTAATTATTGAACCATTTTCTCCGTGAAAATTAAATAAAATCAAAACTGCAAACTGTATAGGAATTTGGCAAAGTTCTTGGTGTTCTTGGAAAGCCCTCAGCAAGTCAGATTTCATAGAGTTTATTTCATAATTTTCAAAGCTAAGGTGTGGAAGATATTGATTTTTTAGAGGATTTTGTTGCTGAAATTTCAAACAAATTGCAAAAATAAAGTTTGGAAGGAAAAATCAGTTGAACCCTCAATGTGTTTACACTTGGACCAATGGCACAGGTTACACTATTATAAATTATACAATTTTTTTTTTAGTGGCAAATTTTCAGCGTGACAATATTTGTTTCTCAAAACAGTGAGGAAGACACAAAGAACGACTACCAACATAGTTGCATAAAATGCAAACCCTAGTAAATATTAATATTGCTGAATTTTGCTGTTTCATCAAATTATATAAACTTTATGGATAAAAACGAAGAGAGGTTGACAAAATGAAAAGGGTACCAAACGAGGGTGGGATGGGTACAACTTTAAGGGCAACTCTATTATATACCAAATATTATGTTTGTTTATGTACCAAGTAACATGCTAAATTTGCAAATTTTCACACTAATGCAAAAAAAATTGAATTTTTTTTTCCACAAAATTCATATATATTTTTAAAACAATTAAAAAAAGGAATAATTTTGAAGAAGGTTCTTCATATTTGTATTCTTGAACAAGACATGAGAAAGTTAGAAGCCTTGAAAGTAAGAGGGGTCCAAAGAGGGGAAAAAAAAGCATTTTGTAAGTTGAAAAGCTTATTTTCCTTCTTGCTATTTTTTCATTCCTCATTTTCCTTTGCATTTCAAAGATGATTTCTAGAGCTTGAGGCAGCGCTCCCATAACATTTTAAATCACTCAAAATGAAGCACAGATGATGAAGATCTAAAGAAATGTTTGGTGATAAGGTAGTGATCAGTGATGGGCAGTTCTACCCTAGTACCACTATAGAAATGGAGTGCTCAGTGAAGTAAAGCTCTGTGAAATATGAGGTATACTGATTATTTGTTTTTGGCAAAATTTCACAACCCTTCCACAAAAACAGGGTCTTTGTTAGAAGTACAAAGGCTTCTTTTGGGAAAAAATGACCCACCAAGGTAGATAGGCTGGTGGGCGAGCACTTAAGGGCTGGAAGAGATTAGTATCTGTTCTCTTGTCACTTTTAGCTTTGGAGCTCCAAAGACATTAGGTAGCCCTCCACCTAACACCTCTATAGCCATTTACGCAACTGCATTCTGTTAAAAAATGAGTGAGGTATGGATGCCCAAAACAAGAGGGGTCCAAAACAAAAATTGGCTTCCTTCAAACATGTTTTATCCCATGTGCATCCAATGTGCACTCTACTACTGAACACACCAAACCTGATTTGTGAGCATTATTTTTCGTATCACCAAACAAAATTAAATTTGTAAACTTAACCTTGACCAAACAAGGCTATCACTTTTTTTTCTAGTTTTACACACCTACGCCCACCCCATTCATGAATGAGCAATAACTGTTCAGCCTCTTCCATATATTCTAACAATTGCCATTTATAGCCAAACACTCGCTTATTATCCAAGACAGTCGGAGCCCTTTTTGGAACATATGATTTCTCATAACCGAACATTGTGAAATAAATGACCGATCACAAATCCTCCCACCCTGTATGCCACGATTCAAAAAACTGTCCGCTCCCTTTTTAAATCGGGCGACCGGATATAAGGGGATTGTTGGACTGGTTATGGGCTGGGCGACGCGCACCCACGGGGATTTGTTTCGACGGCCCACGTGTTCGCCACCGGCCAACGATCGGTGATGGATCGTTTTACCTTATCGCCACATATGTGAGGAAGTTTTTTTTTGAAGTCACCATATTTAAACAATAGATTGTAGCATGTCACCAGAATATAGCATGATTCATAACCTTTTCTACATTGCTCTCTAAGGTGTAGCCAAATTTGGCTAAGGAGCCAAATCCTCTTGTGGATGGCCAACCCACCTACCTCACAAATTTGAAAACTAAATAAAATTGGTGGGGAAGGTTGATTTGTGTGTGTTAATCTGGACATCAAGCATCAACAAACGAAATGAAGCTTTTTTTTAAATAAATGAATAAATTTTGTGACTTATCTGAGTGTATGTACTATGAAGTCATCTACCAATAGGGTCTTTACTTTCAGCCTTTTCCCACATGTATTTCTACAACTCTTGCCAATGCAGATTTGTAGTCAGCAGGCTTTGGGTCCTTTTGAAATACCCACATTTGAATTCATCACATGTCACTATGAGTCCGAACAAAATTAGCAATATCAACTGAAGAGTGGAATAATGAATGACAAAACTTCAAAGTTCACCTAGTGACAATTCTCTTAATAAATGCATCCAAGTTGTCATGAACATAACACCAAGTCTCATCTTTTGTGATTTACAAAGAATATCTGTAAATAAAGGCTTCATATTTTCTAAACATAGCTAGTATAAAATTGTGCCAGTTATTCAAAGTTAATTCATGGAAAGATGGAACCTCTCCTTGATTGGATGGGGGTTCTCCACATCATAGGTGGTGGCTTCCATCCAATGGTGGAATGATGGGGTGTGGTTTTCCTTGATGGAAATGCTACCCTAAAACCAAGTTTAAACGGAATCCACCATTGATTTTGAATTTTTCAGATTAAGGTATGTGCAAATTTTTGCACTTGGTAAATAAAAGAAGAACATAAGCCACCTTGTCCTATATGGGAAAATATCCACCGGAAATTGAACTGGTTCTATAGGTTTTTTAATCCACTTTTGAGAAAGAAAAGAAAAACCTGCCAACAAGGGGTCCATTTGTATGCATGTTTCTTGAACAAGAGTTCCAATGTCAGGCTGAGCTAACAAAATAGCTTTCAGTTGCTCCCTGGGGTTGCCTTGGATTTTTAAAACCCCTAAAAGCTTAGGGGAAGAGCTACAACTTTCCAGTTTACAGCATTTCATTCAAGCATAACCACTAGAAGATTGAGCTGACTAAAAAACTAAACCTCAAAAATAAAAACGCTCACAAGCCAGCCTTTTTCCCACGAAGGTATCACTAGGTTTTTCGTTGCTGTGCACAAAATTGTCAAAGAATGGAGGCAAATATAGCTGCTGTGCAAGGTCAATGCAAGATTACTTCTGACAAGTGAACATATAGATCCTGCACTTTCTGAAACTCTGATGGTGTCCAGGCATGATGACCTAGACACATTGCAATGGGTGTTGAATTCATTAAAAATTAACCTAGAAATCATACCTCCCTTGTCTGCCACCTCCACAGGCTCTTCACTGTTCCCCTGGTCTGAATGATGATGGCCTATCCAATTGGGTCCCACTCCCAGCTTCTCGTGACCTGCCTGTCTGGCACCTGTAGCAGTGAGTGTTCCTTGAAAAATTGTTTGTATTGCACCTGCCATCCATTCAAATCCAAGATTTTACATCTCCATTTCAGGTGTGCAATACCCATTGCCTCTTCACTCAGCTTACAATACACAGGTCTGCATGATAAACAACCAGGATAACCACAATTTCTCAAATAACTGGAAATTTCTGCAAGCATATTTGATAAATTGTGGTTTAGGGCTGCAGGAATTTCCCTAATCCCATGGTGAAGTTGGAACTAGGTTCTGCTAAAAACAGATACTAAGTCAAAATGTGGAAACCTGTGGAAATCCTGTCATATGCTCAAACAACAGCCCTACTATTTGAAACCAGTCCAATGACCAAAGACAATCAGGACCCCAGACTCTTACAACCTAACCAAGAAAACACAACAGCATCAATGCAAGGAAGGAAGACATAGTTTCAGAAAAGGTCCCTAACCGTTCACACTTCCAATCCCCAGGCATCATCAATTCCTGTTGATTGTAAGGGGATTGATTAGTATAAGGGGATGGCCTATTGTTCCTCCTCCGATGCTCAACGCTTGGTGCATAGGGAATCTTCGGGATCCTCCGGGGGGGCATTGTAGGCATCCTCTGAATCCGTAGAAGTGGATCCTCCTCATCTGTTGTCCCTAACCTAGTTCCTGGCAAATCACTTGCAGTGGAACTTTTTGAACCTAACACACCCGTATCCCGGAATCCAGATGCCTGTGACACTGTCTGAGCAGCCCATCTTCGCTTGGCCTCAGCTTCCCTTCTCTGCTTCTCCTTCTGAGCCCTGTCATGAAAGGAATCAAGGGGGTAGCTCCTCTGAAGACTTGGTGGTGCTGGGTGACCAAACCGTTCCTCATAAAGGCTATCTGCAAGACTCTTGAAAGGCTTGCTTTCCACTGGAGGGATGATCTTTGGGGGAGGATGGATGCGTTTTGGCTGAACTGGCTTTACTTCACCATCTTCCTGAACATCTGCATTCAACTCCAATGCAATGCCAAAAATCTCTTCATTGACCACAAGCTTATTCATCTTCTGCAACTTGTCATAGAAAGAGCCTGGGCGAAAGGACCCAGGAGAGTGCAAGGGTGCCATCTGGTACTTCTCACTGGCCAGCCGGTCCACACGAATCCTGTCTGGTCTCTGATTAATAAGTGGAAGAGGCCTCAGTGTGGTCTCTTGACTAGTTTGCAAAGTGGCATCAGCACGTGATACTGTGGGTGTGGCTGGTGGCTTGGAGGGAATGTCTATAGGATCATCCCTGAGTGTTTTCTCTTGACCAGGCTGTGGAGTGAAACTAGCCGGCGACAATGTCAATGTACTTGTTGTAAAGTGACTGTGTGTGGCCCCACTGTTAGCTGCCTCCTTTGCTTTCAGTGCAGCTCTGAGGGCTGCCAATTCACATTCCTTTGATGCAATCAACTCCAGGATTTCCTGACTGGACTGATTCATGCTTACAGAAAGAGAGGGATCCTTCTCCACCACCTTCTTCCCTTCTGCTTTGATACCAGTGGAGACATTAGATGGACCCCAGTTCATGTTTTCCACAGCCAGGCCCTGCCAGTTTGCAAACCCTACAAAGAAGGGTCCAAGTTCCTGCCTCCAAGATGTAGCCCCAGTGAAGCCAGACCCCAGCCCGCATTGAGAGGACTTACAAGCAGAGACTGTGGCTTCCACAACAGTACTTGCAATGTGTTGGTCAGCCATCACCACAGGTACTGCAGATTGCCCATAAACTAACGAAGAATCATCTATTCCACAGCCACTGCTGATAAAGGCTCTTGGTCGTCGGGCATTGCCACACTGCATACCAAGCACATGGCTCAATTTCAATAAATGGGACAAAGCGGGTCAAGCTGTCCAGACCCAGACTGCAATAAATAAATGATTCCTCAAACCAGAAAAAACCCTCATCAAAAAGATAAAAAAAGGGTAATGTGGGTGAAAAGAAAAACAAGGTTCTTACCTCATGCGCAAGTCGGAGGTATGTCGCTGAGGGTTTTCTAAAGGAAAACATCATCGCCCCTGACTTGATCATAGCAACTGCAACCTTCAACAAACACACTTGTGCCAGCACTACAAAGTCCACGCCATTGCTTCAGTACAGCAAACTTTCAATCCACCGTCACAACCCCGATTGCCATGGTCAAGACTTAAGACCACCTCTATATTGGCTTCCTGCAAACAAAACACACAACCCAAAACTATCATCCACAAAAACAATCTCTCAAGGACCAACCAACTTCCACCCAGAGAAAAAGACGTCCAACACTTGAAATCAAAACACCAAAATGCGTTTTCTCTTCCCAAAACGAAGAATTTTCAGCTGTAAAATGGAATCAACGAAGAGCAACACAACATGATCTGCATGGGCAAATCAGACAAGTCTAACTCCCCATCAATCGCTACAAACAACACAAAAGAAACAAAAACCTAGCCGAGAGGGACCCAAAACCCCCAACTTGCAAGTATTCATACCTCTGTTGACTAGAGAAGCTCTTGGAGGTAGGTCCTCGGAGGCACAGCATATCCTACTCACTTGCTTTAATTTCACGAACTACACAGACATGGGAGACCAACAAAACACGAAAACATAAGTAACAGAAAGATGTGAAGAAATTGCAGCATAAAATCTATCCTACAGCCGACAAGAAGAAGAAAAGCCTGGAGGAAAAACCCTTAAAGAATTTTCTTTCACACCAGGCTTCTTAAACCCTAAAACCCTTCAAAATACCAACCCTCAAAACACTTAACATTACTAATAATTTGTGTTATATACCGACCTGCCTTGGTCGTAGGTAGGACTCAATTTAGACCATCTGCACTCGCACCCCTTACTTGGGGGCGTCTAAAAGTGTGTTTTCCACATCTAACACAGACTGTTAAATTATTTCCCCCATCCTCACTCATAAACGTGAATGAAAAATTGGACTATATAACCTAAAGCCCACTTTACAAAAGGAGTTAAGACCAATGTTCAACTCAAATCAAGCATTCCTATTGGTGCAAAAGTTGAAATGCTCCATGGCCTTTACACTAGGAGTCAAGGCTGAAATTTGAAAAATCTTTTCAATCTGCCCCAAATTACTAATAAATGCTGAACTTTATGGCATGGTATTGGCCCCAAGGCTGAAAAAAGGATAGTATCCAATTTGGGAAGCCAATTTGCAACCCTTGAAACCAATGTTTCTTTCCATCAAACATGAAGAAAGTTTGAAGACCTCTTAACTTCTTTATTGAATGCGAAAAAAACCCGCACACCTCTTAGCTTCTCCAATAAATGCAAAAAGAGCTTGCACACCTTTCAACTTTTTCATCAAGCATGAAAAAATCTTCACGTTGTCAAAAATTTACCAAGCTTCATAGGTTTGTACTAAAATCTAATTTCATATATTCCTACAACAATCATATTAATTTCATGTTGTGGTTAATATGAATGATATGTTTACACATTCAATATCTTAAGTATTCAAACAAATGAGGCTTTTTTTTTAATGATAGACATGAATGTTCATGTTTAATACACAAAAATCATATAATTTTATGCAAAATCACATCATGATAATTACATGGATTTAATTAAGATGTAAATTGTATGTACTTCACATCAAGACATCATAAGTAAAAAAGACACATCATTTATATAAAAATAATATTTATTTTTTTCATGCCATTTTTACACTTTGAAGCCCATATATTTTGCACGAACATATTGTTTCATGATTTTTGCATGGATTCTATTGAAATTTTGTGATATTGGAAGTTTGTGATGATGGGCCCCATGACGGGGGAAGAATATTTTTGAAAAGATTTACTAAACATAGCGAATTGGATCCAAATGGCCCAAAATTACAAAATGTTCAAGATATTATCCTTTTTTTGTGGGAACATTTATTTTCATGGCCTAAAACTTCTTATTCTAAAGTGAGGAGGTTAATAATTCGTGTTTTTTGGCTTGTCATGATTTCAAATGTGAACCACCATGCCAAGTATACTTGTGATGCAATTAAAGGGTTTGTTGAAATTTGCATTCAGTAAATTTGTTAATGATATCAACAAATTGTTCCACATAAACCTTATTCGCATTGCTTTTGTTATTTTTGTCTCAATTCAAAATACACAAAGTGTGTGAATTTGGCATTGATAAAAACTTGGGATGTAAAATTTTGATTCCAAACAATGTTGGGTATGTGCAGTGTACCATTGAAGCTACTACCATTGAAGATGAGTGGGATTAGAGTGATGAATGTGGTGAATGTTGTTTTTGTATTAATTCAAGGTACACAAAGTGTGAATTTGGCATTGACAAAAGCTTGGGATGTAAAATTCTTGATTCCAAACAATGTTGGGTATGTGTGGTCTACCATAGAAGTTGCTACCATTGAAAATGAATGAGCTTAATTTAGTGAATGTGGTGATGATACTTGGCTTATTGCCTAGAACTAATGACAACTTTGTTGTAAATGTAGAAGAAAGTAATAATGAAAGTGTGTATTTCTACTTTGTTCTTAGTACACAATTTCTATATATTGTGGAGAAGGATTTCACATGCAAATGGGGGATTCAATTCAAAGTGGGTGATGTAATTGTTGCAAGGAAACTTGTACAACAAAAAATGGGGTTCAAATGAAGGTAGTTATGTTTTTCTTAGAATTCTCCAATGGGTGAAAGCACATTATAGTGATTAAAAAATGTTGTCACAAATTTTTTTTTCCAAATTATGCAACTTTCAACTTCCACCAAACCAATATTAAAGGAGGTTTCCATAAATTATACTGAAAATAAGGTAGTTCAATTGCTAGATAATGCAATTATCAAAGGAAATCCTAACATCAACGAAATATCTATGGGGCCAAACAACAAGCCAAATATGCTCAAAGTTGGCCCCAAGGGCTTTCAGCCTTGACTCCTAGTGTAAAGTGGGCCTAAAAGTTTTAAAATAAAAACTATTGAAATGCTACCACTTAGACCAATCATTATAGTCGACCTTTCTACAGAAGCCATTTTTTTTGCTGACTCTTTTCCCGTTATTGTATCTTGTGCATATTTAAAGGTCTAAAATCATGTTCACACTAAGTATTAAAAGGCTCAACTTCATTGCAAATATCATGTACAAGCCATTATATTCCAGCATTGCAGCCATTGGCAATACCCTAGAGGTTCCTCTCACTAGCAAATGAATTTCATGTGTGAGCAATGTGTCAAGAAAGTAGCTTTTTTTTTTGGTCTAAGTTTGTGAACATTAGCCCTAGGTACATGAGCATTTTCTCATGCTAGTGTGAGCCTTTGTTAGTCAAGTAAAAACCTACACCAAAGACTCTATTGACAATGTCCAAGGCAACTCATGCCGAAGCAAATCCCGGGTTAGCCCATGAGTTTTCTCATTCACTTAGTTTACTACACTTACCACAAATAATGAGAAACATTTACCATCATCATGATTTAAAACATTACCAACAAATTTACACAACTTATCATCTTCTTTTCTCCATGTTCCTTAATTGCAAAAAAGAACAAGTTTAGGTCTAAAGCAAGCTTCTTTCATTGTAGCCATGGAGGATTTGAAGAAGGTGTTTGGACTAGATGAAGATCCTAGTTTTTTATAGATCATTTTTTATGCAAATTGTGGACTTGTTAGTGTGCATGACAAAGATGAGGTTCAAACTAAAGAAAGGTTCACATGAAGATTTCAAAACAATGTAATATTTTGCTTGATA
>Ga0209611_10007990_pt1 | contig 16755 bp, 11 predicted proteins | sample S1TSphgellanicum_3_FD_187693 | JGI IMG/M metagenome (GOLD analysis project Ga0209611, IMG submission 187693) | Host-associated microbial communities from peat moss isolated from Minnesota, USA - S1T2_Fc - Sphagnum magellanicum MG (SPAdes) (version 2) | ecosystem: Host-associated > Plants > Peat...
CACAAGCTTCTCTTGCGTTGAGAGCATGAGAGGGTCCTTTTGTCGGGACACTCGTGATAAGAGAGTAGGATGCAAAGGGTAGGAGAGTAGGAATCTTAGTGTGGGGTAAAGCCCAAGGGCAGGGTCCTACCCAAAATAAGGGGCCTAGGATCATGGGGTAGTACTCAAATCAGGCCACCCCATTTTTGGGAATATCTCCCAGTTCAGGGCCTTACCCATTGTAAAGCGTTGTTTAACCTAATTTCAGTTTTTCATGCCTATCTGTGGTGGGACTCTTCTCTGCAAAAGCACATTCTCAATACCAACATCTTCTAAGAGACCTTTTATTTTGTTGAGTTTGAATATTGGTAGATCCAAATTGAAATCCTTTTACTTCTGCATACCTTGCGCATTAAGCGGCTGCATCACAGAAATAATACCAGGTCATTATGTATGCAAGCATTCACTAGAATCATGTCTTCAAAACAAGTCTATGTAGTCATATATCTATAAAGGTCAAATAGATGAGATCCTGGTACGAACTAAGATGAAACAAAGATGGAGCAATGGAGTGTTGAAGGTCACCAGACTTTGGACACACAAGTTGTTTGAAGGAATGGCTGACACCTGAGTTGTATAAGTTCCAACAAAATTTGAGATTTGCCATTGGAAACAAAGGTGGCTTTGGTTTTGTACAGTGTATGGCAGGTTGGTGAAGGATTATGTGTACAGCTGCAGTGGGGGTCCTTCATCAATGATCAAAGTTGCAGCTTCCCAAAGATGAATCCAGAGCAGGTATACTGTTATACATTCTTGAAAACCATAGAGGTTTATACTGACTTTCCATCCAAATAATTTCAAGCATATTAAAGCTCTTGTCAACTGATGTCTAAACTCTGTCACTACACAGACACAAAGATTCATGATCTAGTTGAAGGGGAAGTTGTTTGGTGGGCTCTATTGACAGAGCCATTGTATTTGGCACTGGCAATGCAAACATAGTCACATGAATTTCATACAGCTTCTGTACATTTAGGTAGATGGACAAAGTAATGTCAAGAGAATAGTATTATTGCATTGATATCTAGCAGCTTCTTGCTTGGGGACATCTAAAGTTTGACACAAATCCCATGCAATCAGGCAACAAGTCTGCACTTGTTACAGCCCTTCCTGGTGCTACAGCTATATACCCCAGCAGGCCAGCACCTGTCTCTGGAGCTCAGGTAGCCTTTGTGTCCAGGAGTCTCTTACAACATCCAGTGATGAAGTAACTGGTAATGGAGCAGCTGAAGCTGGAAGAGATAAAACTTGCACTTTTGCACCCAAATCAGCCTTCTTTAGTCCTTACAATATCTTGGCCTTTGAGGCTTCAATGGATGTGTGATTCTGACACCCATGTTGTCATAAATTCTCTGAACAGGCTAGAGTGTACTTGCTTATCATTTCCTGCTCAGGGTAGGTGACACCACAAATACAAGGCATAAGATGTACTTCTCCACATCATTCAGTGACATCAAGACCGCTCCTCTTCATTGTCAGATTCCTGTTTCAATGGTTGGAATTCTGGTTTTGGAAGGTTGTAAGTCAGGACATAGATTTTGTGTCATACACCACTCTCTAGCCATGATGTCTAGTTTCCACTGTCTGTTTATATTTGATTTCAAGGATAGTTTTGCAATGTTAACCCCAGACTCATGTTCATGTGATTGATAGCTGAAAGTACCTCATCTTCATCCATTTTCTGATGGAAGGCATGTTTTCAAGCATACATTCCTTTGATGTGTGCATGCTGTTTGGCAGCGGTGAGGTCTTGATTAGTATCTGTGTTTGGTGTCTGGATGGCACATGTCCAAAATGAGCCTTCTTAGTAGCACTGGAGCACATAAGGTCTGAAGTAAAAGGTGAAGACCAATTTCTCTAGAGCCTATTGAAACATACCAGTCATTGGAACCGATTTAAAGTCTGGGAAGAGCAAGGAGCTGAAGTTTTCAGGAGCCAAACCCATAAAAGCAGATGAATTGCCTGATGGCCTTGCTTTGCTGAGTGAATTGAGTATGGGGGAAATTAGATGCTTCTAAAAAGAGAGTGGATGCCATCACTTCAGTGCTGAAGCCAGTGTCATGAGCAAGAATCACCTGCTGGAACCAGCTCTTGATGCTGAGGGTGCAGAAGCTGAAAGTAGTGATGCAGCAGTAGATGTTAACAAGGTGTTTCCTAGAAAGTTTGCAAAAAGTGGTTAAGAAGGAGGAGAGACCAATGGGAAAGGTGACGTGCCACCATCAGGGCTCATGAAACACCCACAAAGGGATTTTCACTTGGACTGTAAGAAAGAATATCAGCATTCAAGATACTTGGATTTCCCCCCTCCACTCAGGCCTCCTTGTGGGTGGGACAGCTGCATTGACAGAGGTTTCGCAGACGATAAACCTTTCAGTGATTGTGTATTTGAAGGGTTGTCTCTTTTCAGCAGTTGGAGGATGTGCTTCTGCCATCTGACAAATCTCCCAGTCACAGCTTCAGTCTTGTGTTCGATATTAACTCTGGGAAGGTCTAAGAGTAGGACATGGCAAAAGCCATTGAGCATAACACAGATGCATCTGAATCGGACCTTATTTCCAAAGATTTACCCTCCCTTCAAACCAATGAAAAGGCTTTCCATACTATCATTGACAATCTTTGAAAGCTACAAGAAGATAACCCAAGGCCTGTGGGAGTGGCAAATGAGAAGTTTGATCTGGGAGATGACAAAGTATTCTTGTTTGAAGATTGCATGTTCACGAGCATGCCAGACAAAGATACTAGTGATGGTGGGGTAAGTTGGTCCTCTGGAAGCTTCCAAGAGCCTATCAGTGATCCAGTTGTCCTGGTGAGCTCTCCTGGAAGCTCCAATTTCTTGTCTCGTGGTATTGATAGTTGTGCCTGGGAATCTGGAACAGATCCTCACATATGTGCTATGTTGGTTTCCCTTTAAATCTGATGTCTAATTTCTCTGTACATTCAAAAGTCCAAAAAAAGAAGTGGATACCACTTGAAACTTAAAGGATTATGCAGTTTGGCATTGGTTGTTTAATTAAAACTTTCTGATCCTAGTGAAAATTGTGTGTTCCAGATTCAGTGAAGGAAGGCTGATTTGAGAATGAGCCCACTGGAGCATTTCAGAGCCTTGGAATGCATGTGATGAAATGCATACACAGTTACAAAGCCCACCTTTGTGACAGATCTGTACTTGATTAATGGACTTACAGAACATTGGGGACCAATGATCAACTTCTAGAAACATCACAATTGGATATTCTGCTTTAACCAGCATCTTCTGCAACTATCTCTGAGACTGTCAAATACTCCATTCCATCAGTTTGATGTGTTAAGATGAACTGTATTCCTGGATTTGTTTAGGTGCACTAGTGTCTCCAGTATTCCTTTTCTATGGCTAACAGCCTACTGTGTGTTATTGACTTGAATTGCTACTTCTAATTTGCATTCCATAGGCAGACACAGAAGTATATGCAAGTCCAGATTTTGATGTCAGATTGCTTGGTCATATCTCGCCACTCGAGGTCCAAGGGAGCAGGGTGCAAGAATTCTTTGATTTCAGTAGTGAACAGGGGAACATGGAGGATTCTGCCTGCTTCACCTCCATTCATACAAACTCCCTCCAAAATGTCTGACAGGTATAGGTCCTTTCTTTTGCTGCAGATACTAGTGCTGGTGAAGCTTCTCAATCCTGGAAGAAGCTGCATACAAAATGCTTCTGTTCTTTCTGTGAAGATGTTTTGCATTCTGTAGGGGGATTGCAAAGTTCTCAGCATTGTTTGTCCAGGAGATGCTCACCACGAGAGACCAGTTCCTCCAAACTTTTGTCTTTTGCATCTAAAACCCTAAAACATTGACTAAACCTAAACTAAACTCACACTAACCAAGGCTAAACTAACCATAGTTAATATAATGAAAAAATTAAATTAATTAGTTGCATGATTATTATTCTTCATGATAATAATAATAATAACAACAACAACTAATTAGTTTAACCATAATTGATTTAACTTTCTAATTAATTTAGCCATGGTTAATTAGTATCATTAGTTGTATTATTATTATTATTCAATAAAAATTATTTTATTGTAATATTATTAATTATGCTAATACAAATATGGTTAATAGGTTACATTAGCTAGCTTATAAATTCCTTAGTCTAGGCTAACTACTAGCTTAATATAAGTAATAATAGTATAATAATATTCATTATTAATTATTATAAGTAATTATAGTTATTAATTTTAAATTTTATTTCTAATTTTCGTTATCAAGTATGATATATGTGGTTAGTAGGTTACACTAACTAACCTAGTACCCTGGACTAAATTAATTATTAGGCCTTAAACTTTAAACCTTATAACCATTGTTTAATTTTCATTGTGGTAAATGTTTACTTATGTTGATGTTAAGAAAATTGGGTGAACTTCTAGAAAAGTATTTAAAATATATTATGGGAACATTTGACAAAATTTGAAATGAATCTATTAAGCATGTAATGCCCAAAAACAGTTTGAAAATGATGCGACCAATGTCTTTCATTGATTAAAAAACTTTTAAATAAGCTTTAAAAAATAAAATAATGACATTTTAATGTGAAGTTTCTTCTATATATCTTTACATAATATTATAATATAACATCTTTTAGGGTCATAAGAAACAAAAAAAAAAAAAAATTGACTTGATATGTCATGATTTCAAGAATATTTTGCAAAATAAAGAGGTCTAAAATGATAGTCTTAAAGGCAAGTGGCTCCTACTAGCCAATTTGAACCCCCTTGTGTCATTCATATAATTATAACAAATTAGGTGAAAATGTGTGTGAATTAATACCATCCATTTGTTGTATTAAATTTATAAGATTGTAAATAAGAAACTGTTTTTGAATGAATTTTAAGAAATAAAAATTACGTTTGAAACTACCTGTTAAGGGTAGAAAAACTTCTAGTTAATTACTTCTAGGCATCCTAGTAATTACAAGTTACTAGTGGTACTTACTGTCCTTACCCAAGGATGAAGCCTTTAGGGTAATTAAGCATGTGGTTGGTAGTTGTCAACCACTAACTTAGGAGGATTTCTAGGAGGGATTTGGATGAAAATCAGCTACTTTCTAGGGGGAGTTGTAGGCCCTAGGAGGGTTGGGGGAAGATAAGGAAGAGGATAAGGGGATGGAGGTTAAATAGGATCTCGCTCCACCTCTTTGAAAGAGAGGGATCTACCTTCCTCCTTCTTTTATCCTTTATAAGAACTATGCTTATATTCTCCCATACGTTGGTATGACTTTTGGGGAAGTAAAGAGAAGGTTGTATGATCTAAGTGTGTTTTATAGAAGGTAGTTAGAGATGGCAACACATGAGGTGAGAGAAAATGGGTGAAGGAATAAATTAGAAGAGATGAGGCACTATTTCTAATTAGTTGTTTCTAATTTTTTCCAAGGTAATTGCTATGTTTTAATGCTCTCTGGAATGGTAACCAACTCTTTGGAGGTTGAGGGTACAGATCTCTGGAAGGGCAACAACAAGTAAGTGGAGGCTATTTCATGGTCTGCAGAAGACATAGGGACTGTCGTAGACGGTAGGGCTTCGACTAGGAGGTCTATCAAGGCAACAAATGGTAGGCAGCATACTAGGTAGTGTTTCAGACCATTCTGGGCTACCATAGTGTGATTCCAACGGAGTCTGCAGTGCCTTCTACCCCTTACCTTTAAACATTCAAAGGCATTCTAGGGGTTTGGATGGTACCTACCATCCAGTATTCCCATCTCCCTGGCTGGAATGAACCAGCAACCACCAATGCACCAATGCAGGATGAGGCCGTTCAAGTCGTTTTGGGGATGAACCAAAAACACATCCTCTTCCCCTGCCCTGAAATTTTTCAGCCCCCTTCTTTGCCTCCAAAATTTTCCCCTCTTACTTACTTCCACCCCTCCTACCTATCCCCCCCCTCCTAAATTTCCTATTCACTCCATCTCCAAAGCTCGGGAGAACTCCCGAACTTGAGTAGCACAAAGCTTCAAGGAGATGTAGACACAAGGCTTGAGGAAGGTGGAGAGCTCAACGTTGAAGGAATGTGGAGAAGAGAAAGTAAGAAAAGTGCTTCATTTCAAATGCAAAAGCAAGAGAAGAAAAGTAAGCTCTCTTTTTTCTCTGCATTTTTTTCTTTCTCTATGGTTTTTTCTTCTTGGTGTTTTTTTTTTTCCCCTCTCTTTTGTTTGAGAAGAAAAAGATGTTAAGAAAAAGCGTTTGAAACAAAAGGGTAGAAGCAGGAGCTAAAAATGAGAAGGCAAAGCAAGAGCTTGAAGGTAAGCTCCCTCCTTTTTCTGCATTTTTTTTCTTCTTTATGGTTTTTATTTTAATATGTTTTTTTTCTTTTGTTTTGTTTGAGAAGAAGAAGATGCAAGGAGAAAGCATTTGAAATGGAAGTGCAAAAGTGGGAGGGCAGGTGTGGGAGCCAAAACTAAGAGGGTAGAGCGAAAGTTTGAAGGTAAGCTCCCTTCCTTTTTCGCACTTTTTTTCTTTTCTATGGCTTTTTTTTCTTTGTGTTTTTTTTTTCTTTTGCTTGAAAATAAAAAGATGCCAGGAGAAAACACTTGAAATGGAAGTGCAAAAATGAGAGGACAAAAGCAGGAGCCAAAAGTGACAAGGTAGAACATGTAAGCTCCCTCCCTTCTCCTGGTTTTTTTTGTTGTTTTCTTATGTGTTTTGTCTTCTTTGTGTTTGAAAAGAAGAAGACGATGGTAATGTGCTATTGTTTTCTTTTGTGGTGATGTTCCAATGAAAAAGACAATGGTAATTTCTTGACATTGCCTTCTTCTTTGGAGGTGTTAAGGTTTAATTTGGTGGTTTTTTGGTGTTTATAAGGTTCAAGGCACAACAAAGGAAGAGTTTGTTACAAATGCACTTTAGGTTGAAATGCAACGCTACCATCTATACACTACTCGTCATGCAACAAGGGTTGCAAATGCAGTAGTTTTTTACTAAGCTAAACATAAAATTGTAGATAATGATATGGTTGAAGGTTTCCACTTTATATAGTAAATTAAGTTTTTTGAACCTTTTCATTTTTTGGACTACCCAATTTTTGAACTTTGATCCTTTGATATATTATAGGAAAAAAAAAATTCATTGTGTTCTTTAGCAGTTTTTGATCCACCCATATTTGTACATCTTTTATTAATATAACATTTTCCTTTAATCACACTTGTTTGATGGGTATATGGTTAATTATATATGTCTTATTTTTCATAATCTTCTTAGTACTTTAGATGTAAGAATCAAAACGTAAATAGGTCGATATGAATATGTAACATTAAGTTATTTAGGGTTTACAAATATCAAAATGAACATTGTGCAATACCTACATCCTTTTTATTATAATTTCCACAAGGCCATTTCAATATGCAATATTTACATATAGGTTTTGTAAATAATTGTTAGTTTTTTTACATCCTTTGCAATACTTGCATATAGTTTTTATAAATAATTACTAGTTTTTTTACATTCATTATAATATTTGCACATAGGTTTAATAGTTGATTATTTTAACATCCATTTCAATACTCGCATATTGGTCCATAAATAGTTGTTGGTTTTTAACATCTTTTCGCATACTTGCATATAGGTTTCCATTGTAATATTTATGGGACTCATATGACAAAATAATTTAATCTGAATATTAAAAAATAATGTCATAATTAAGGAATTATTAAAAATATATTTTAAATAATGTAAATGATTGATTATCATATTTAAACAACATTTATTCTTAAATATTAATTAATTGATTATTTGGTTGAACTTTAATTATTCAAATAATTAAAATTTAGATCTAAAAATAAATCAATAATTTGATATTTAATTTATTATCTTAATTAGATTTTTTATGTTAATAAGTTATTCAAATCATTATTTTAAAATAATTATTCATGATAATTAATTGACATAAAATTAATTTAAGTATATAAAGAAACATATTTTGGGTATCCGAACCACTTATTTTGAAGTGACTTTACATGTGAGTATTGCATTTAAGGTTGATTATTGACCTAAAGTTGTTTAAATCACCTATTGATTATTTTAAAATGAGCTTGCATGCACGTATTGCATATAAGCTTTGGTTTTCATTGAAATGCCACCCAAACTATATACTAGTTATTTGAAAATGACCCTACATGTGGGTATTTGCTTTGCCCTCTTTATAATTGTGAAGAGTGGAGATGTGATGTCCATGCAACACATTGGTTACATAACATTGCCTTGAATGTTAATGGTAGGTTTTAGGGCTATATTTCAAACCCATGCCCCCATATTCGATGTGCCCTTCATTTGAACTCCATCCATGCCCAAACTAATTTGTAACATCAAGGCATCCCGCTTTATATGTTTTCTCATGTCCATATCATTGCCATGTATTCTTCACCAAACTCAAATCTATTGTTGTCATCTTCATTGCCACATCCCCACTATAGATTTTCACTTAGGGTTTCAATAATGTTTCAAGCTCATGGCAACACCAACAACCTTCTTTCTTTTCACTCCTTATTTTCTTTCATGTTTCCTCTCTAAACCAACAACATTGTGATGTATGAACAATCTTAGGAACATGTATGTAACATGTCTTATTGTTTTATTTGTTGAAGTTTCTTGTTGTTTATCGATTTGTAATGTTTTTATTATTGTTTTATGGTGATTGAAACTTAGTGTGCCAAAGGTTGTGAAATTACGAATCAAATATTTGCTTGCAAAAAGGCCATGTTGTCTTTTTCTATCTTGTTTTTTTCCATGTCTAGTTGTTTTTTGTATGAAAGCTTGTGCAAGGCTTATACACGAGTTCATATATAAACTTGTTTTCTTATAAACTACTATATGTTTTGCTTTAAGTTACCATTGTGCACGCATTTTAGTTCTAAGAAATGAATATAAACATTGTTATGTGTCGTGTTCCAATTCAAGCTTCTTAAGCCAAAGTTTGTGGTCCAATTTGGGTTCACCATATTTCGATTACCATGTTTGAAATTTCAAGGTAAAGTTTTGACATAATAGTTTAGGTGGTCATGCTTTGGATTCAAAAATCTAAAAAGTGTATAAAAATGTTGAAATAATCATGTTTGGACTAAAAATTTATAATAGGCCAAAATGGAACATTTCAAATTATTTGTTTTAGGTTTTGATTTCCAGTTTATATGCATTTACATGTTACAATATTTAAATAAATTATGTAACATTCACAATGCAATATTATTTGTTGCAAAATAGCTTAAACCTAATTGCACCTTTATTGAAAGCACACATTTTTGTTGGGTTTATAAGCTTTTAATTTGCATGTTTATAAATTTTATAAAAAAATTTATACACATGTTCTGAATAAAATGTATGTTCTATTTTAGGGTCTCATGATGATCTAGAATTAGTTTTTTAGAATCTACTTATTCAATGTTTTTAGTACATGTGTTTTTAAATAACTTTTGTAGTTGTGTGTTAAGTTTCTAATTTTGACCATCAAATCCATGCTTATGCATAATGACCCTAAAGTGTTTCTCCAAAAACAAATGGATGTTTGTAAAAAATGTTTCGGTGTAACCTAAACATTTCCCTCAAACATCCATGTGCAATTAGCTAAACCTTTATTCCAATATGTTTTTGGCAAAAAAGGACATGTAATACACGTTTCATATAGAAATTACTTATGTATCATTTGATGTTTACGAACTTGTTTCTTTTCTATGTTATGTTTTAAGGCTTGTTGAAGTTTTGTTTCCTCAATTATTTTGTATGTTTTATATTCATTTGGAAGAAATTTTTAATACAAACATAAATCAGGTTTTGAATATACAAGATGTGGAACAAATCATGAAACATAAATTAAAGAACTCTGAAACATGACCATTACAATAAATCATGGCTTTTCAAAAGGTTCAACTTGATTAAGATGTCTACATTAACCAAAAGGATGTATGTTTTAATTAAAAGCATGGAGCATGAAAGACACATGGTTATTTCAAGGTTGGTTTTTTTACTAAAATTACCATTTTGACCAAGTGTTAAATTGTACATCTTTTCAAGAAGGACAATTTTTTAAAATGGTCTATCAAAATGTTCATGGTTTAGTCAAATTGGCCACACTAATTGGCCATGCTTAATCAAATTGGCCATATTAATTTAATTAGTTAGCTTACTTGTTATGCCTACTAGCCTACCTACCTACTTACTTAGTTAACATATGCCTATTTACATCTTTCCTACCTACTTATCTATTTACCTACCATCTACGTATTTAAATCCTACCTACTTATTATGTACCAAAATTACCTATTTATTTACCTACCTCTCTATATACCTACCTACCATCTACCTACCTATGTCCTACTTACCTACTATCTACCAAAGTTACTTATTTATTATCTACCTACTTATTTATTGATCTATGTACCTACCTAACATATTCTACCTAGTTACTTATTTATTTACCTACATACCTATATATACCTATTCACATACCTACCTACCTACTATCTACCTACATCATACCTACCTATATTTTACATAAGTAGGTATGTATATTTCAAATCATACACTTCAATAGATCGTGCCCTATTCCACTTCACATTGCATTCATTTTTGAGTGGAATGTGAGAATGGAATAAGTCATGTACCCCCAAATGGAATGTTTTCAATGGAATGTGCCACAAATTTTAAGTAATTTATTAATATTAAATAATTCAAATAAAAATCATAAGTTAATTAAGTGTAACGATTACAAAGTGGAGTGTGCCAAGTGCCACAAATTTTTCAAACATGTTTCATTAGTGGATTTAGTGCCACCATTTTTTCCTTAGCGGAATAGGCATTTGTGGAAATTTTTAAAGGATTTGATTTTTGGGAAGTTAAAAAAACTTAGGTTGATTTTTCGGTGTATGCCTATAATACTACCCATTCATTTTTCAAGTGGAGTGCATCACCATGCCTTATACCACTATACCACTAGTCAAAAGTTAAAGGTCCATTCTATTTAACTAATGTCATGCATCTTGTACCCAAACATGTGAAGGAAACTTTCCGAAACAATTTAATTCAAAAGTTCACTTACATTGCAAAAAATAAAAGTGCTAGCATGGTCATGTAGCCCACAAATATAAATCCATTTATGCTACACTTGAAAATGGAGGTGTGGTCATGATGTCCAAAATTTGTATAAATCAACTTGATGTAAACTTGTCTATGTCAAACTATACCACGCTAATTAATGCCACCCATTGGTAGATGCTTAATTGTTAGATTTTTTTAGCAACCACTTGCATTCCCATAGGTATATAAGTCTTGTTGGCCATTGAGGACACACATGCCTCATCTAAAGTTTGGATATTTAAGATTTGTTCAAGTTTTTCAACCATGAGCTTGACATTGGGCTTGTAAACCTTGGTCACCATAACCATTTGCCTACCTAGCCCACACAATTGGGCAAGAAAGTTTCTTGAAAACCCCTTGGATGCATGGGTGACACCTGCAATGCCTTCTCCAACCACCTTTCCTTTAAACTTAAGGTGGAAGATGCTACATTTTGTGTCAACCTTCAATGGAGCCTATCACCACACACCCAAGAAAAGGCCCACATGCAAATTATGTCATATCAACATATTAAGTATAAAGTGATCTATCAACAAACACACACCCACACCAACTAATGAATGAATATGGCAACTATCTATCTACTACCTTGCCTAGTTACTAACAACTATCCTAGTAAAAAAATATTGATTACACTTATAGCTCCACCTAATTCCATTGGGGTTTCATTAAAATTTCACCTATGTTCCACTTTGGATCCACTTGGATCGCACCTTGGATGCACTTTATGTGCATTTTCATTCCATCCAAAATCCATATAGAATCCAACATTAACCAAGTACCTTCAACTTTGGTTCCATTTACACTTCATTTACAATGTGCACCCCACTTTCACTCCATATGCATTACAATTTCCAACCACCCTATGTCCACCTACATTCCATTTGAAGTTCATTAAACTTCCAAACTTGGATCATGACATTTCAAAAATCTCCATGTTAGAAAAACACATGTTGATAATTCTAAGTTAGTCCAAACTAAAGGGACATACCAATTGAAAATTGACCATGAAATAGCAAGAAACTCCAAATTTCCCTTAAATTTAAGGTGGAAGATGTGACATTTTGTGCCAACCTTCAATGGAGCCTACCACCACACATCCAAAAAAAGGCACACATGTAAGTTATGTCATGAACACAACACTTTAACACCATATACATCATCACACCTAGCCCCAACTAAATTGGAAAATAGATGGTCCAAGTATTCACATCATCAACATCTTAATAAAGTGGCACAAATTGGTTGGATGTAAGAACATTAGTAATGGCCAAGGGTTTTCTCTTGGGCAACTCTTCATAAACATGTTCCAACTTGGCTTGAACACCCTTTTGTTGGTTCTTTGATGGGTTGAAATGTCAGTAGGGGGGCTTGATGCCCAACTATCTGCATGTGTACAACTTGCTCCAACCGGTTCTTTCTCCTTTTCCAGCCTTGAGTGCTAATGGTTTTTTTCTAATACGTGGGACATACCCATTATCAATTTAATTTGCATACAACTAATGAAATGAATTTAAAGACCCACCAAAAATTAATTGATTTATCTTATATTTGGATTTAAATTACAAATTTTTTGACACATTCTTTGAAAGATTTAAATGCGAATATGAAAGTGAGAACAATGAAAGAAGGTGGGGTATGTTCCTTAGCTTGTAGCACTTCGAGGGTAGAAGGGCGTGCTGGAGCTCTAGGATGGGTACTAGGATGAGTGACAATCAGGTCAATTATTCACATGGACCTACACAAATCAAACGACAAGTTGGTTAGAGTGTGGTTGGAGCACTTTTGGTGCTTAAATGAATCACAGGCATACACGGATTCACAAGACTCACCATGACCCGGACTTGGGGGAAGCCATCACCTTCCCCCTTACTATTTTTTGTGATTAGCCACAGGGGTTGCATCCAAGTGTCATTTTGTTTCAGGACTCCCAAGTTGGGAATCTTGAAATTTTCAAAATTGGGATTCTTGGCACTTTGGAGGGCTATAACGTCTTGTGTAGACCTTTGATTGACGTGAGGTCTAAAGCAAAGTTGTAAACCTTGTCAAGAACTTTTCAATGATATATTGCACACCACCTGTTCACATGTATTTGAGGGTGATTCCTGACTTTTAATGGACAAGAGTGAAATTGGCACTTTGACTCTTGACCCTTCTTTTGGCCATAACTTGTGTTTTAAATACTCAAATGGGTCATGCGAGCCCATTTTAAACATTTATGTTTCAAGGGGCCTAAGTTGGTGCTTGTTTGCCCTTTCATCTAAAGCTCAGAATATTCACAACTCTTGCACAAATGTAACCCCCAAAATGGAAGTGCACTTGGGAGTCATTGGGCTCAATTTCTTGCACTCTCCCCCACTTGTGAAAGTGTGTTTCACTAGCAAACACATTCTCTTGCCTCATGTGCTTTTGCATTTCACAATTAATCACGAATTCGATGTTAAGGTTGTGACATCTTACATGCATTTAAAAATAATTTCACAATGAAACATTTTAAAACTGTAGTTTGGTGAAAAATTACCATGTGCTATTAGTTTTGTAACAACACTTGCAATGGGTGAAAGAGCCCCATAAAATCAAAGAAACATGATAAGTAATTACAATAAAAATACACATGAATGCAAAATCTTTCAATGCAAATTTATTTAAACAAAAAAAAATGAAGTGTAATGATTATCTCTAATTAATTGAAACGTGAACATTGAATTACAACAATACCCTTGTAACGAAAAAAAAAATGCCATACATTTAACCTTAAGCTTGAAAAAGACAACTGTAATTTACTATTATTTGTATATTTGTCAAACAATAGATCAAGGTATAGCAAACCTGGAAATTGGAAACATGTGTCAATTACTTCTATGCTACAATTCAAAGTAGATTATTGAACTCAACAATTTCTATAGAATTGTTTGTTACATTACAAAATTTATTCACTTACAATTCTAATTAATGATTACCTAATTTTTTTGATATTACAACCTAACTATCTTTTTAGAATTGCATAGGTTTAGCCATGATTTGGTTCTCTTAGTGTTCCATCAATTTTATGAGCTACTAAGTCCCCATTCACTAATATGCAATATAACAATGCTACTTGTATGATAGTTGAATCATTGTAACAATGTTCTTTATTCCCTTCAAGTTGTGGGTCCAAATTATGGCACTGGTGATGTAGATGGAAAAGTACTAGGTTTGTGTAAGACCATTACAAGTACAAACAAGTTTTTCAATGTAAAGCTTAAGGTGTCGGATTAGGTTTTTAGATTATTAGACCCTTGAATTACAAGAATTTTTGTCTTCACTTGAGGATACCCATTACGAGTTTTTCATATTGACCATCCCAAAGAAAATCTCAAGTTTAATTCATCAACCGATGTTTCACCCTCCCCACATAAATGACTCCAAGTTCTTTATATGCCCAGTATGTTACAGTTCAAACCACCTCAAGTTGTCATCATTTCATGGCACTAACCCTTCATATCATCATTGAAATACATAGAGCTTTGCCCTAACTAGTCACTAGAGCAATGAAAGAAAACACAACAACTAACCAAACAAAGCAACAATTTCTAAGAACACCAACTATCTTTTGAATTTGATCACTTAGCTTTTTTGTGCCAAATCCCCCGCAATGTCCTTCGTTTTATTCTTGCCAAGCAGAAACTCCATGAATGCCACTTTATTCTTGACCATTTGCTTCGAAAATAAGATCAGCCCTGAATTACACACAAACGATAGATAACACTATTCTCTCACATGCCCTCTTCAAGTTCTAATGTCTAATTTGCAGAAACAAACACCGACCGCCAACTTTTAGCCGTCACAATGCATAATGTAGACAAAGACACAAATTTGAAACCCTAAACAACAATGTTTTCATTGAGTACACATCTGCAACCACGTCATTTAAGCCGACACCCTATCCATTTTTGCATCAATGTATGCATACACTCAAGCGGGAAACACAAACAAGGTACCCTAGTTTTTCATAAGTTGGGTTGTTGGGAGGGAGCCTCTTACTTTGATGTTTCAGCAAGAGGACATGTATAAAAATATGATAGCCCCTTTCAGATTTGCAAATAAATTATAGACTGAGTAGAAGGAAACATGATGATGGGAAGGGGGGGGCGGGGCATGATGTTGGTTGTTTTCATTAGGGTTTAGGTTGATGATGATAGGATGGCATGGGAGGGATTGCATGAGGGGAAACTTGGTAGGAGGGGTGCATATGTTCACCAAACAATGTGAAGTAACTTAGTTGGGCCCGAAGCCCACAAAATGAGCCTGAGGGTACCAAAATAAGCTGGTTCATTGAAGATCATGGGTTCATATAATGTTTGGGCATTCCCTACCTGCTTACCCATGATGCTTACCAACGTATATAGGCAGTTACCAAGGTAGCATGAGGTGAAAGTAGGAGGGTTTATGCAAATAGATTATAGGTTACTAAGGTAGAACCTTGGTAACTAAGTTGCTATTGGGTGCTAGGAGGTCACATCATCTTGTTGTGGCTGTTGGTTCACTCTGGCACCAAATGTGACCATGTGCTGGACATACAGTACCCAAGGGTCAAATTTGGCAGTCAAGTGCCGAAATAATTAATGTTTAGGACGATTGGTGACTTTGGCATTCCAGTTCAATTTTTTTAACACTAAGTTCTTGGATTTGTCAAGCTTTGCCAACGCACCTGTCAAGCTCTGTGCTACTCACATCTGGTTTTTTTTTTCCAATATATATATATTTCAATTTCCATATTTATGTAAAATTCTTGAAAGATGGACTACTCTTGCATGTTTTTCATCCAATCTGTTTAGTGATGAAACCCTGCCAAATTTCATCAAAAGAAAGCACCCAAAGCAAGGGAGAGAAAAAGAAACTAAGGGCAAGGACCAAAGTCCAGGCAAGCAAACAGCCCAAAAGAGGTGTGCCATATGAACGGAAGGGAACCACTAAGTACCCAAACCTCCACCAGTCACCAGTCGCATGAAGCATATCAGCTAAAGAGAGGACAGGAAAGCCCCCCTTAAAACTCCAAACCTAGAAGAACCCTCCCCTGCCATAACAGCCCACCTCAAGAAATCGTTTAGGGATTTGAGGCAAGCAAATCCAATTTTGCAAATTTCTTAAATATTAAAATTTTCTTCAAATTTTCATCATTTTTTCTAAAATTTCCTGGAATTTTAGGCACATTTTAAAGCACAATCGATTTCAATTAATTTATGCCAAAAAAGACCTATGAGTAGGGTACAATTGATGCCCTCATCTGACCAGGTAGTTGATCATGAAGGTACCAAAGACATGGGCCTTAACTTCAGATTAAGTTATGGTTTGATCCGGTGTGCTAGCTTAAACTCTGCCCACTCTTCACGTTCATAAACCCCTCCACAAACTCTGGTTAAGAAAAAGTTCCTGCAATGTACTTCAAAGTGGGGAGGGTATAATAAGTACCTGAAAGGAAGGGTATTGGTAGGGGGAGGGGGAGGGGGGGGGGAAGGGGAGAGAATTGAAAATGTAAGGGGACCAGGAAATGGGTTAGATTCATTGCACAAGTGAGAGAATCTTCTAGAAACTGGAAATTTTTGTAATAAATATTTTATCCTCCCTAATTACAACCCTA